>Ga0307990_1001232_pt1 | contig 21756 bp, 14 predicted proteins | sample EllFjometagen129_FD_203168 | JGI IMG/M metagenome (GOLD analysis project Ga0307990, IMG submission 203168) | Marine microbial communities from Ellis Fjord, Antarctic Ocean - #129 | ecosystem: Environmental > Aquatic > Marine > Unclassified | place: Southern Ocean | collected 2014-10-08
GTCGACGCCTGTATCGTTGTCAATCGCACAGGCCAGGATATACCGATGGTTGACGGTCGCGATTACTACTGGAACGATCTTATGGCGGATGCCGCAGCCGAATGTGAGCCTGAGAAGATGGACGCGGAAGATCCGCTGTTTATTCTTTATACGTCCGGTTCCACAGGCAAGCCCAAAGGCGTGCAGCACACTGTCGGCGGTTACATGGTCTTTACCGGCGCGACGTTCAAGCATGTATTTGACTATCATGACGGTGATATCTGGTGGTGCACGGCGGACATCGGTTGGGTCACCGGCCACAGCTACATCGTCTACGGACCGCTTTCCCAGGGCGCCACGACGGTTATGTTCGAAGGCATTCCCACATACCCCGATCCCGGTCGCTTTTGGGGTGTCGTGGACAAATGGAAGGTTACCCAGTTCTATACAGCCCCCACGGCCATTCGCGCTCTCATGAAGGAAGGCGAGGAGTGGGTCAACAAATACGATCTCAGCTCACTGCGCCTTCTCGGTTCCGTCGGCGAACCGATCAACCCTGAAGCCTGGATGTGGTACTGGAGCAAGGTGGGTAAAGAACAGTGCCCCATCGTGGATACATGGTGGCAGACTGAGACGGGCGGCATCCTGATTACGCCTCTGCCTTATGCGATCGATCAAAAACCCGGCAGCGCCACGCTTCCCTTCTTCGGCGTCAACCCGGCGATTCTGGACGATCAGGGCAATGAGCTCGAAGGTGCAACCAATGGCGTTCTGGCGCTCAAACAACCGTGGCCAGGACAGATGCGCACCTTGTACGGCGATCATAAGCGTTTTGAGGAAACCTATTTCCAGATGTTCCCCGGTTTCTATTTCTCGGGCGACGGCTGCCGCCGCGATGAAGACGGTTACTACTGGATTACGGGCCGCGTCGATGACGTGATCAACGTGTCCGGTCACCGCATGGGTACGGCTGAAGTAGAATCGGCCCTCGTTTCTCATCCCGATGTGGCTGAGGCCGCAGTGGTCGGTTTCCCGCATGAAATCAAAGGCCAGGGGATCTATGCATATGTCACCCTGATCACCGGTCGCGAGGCGTCTGACGCCTTGAAAGCCGATCTGGTGAAGCATGTGCGCATTGAAATCGGCCCGATCGCCTCTCCCGATCGCATTCATTTCACGCCTGGTCTGCCGAAGACCCGTTCCGGCAAGATCATGCGTCGCATTCTGCGCAAAATCGCCGCGGATGAATTCGACAACTTGGGTGACACGTCCACTCTGGCGGATCCCAGTGTCGTGGAAAATTTGATCGCAGGGCACAAAGTATCGAAATAGCTTAACTGACTAATTCCCGGCCGCTTGCGGCGTAGGATACTTAATAACCGAATTTGAACACCCCGCCGCTTGCGGCGGGGTTTTTTATTGAAGGGCGTCGGCTGTTATCCAGTCGGTCGGCGCCGCGTGCGTCAGTTCATCCGCCACGCGCTCGGCGTCGCCGACAGTCTTGCGCGTGACCTTCAGGAGGTCGCGGTAGAGTTTCATCCGCGCCGATGCTTTTCGGCGGCGTGTGGGTTCCGTCTTCGCTGCAATGGCGCGAGGAATGCGAATCAAGCTACTGCGCGAATCTGGAATGGTACGCCTGCGACGGCGATGGCGACCTGTCCGGCGGGCGCGTGTATTTTACGGATACGCCCGCCGATCTATTTCCGCTGTCCATGACCTGGGATGAGCTTCTTCCCATCAATGCGGATGTGGATGATTGCGGCGCGCCGTACGGGCCCATCGAAGTGGGCGTGCTTTTGTCCGAGTGGATGTTTGAAAGCGGGCCGGGAACCTATGAGGCGCGTGCGACAATTGAATCCACGGACGTTTTGGGCAACTACAGCAACCGCCTGGATGATATTTCGCTGGAAATCCTCTACGAACCAACCACAACGAGCACCACAAGTACTACGAGTACTACGAGTACTTCGAGCACTACGAGTACTTCGACGACAACATCCACAACGACGCAGGAACCGACAACTACGACGACTTCCAGTTCCACCTCAACAAGCTCATCGACGAGTTCGACTACTACGAGTTCCTCCACATCTACAAGCACAAGCACAACGACTTCGACTTTGACTTCCACGAGTACAACAACCAGCACGACAACCACAACATCGACGACAACGAGCACGACGACAACGACATCCACAACGACGACGACCGAGGAACCGACAACCACGACGGTGATGACGACGACGTCAACAACAACGACAACTGACGACGCAGATGACGATACAGACGATGACGACAGCCTCGATGATGACAGCCTCGATGATGACTCACTGGACGACGATAACGAGGAATGCGTGTACTGCGAGGAAAACGATCATTGCTATTACGGCATGGGCGAAGGGTATTGGTGCGTGGATAATTGCTGCCGCTACATTCCCGACTATGACGATGACGGCGATGATGATTCCATAAATGACGACACATCCGACGATGATTTAGATGCCGATGACGACACTGAGCCGCAGGGCATGGACAGCGAAGGCGATACGCACGGCGGAACTTATTGCGGAAACAAATGGTTTTGATGATGAGCAAAACACAAATATCGCAAATGAGGGGCCATTTATTCCTTTTTATTTTCCGTCAAAAAGCTAAAGTGGTTTATGACATATATTCTCTATATAGCTGTTTTATATATATATTACTATATTCAGCATTTATTTGTTTAATGGCTTGCAATAATATTTTGACAATGCTACGATGAGTACTATAAGTGAAAGTGGGCAAACGAAAGCGTAGTTGGGGCGATGTTGATGAATCGAATTACTTATCGGTGCTTCGAGCAGACTTTAAATCCGAGTGAACCGGGCAAACTTGCGACGCAAATTGCCAACTCGATAGGAAGTGTGAAATGAAGACAATGAAATCAAACTTAGGCCGGTTGTTCAGGTCTTCTCCTGGCAGCTATTTTGTTTTCCCCAAAAATATTGTTTCGCTTGTTTTCCAATCTTTGCTTTTGCTTGCCTGATTGCCATTTCCGCTTGTAGCGACGGAAGTGAAGGCAGCGAAGCGGATGCCACGGATATTGAGGCGTCGGTTTCATCCGACACCCAGGACGAAGAAATTTCGACTCCCTCTCCGATTAATCCGGAACTCTTGAAAAAATATGGCCCCAAAATTATGGAATATTTTCCAAATGGAGATGTGCCGTCAGTTGTCTCTGATAGTCGGCAAAAAGTTGAAGAGAAACTAAAACTCCTCAACTTTAAAAGCCTACCTAGTCATGATAGGTTCAACATTTTGAAAGACTCCAACAAATTAACACATAAGTGCGCTGCAGAACAGTATATTAATGAAAGTGACATGGATTACATCGAAAACATTCTATGGAAAACCAGTGATATGGATGAGAAAAGAATTGCTCAATCTATTATATCATTTTATGACAACACTAAAAGCTTTGGCATTCTCAAAAAACATATCGAAAACTATAATAGCAAAATTGTTTTAGAAAAAAATTGTTTTATATTTAACGATGCAATTAAATCGATGGGGAATGTTGCTGCCAGTGGGTCAGAAGATGCGCTAAATTACCTCATTGATGGTACTGATAATAGGACTTGGTTAAAAAAGGGGTACAAATTTGATATTAATGACCATGGTTGGAGTCAGGATATCCAATCTCGTTCTTTCGTTAGAAGCTCAATAATCGGGCTTGGGTATTCTGGACGAATTCAAGCCAAAACCTCCTTAATCAATTTATACACGGAATTTCAATCAAATGAAGCAAAATTCCTATACGGCAATGCACTTCGTGAAATTACACTACATGTAGTTGGAGCAATCGCAAATATTGAAAAATCTAGTTTATTTGGAAGCGATTCCCTTTTTTGGGACTATCAGAAATTCCAACGGCAAATTACTTTTCCGCAAATACAGAGAGTCACTTTTGTTGATAATAATCCCAATCTGAATTACAAGAATGCGAAAATATTGGGTTTCAGTGGCGCAATACTATGCGCTAGTGATATTAAGTTTTTTAAGAATGGCGATATTTCTGAACACCTGTACAATAATAAATACAGTCATAAAAAGTGGGCGCTTGCAATTGGCTTAAATGATCGGGGATTTTATTCTGAATATTTAATCTACGTCCTTGAAAGTCTATACACTGGAGAAGTTAAGGAAAACCATTTTCTTGGCCTAATGCAAATTCTTCCTGCTCTAGGTCACAGTGCACGTGATGGTGGATTGGAAGCTCAAGAATATCTGAAGAAATCATGTTTTCCTGAGAAGTGGCTAAAGAACAAAGTGAAGTGGCACTTCAATGAGTACAAGGGTGAGAAACTGGCCATTGCTTTGGCTCGTTCAGGAATATGGGGTTTAGGATATTGGGCTTCAGATGAATCATTGAAAATTCTAAAGCGATTACAGGAGGAATACGCCAAGAAGGATCTTAGCAAGTATTTTGAAAGGGACATTTCTCGAGCAATTTCTATTGCTAATAATATTAAAACGCATGGAGCTGAATCGGCACTGAGTATTGACACGGGATTTGAAGTCAACAGATAATGGAGGTAACCATAATGCGCTTACAAACAAAATGCACTGTATGTATTTCAATCCTGGCTTTAGTGTTGTTATTTCATGTTATAACCGCACATGCTGTTTCTCTGAAAATCAGAAGGCATGCCGACGTTTCAGATAAATACGACCATAATTATATAAATAGCATAATTCAATAATTGGTGACAGTCACCTATTATTCGTGAAATATGCGCGAATTGTACGAATATAAAATATCCTCATTCCTTTTTTGGTCTTCCCACGGGCAAGGGCCGCAAGACTTTCCCCAGGTGTTTTTCGAGTTTTTCGATGAAATCGTTGCTGGCGAGTGCGTTGCCGCGATGCGTGGAGGTTCGAACTTGCGCGAGAAATTCCTCGCTGTACACGCATTCCTCGGATAATTGGGGACACCCATTATTTCGGTTACTTGTTGAGCGAAAGTTTTTGTGTTTTACCGATGCCGTTTCATAAGCGGACAATTAGTGGAATTAAATGTCCCCAAATATCCGAATTTAAAGTGTACGAATGAAACAAGGCGGTCGGGATCCTTGCCGATCACTTTCCGGTTGTCGATGATTTCGCGATCTCTCTCGGATCGTAGTTTTGCGTCCAGGGTTCGCCGAAAGCGGGAACCTGCACCTGGCCGTCTGAAAATCCCTGTATCCAGTCCAGAAGCCTGGGGAAAAGCGTGTTGTACTGTGCGTCGGCCTGCAAGCCGTCGATGTGGCTCCAGGATTCGTTGTACTGGATTTCAAAACCGTACTCGGTGCGCGGCAGGTCCTGGCCCCGGACGGGCGGAAGCTGATCTCGGTAGGCCTCCATCACTCCTTCGTCGCTGATGAGTTCGGTCCCCATGGCGTAAACCGGCGCATCCATCCGTGAAGTAAAAAAGCTGAAATAATTCTCACGCCAGGCGCCCTCGGTTTCCAGCAAATCAGCCACGTAGAAATCATAATCCATGCGCGCCGGGTAATAAGGGTCGGCGTTGTTGGACGGACCTTCAAAAATGTTTCTGGCCAGTTGCTGCGCGTTCATCAGCTCAGGCGGATCCATTTCGTCGTAGGAAATCCAGGAATAAGTTGCACCGTCTTCGCAGGGAAAGGATCCCAGAAAGTCGTGACATATCTCCCCGCCGGTCATCGTTCCCATGTGGCCGCTGAAATTTTCCATCAGGCCGAATTCGTCGTCCGCCACCAGGCCCAGCACAGCTTCGTTGGTCAGGATCACATCGTGAAAGCGCGTCATGAATGGCATAAGGATGTTAAAGGGGCCGTAATCGGGGAAGACGCCGTCAGGCCCGAGAGTCGGATCACCGGGATCGCCAAGCCCTTCCACGGCGGCCATGGAAAACACTTCCAGGAAAGTGTAGATGCCCGGCGTCAGGAAAGAAAAGGTTGTTGTGCGCGAGAGGCGACCGTCCCGGAGTTTCTGTAAATCGCGCAAATATTCGGGCTCGGTGTATTCGCTGTTGTAACGGGCGCCGCCGTCCAGAAAAACCAGCCCGGCTACATCGTCTTTGCCCATATGCCCGTCGTCGAACTCGCAGGCCGTGTAAGCCTGAACAAAATAGACGCCCCTGGAATGACCCCCAAAGAAAACATTCGTTTGGCGCTTGTCCTCGGGAATCAGTTCAAATATGCGGCGGTACGTCGCGAGTTGCAGATCCAGCCCCCATTCGCTGGTCATGGCAATGGACGGGTCGTTGCCGCTGATGTAGCCATTGAATGTTTTTCCATCCACCTCGGCGTTATTGTAATAATAATCGAAGGCCAGCCAGGGGTCGCCCTGCTCTTCGGCGATATTGCTGACGTGCACGTCCTCCATCAGGTGACATCGGCGGTCGAGAACCCAGACCTCCAGATCGCCTTCGGCCAACTCCACCATATTCTCGGCGATGAAGGTCAATTGGTTCGCCCCGGCGGTATAACCCGCAATGAGGATGAAGATCGCGCTGACCGAGCGCGGAGGATTATCGCCGGTGTCCTGCCGAAAACGGAAAAGGGGAAACTGGTTGTATTCCTCCGGCGTTTCGTCTCCCGTTATCGGATTGGGCGGCGGCGCGGGCGCGTCGAGGAGCAGATAATCGTTGATCACGCGAAAGGGGATCTCGTCGTCGTCCGCATCGTCGTCGGCGTCGTCATCAGCGGTATCGTCGTCAGTATCGGCGGTATCGTCGTCGTCGTCGTCGCCGGAATCGTCATCGTCGCCGCCGCACGAGACGCAAAAAGCGGCAATGATGAAAATTAGCAGAAGAAAAGCGATAAGCTTTGTTCGCATTGATTTATCCTATTAAAAAATCAAACGTCAATTTTACACCTTCACAGGCTCCAAACTATTCTATTATCATAGCCGATCAGGCTCCTTTTTGCTCTATTGGATTTCCGGGCATGGAACTTTTACGCCAGGCGGCGCGTTGCGCCGGGTACATCAGCGCAAAGGCCAGGGCGGCGAAGGCGCCGGCAAACATGCGCACGACGGTCAAGTGCGTCGCGGATGTGAAAACGGCGATCACCATGAAAATGATCGTGGCCAGCCGCATTCCGCGCAAAAACCCGCGATGTTTTTCCAGTTTTTTTCGCCAGGCGTTAAAGGCGGGAACGGCGAACCACATGAGCGCCAGCACCAACAGGCAGCGTATCCACTGCGCTGTGGAAAAGGCCAGACGGTCCAGCCCCGGCGTGAAATTTCTTGCCAGGTAGATGAAAATCCAATGGAGAACAAGAAAGTCCAGTGAGAGAATCCCGAATCGCTCCACGCCTTTTGTGAACCAGCTCTCACGAACTTTGGGATAGATGTGGCGAAAAGCCAGAAGCCATCCCGTGAACAGCGCAAAGGTTTGCAGGAAAAATCGGAAGTCGGCCCGAATGACGGGTTGCGTTCGCGGATTGTAGGCCATCATCGGCAGCAGCCAGGAGACGACAAGAAGGATCAGAAATACACTCGCCGCCAATGCCATCTTCCGACCGCGCAGTCGTTCGATGAAAAGCCCCATGATGACAAAGCCGGTGGAGGGAATTATTCCAAACATGCAAAACCAATAAGGCGAAGGCCACAGGCTCTTGACCGCTTCCTTTGTCATCTCGCCGTTGCCGGCAAATAAGTGCCAGGCGAAGTGCGAGCGCACTTGCGGATTGATTTCGATCTGCGCGCCGAGGGCCAGAAAATAGTTGGCAAAGAATAATCCCGCCACGAAAGGCATCGCCCAATTGGGCAGTCGGATGCGCGCCAGCAAATACGCAAAAAACACGCCCACGCCAATGGCCTGCACCACGGAAATGAAGGGGCCGGACCCTTCGATCAGGTTATAGCTCCAGCCGTAGAAAAAAAGCCCCAGCGCGGTCAGGGCGTAAAGGCGCGTCAGGCGAAATCCTGGGATTTTCTTTGCTTTTTCAATGACCAGATCGACATTGACTCCGGTGAGCATGAGGAAACCGGCGGAGAAGATATAAGCATAGGCGAGGAAGAAAATGCGAAAAGTTTCGTCGCCGCGCACGGGCGCCGCGGAGTGCATCAACAGGTGCGCCGCCACCATTTGCGCCACGGTGAAACCGCGATAAAAATCCAGATCGCGACGTCTTTGGGCAACTGTTTTCGTATTGATGGCCGCTTCGGATTGAGGCTGATGATTAGCCAAGATTATTCATGATCCCGCAGTGATTATCGGCCCTAGCGTTGGGCTACTTGGAGGCTTTACCCAGTTTCTTCGTGGCGTTGGCGATCTTTTTTGCAATGGCTTTGTTTTCGGGGCGCAAGGCTGATGCTCTTTTATATTGATCAAGGGCCAGTTGATACGATTTATTTTTCGCCAGTTGATCGCCCTTTTCGACGATCATCCTGACGATCTCGTCCTGCTTGGCGACAAGCTGCGTGGGATCTTTCTTTTCTCCCAGATATTTCAGGCTACGAAAGTAGGAATCGAAGGCGTTGAAATATGGCGGCGAGGTCAGCAGGCCGGCGTCTTTGGCGGCGTCGCCCAATTTCTCATGAAGGTTTGCGGCGATGGGTTTTGAGATCACGGGCATTAAAAACCACGCCGCGACAATGATAATCACGATTTTCAAAACCAGGCTCGGCCAGCGGCTTTTTCGGGATCCTGGCTGTTCGGGGGATTTCCGGCCCTGAATCCCGCCCAGTTTCTCCATGGCCTCCATGGCCTTTTCGTTTTGCGGATCACGGGTCAAGACGCGCTCGTAAATCGGTTTGGCCAGGTCCAGATGCTTTTTGACCCGTTGCATTTCCGCTTCAGCCAGCAATTCCTCGGTTTTGTCTAAAAAAACCTGTATTCGCTCCAAGTCGGTTTGGATGCGGCGCGAATGGAATTTCCGCAAAAAAGCTCCGGCAATTTTCTTCGCTTCCGCATGGTCGTGGTGATCGATCATTTCGCGGATTTGCTTGACCGCTATTTCCTCTTCTGCGGCCAGGCGGCTGTATTCTTCTTCCAATTGCTCGATATGCGGATCGTCAGGCTTTTCGTTTTTCACTTGTTTCAGGCGCTTTAAGGCGACGGTGACCTCGCCTTCCTGGTGCGCTTGCCGTGCTTCATCCAGCTTTGCGCCGCTTTGGTTTTTGTTTTTCGCTCGCCCGATCGGAGCAGGCTCGGCCCCGATTCGAAGCGCGTTGCGGACTTCCCACATGGTTTGGAAGCGATTGTCCGGGTCCTTTTCCATGCACTTGTGGATCGCGTCGCACAAGTCCTTGCTGAGGTCCTTGCGGAATTTGCGGATCGGCTTTTCCGAGGTGGTGAGAATTTTGTTCATCAGGTCCGGGATGGTTTCGGCTAGAAAGGGAAGTTCCCCGATGGCCATCTCGTAGAGCATGACGCCCAGAGCGTAGATGTCGCTTCGCTCGTCGAGTTTGCCGCACCACTGCTCGGGGCTCAGATAAGGTCCCGTTCCGAGAACTTCACCCGTCGCGGTCAGAGCCGTTGTGGCCTCCTCCGATTTGGAGATGCCGAAATCCATAAGCGTAGCGTTGTGGTTGTCGTCTACAATCACGTTATTGCTTTTAATGTCGCGGTGGATGGCGCCGGCCTTGTGAATATGGGCCAGGGCGTCGGTGATTTGCCCGCCGATGTGCCTGATCTCATCTTCACCGGCTTTTTCGCCATCCATTATGTATTCGCGCAGTGTTTGGCCCCGCACGTACTTCATGACGAAGTAGGGCATGCCCTGGTGGCGTCCCACATTGTAGATCGGCACGATGTTGGGGTGATCCATGCGGGTGACGATTCTGATTTCCTGCTCAAATCGCTTGGAAACGCGGTCGTCTTCACTTATGGCGTCGGCCAAAAGAGCCTTCAGCGCCACTGTTCGCGGAACATCCAATCCCAGTTCCCTGGCCTCGAACACGGCTCCCATGCCGCCTTTCCCAATAAGACCGATGATTTCGTACCGGCCATCAACGATATCGCCTATCCTGATGGCGCGGGACGGGACATCCTTCACCGGCGTACGGCCATCCCCAGTGTTATGCGTCAAGATCGGCGTCCTTTTGAAGTTCCATGCATAAGAGTGGCTTTATAATACCTAGGCGCCCGCGAATATCTCACACACTCTGCCGACGCAATAAAGCTCTTCTATCTATTAATGCGTGAGTAGATGTTCGTCAAACACCGTTCCGTCGGGGTCGATGGCCTCGATGGACAGCGTGTCTCCCACGAATGTCAGATTTACGAAGTGATAACGGGTTTCATAGACTTCTATGAAATCGAAATCCTGCTGGAAGCTGTCGAGGGCGGAGCCGCCGCCGCCGGAGATCATGTGCGTAACGCCGTTTTTCTCGCCGCGTTCATAGTCGTGCGTATGGCCGCAAAAGAACAAATCCACGCCGTACTGCTCAAATAGTGGCACCAGAGTTATGCGCATAAGTATTTCACCCTGGTAGCCCGGGCTGTCCCACCCTTCCGACCAAGCCGGATGATGCGCGAAAACGACGATCCATTCGGCGTCTGTGGCCGCCTGGGATTCCAGGGTTTGTTTGAACCACTGATATTGGGGCGAACCGTGAATGTAGAGGCGGTTCGTATTGAGTGCGATGAATAAAGTGTTGCCGTACGTGAAGGAGTAATAGCCCGACACGCCGGGATAGGTGAACAGGCTGTAATAGTAGACGGATTCGCTTTCGTGATTGCCGATGCTGATATAAGTGGGTGTGTTCGGCAAAAGAGCCGCCGCCGGGTCGAAATACTGCTCATCGTATTGGCTTGCCACCCAGCCGTCGCCCACGATGTCGCCCACGTTGATCGCAATGTCCGGCGCGGCATCGGCCATGGCGTCGGCCACCATCTGATGCGACGCAGGATCGGAACGATTGTCCCCCCAGACGCCGACGGTGAAGGGCGTGTCGCGATGAGGAGCGCTTTGAAAGCGGTAAATCGCGCTTTGCAGGCCGCAAGATTCCACGCGATAATAGTACTGAGTCTCCGTCTCCAGATCTGGAACTTCGCAACGGTGGATCATTCCCCATTGATTACAATCCACACGATTGCCCAGAGCCTCAGTCAAACCGTATTCGACGATGGAGTCGCCGAGAAGATTCGTGCCCCAATGGATGCGGATTGTGGATTGCGTCACGTCGAGAAGATAAGGCTTGCGGACGATTTCCGTCGCGTTGCAGGAATGCTCAATATCGTCGTCGGCGTCGTCATTGACGTCGTCGTTCAAATCATCGTTCAGGTCGTCATCCACATCGTCGTTGACATCATCATCAACATCGTCGTCCGTTTGGTCGTCATCACCCGTGTCATCATTCAAATCGTCGTCGGCGACAGGAGCGTCGTCATCATCCGAATCGGAATCCGATTCAGAATTGCAGCCAATGGCCACGAAGGCGGCGAGACTAAGGACCAGCAGCGCATATATCATGTTTTTCATTTTCAAATTACTCCAGAAAACCATTTCAAACACAGACAAGACAGTCTAACTGATGTTGGAACACCGCACAATGCAAAATGCTGATAACGGTTAGCGACCCAGAAGTGGGTTTTTTCAATCCCTAAAAACACCTGCGGGATTTGTAGTCCATCATCGTAAAGCCTATTGCTGTATCGCCTGTTTTACAGGCTGATAATGAGGGTTTTATTCGTGCAAGCCGCTGAGCATTTCGATGACTTTTTGGCGATAGAAAGTTTCCGTCGAGAATCCCAGGGAAACTTCCTCTTCATAAAAATCCGGATGCTCGATCCAGTGATAATCAGCCGCGGGCAACATATAGCCGATTTCATCACCGCAAAGACCCATGTGCATGGGGACGCCGTCGCCCACGTAATTGATGTATCCATCCAAAGCCGGGTATGTGAAAGGTCCCCAGTCTCCGCCGAAATCGACGACCGATTCTTCTCGGCCAAGAATCGTCTCGGGAAAAGTTTCGCCGGGAGACGTGACCAGGGTGACAGGTCCGACGCGAACCAGGGCGACGAATTCGTCCGTGCAACCGGTGAGGCCGCACAGCCATTGCGGTTCGAATAGTCGCTCGGCAGGCTCGAGGATGCCCGCGAAAAAAGCGAGGAGAAATACGGGGTTTTGTATGGGCAAGGGGAGATCGGCGACGATTATCGACAAATCGGGTCGTTCGACGATTGGCGCTTCACCCAGCGCCTGAATCGCGGCGTCGGCGACGACGAAACCTTGGCTCCATGCTGCTTCCCAACTTTGGCCGGAAAGGTAGGTTTGCTGGCCAAATTCATCCAGCACCGGCAAACCTTGCTGATCTCTTGCGGGGATATTGACGCCGAGCGGCGTTTGCAATCCCCCGACGGCGCCGGAAATGTAAACACCGACGCCTCCGAGCTGCTCCTCAATGCGTTCACGTACCCAGCGGGGGAAATCCGCGGTAATTTCCCTTGATGAAATGACGACCTCGGGGTGGCTGTGCCAGTTCACCAGCGTCGCCACGGTGTCGCCCGAATCATCGAGAAACTGCGCGGCGGATACCGTTGGAATAACGATCTCAGGCTGGCGACTGTCTCTGATAAGGCTCTCGTGGTTAGAGCCGGGATCGTTGATATCGACGGCGCCCGCCTTCATGGTCGCCGGCGTCAAACTCTCCCACAAATCAACGGTTTTATTGACGATGGTGTTGACGATGAAGCGTTGATAAGCTGGCGAAACACCGGTAGTCGCGGGGTCAGGCCCCCAGATGCCCACCGTATCCGGCCCTTCGTGGTTGTGCGTTGAAGCCACCAAAATATTGCGCGGTTTGAGACCGCGAAGGCCGAGCATGTCCTGCACGGCTTTTGTGTTCAAACGGGAAAATCCCACCAGATCGAGACTCACCAGCACGACGTGTTCATCTCCTTTGGCCAGCACAAGAACAGCGGCCAGCAGATCATCGTGCACTCCGGTCGCCACGCGGTTCAAAGAGGTTCCGCCCATGTAAATGAGACCGGGATGATTGGCTTCGTTCGGCGTAATGACGGCCTGCCCGGCAGCCACGTAGAGTCTTCCGTCGCTGGGCGGCATGGGAAGTTGCGGGTATTCAGTGTCGTCGTCCGCATCATCATTCAGATCATCGTCAGCATCGTCGTCACCCGTGTCATCGTTTAAATCGTCATCACTATCATCATCCAAATCATCGTCGTTATCATCATCGTTATCATCATCGTTATCGTCGTCGTTATCGTCGTTGCCAATGTCGTCATCCGCCGGTTCAGAGCTTGTCGAATCATCGTCATCGGATGAGTCGTCGCCGCATCCAAAGGCAGCCATTGAGCATATTACGAGAGCAAGCATCAGGATCAGCAAGCGATCCGAACTTGGTGAAGTTAAAAAACGCATATTTTTCTCCAAGGTTGCCGAGCCCAATGATTATAGATTGACCGCGAGGCGGTCGGCAAGTGGGGGCTAAAGCCTGCCGCTAAAGCAAAGTATGAAGTATGAAATACGGATGAAGAGTTGTCGGCATCGTGCTTTCGCTTATACATCTTTCCGTATTCCGTATTCCGTATTCCGTATTCCGTATTCCGCATTCCGCATTCCGCATTTGTGTAACCCTAAACCCAACCCCTTTTTTACCGATTGAATTTTTTTTATTGTCCCACTAAAATAAAGAGAGGCAAATTCATTGGGGGATTCAAATGCATTCGAGAAAATTTTTTGCGGCGGAGTCAGCCACTTGCGGGCAACCGGACAAACTTTGTGATCTGATTGTCGACACGATCCTGGACAGGGTGTTGGCAATGGACCGTTTCGCCCGCGTGGACCTGGACGCGATGGCTGCGCCGGGAATGCTTTTTCTGGCCGGGCAGCTTTCCACCAAGGCCTACGTCGGCCTGGAGTCGATCATTCGAGAGGTTGTCAGGGATGTTGGTTATGCCGGACCGGATGTGAATTTCAACGCCGACAGCATCGCCGTTTTGCACGTCATCGGCGAGCAAAGCCACGAAGTCGCCGCCGCCGTGGACAACAAGGGGGCCGGCAACCAATGCGTGTGCGTCGGCTACGCATCCGACGAGGGAAAACGGATCGGTGTGGATTTGGATTTCATGCCCTTGCCCCAGTGGCTGGCGCACAAGCTGACCATGCAACTGGAAAGCGTGCGGAAAGCCGATGAGCTTCCGCTAATTTTGCCCGACGGAACGGCGCAGGTCGTAGTGCATTATGAAAATGGCTCGCCTACCAAAGTTCAGTCCGCCGGTGTTTGTGCTCATCATAAAAAATCCGCTTCCATCGATGAGATCAGGGATTATTTGATGGCGAAAGTCATTGATCCGGTGTTGAATCTGCTCCCCGATTCGATGACGCAGCATACGGAAAAGTCGGCCAATAACGCCGTAGCCTTCACCATCGGCGGACCAGCGGCCGACATTGGTCTTTCCGGGCGCAAGTCCGTCAGCGACACCTACGGTACGGCTTGCGCATTCGGTGGAAGTTCTCCTGTCGGCAAGGACCCGACCAAGACCGACCGCGCGGCGTTGTACATGGCGCGCTACCTGGCGAAAAATCTGGTGGCCGCCGGCGTAGCGGAGCGGATTGAGCTTCGCCTGATATACTCCTTCGGACGACGGGATCCCATTTCCGTGCAGGTGGAATCCTTCGGAACCGCCAATATATCCGAAGTAGATATCTCCATCGCGCTGCAAAAAATCGTGGACCTGTCAAGCCCGGGCGTGGTCGAACATCTGCGACTGCGCGAAAGCGCTTACGCCCCACTGGCCTGTGGCGGGTTTTTTGGCCGCAAGGAACTTGCCTCGCCCTGGGAGCGCCTTGATCTGGTTGATAAAATGAAAAAAGCTTTGGCATAAAGGAGTCGCGCAATGTCTGAAAAGAAAATGGCGGAATTTGCAACCATCTGCGTGCATGGAAGCAAACATATCGACAAACACAAAGAGGATTTTCCCATCCGCACCGTGTCCACGCCGATCTACATGTCCAGCACCTTCGGCTTTGAAAACGTGGAAGAGGGCGCGGCGATATTTTCCGGCGAACGCAAAGGATACGTTTATACGCGGATCGGCAATCCGACCACGCGGGTGCTGGAAACGAAAATCGCCTACCTGGAAGGAACCGACGGCGCCGTGGCCTTCGCTTCGGGTATGGGAGCGATCAGCGCGCTGATTTTCAATTTCTGCCGACCGGGCGACAATTTCGTGGCTACCAGATGTCTATACGGCGGCACGCACAAATTCTTCGATGAAATGTGCAGGCGTTACGGAATTGAATATCGGCCCGTCAGCGGGCATGACTTGAAGGAACTGGATGAGGCTCTCAATGAAAAAACAAAGGTCGTTTTCATGGAGACGCCGGCCAATCCGACGCTGGGGATCATCGACATCGAGGCCTTCGCCGATATAGCGCATAAAAAAGGCGTCCCGCTGGCGGTGGACAACACCTTCGCCACGCCATACCTGCAAAATCCTGTCAAGCTGGGAGCGGATGTGGTCATGCACTCGGCCACAAAATACATCGGCGGCCACGGCGACACGGTGTCGGGACTGCTGGCTGGTTCATCCGAATTGATGGAAACGATCAATGGAGAGTACCTTCGCGACCTGGGCGCCTGCATCAGCCCATTCAACGCGTGGCTGCTTCTGCGCGGATTGAAAACACTGCCCGTGCGCATGGACCGCCACTGCGAAAACGCCATGGAGGTCGTGCAATACCTGAGCTACCACCCGAAAATCGAGCGCGTGTATTATCCCGGTCTGCGCAACCATCCCGGCCATGAGATCGCCAAAAAGCAGATGCGCAACTTCGGCGGAATGCTCGCTTTCGACGTGGTCGGCGGATGCGAAGCGGGCACCGTCGTCTGCAACGGCGTACGCATGTGCACGCTGGCTGTCAGCCTGGGCGATGTGGACACTCTTATCCAGCATCCCGCCAGCATGACGCACTCCACGTATTCGCCGGAGCAGCTTGCAGCCGCGGAAATCAACCCCGGCCTCGTGCGCATATCCGTCGGCCTGGAAGATCCCCGCGACATCATCGAGGATTTACGGCAGGCCCTGGCGCTGGTGTGAGCGAGGTATGAAGTATGAGGTATGAAGTAAGAAGTATGAGGTAGGAAGTTGGAGGGTAGGAGCGGTTTTTAACCGCGATCAGCCCCGTAAGGGGCGCAGGTTCGTAGCCCAGGGTGAAACCCTGGGAAAAGGATCAATGAGAATTCAGACGAAGCCCGCAACGCAGGGCGACACAAGATCAGCCCCGTGCGCCTGCCCTGAGCGAAGTCGAGGGGCAGGCACGTTGGATGTGTTCAAACAATACTCAACAACTAAGTTGCATCTTTCTTGACGCACCCGATTTCCGGTCCGATGTGCAAGGAACCTTCGTCGTCAAAGGGGTACTGCCTTTCCGCCAGCCTATCCTCTACAGACAGGGCGGCTTCGCTACGAAGGGCTTTTATGAAGTTCGTGCGCCTTGTCCTGACAGCCTGCGCTCTTTGGAACAGCTTGCTATAATTCGGCCACATAACAAGAGCGGTAAAGGAGCGATATCCTCCTTCATTGAATTCAACCCAAGGCGGATCTTCGGAGATTTCCCCGGAATCCACCATCGCCAAAGTATTGCGCACCAGTGCGAGATAGAAATTTCGCTCTCGATGCAATAAAAATTTTGAATATGCCTTTACTATCAAGGAACGCAACGGTTTGGGGATGTTGATATCCGTCATCTGCTGTACAACATCCGGGTCCGGTTTATTTTTAAATTGTTCGAGGTTATTAGAAACCCACACAGTCTCCATTTTGATGGCGGCTATGAATGCTTCCGTGATATTCGGTTGGTCTTGAAATGAATCGGCCATTTGCGAAAGTTCTTCCTCATTCAAGTGTGGAATAATTGCCGCCATGCCCTGATACATTATTGATTCTATGGCTACACCCATCATCATATGGATTAAAATGGGCGTTTCGTACATAGTCGCCACAACATTTTTCACTCGATTGACCTTGACCATCGCCTCAATGGATTTATCGGATTTCGCATCGAGATAAGCGCTGGCAATCTCCCAATAAGCCCACTGTCGAATTTGCAGGAAGTTCATAATCTCAGCATCAAAAGAGAATTCCTGCTTCCATACGAATCCGTCGTCGACGATGCCGGCGACTGCGCCGCTGAGCTTGGAAAACTCGATGAGGAATGGCTCCGTTTCAAGGCCAAATCCTTCATGCAGAGCCGGACATTTGTCGAATTGAGGCGTTCGATCCTCTACAGCCTTTAATCGTTCCTTCCATTGTAAGCCCAACTTTTCGAAGGCCTCCCGGTCAGCCGCCGGGCGATTTTCGATCTCCGATGCGATTTCGTTATAGCTCGCCATCATCGCTTCGGCTTCGGCTTCGGTTATCGGCGCCGCTCTGACGAAGGGATAGATTTTGTATCCGCTCCAGGCTGCGGCAGCGGCAAGCGCGACCAGAAGGACAATTATGATGGTCCGCCATCTGCTCGATTTCGATGATTTTTGCTTTCCATCCATCATTTTTTGGCCTCCTCGCATATTGGTTTAACGTGAAGTGGAAACGTGCTGTAATTTTCCGGCCAAAGTCCAGTTCCTTGCACTGAAAATTTTAATTTTATTCGACAGCATTTTGCTAGCACATTCCGTTGCGCGTGTAAAAGAGTTTTCTCCGGATTGCCTTGAAGGGTTCGCACAAAACAACAAGGTCGTTTTTTTGATTCTAAGGATTGATAAGGATTCATTTATCGCGGATAATCCCCCCTTAGGTATTCGAGTTTCATTACATAGCAAACACACTCTGTCATCGCGAGGTCCATTTTGAAAAAGCTATCTGTCGCCCTTTCTGTTTGCCTGCTGGTTTTCGCGGGCCTCATTGCGTCGGGATGTAAAGAGAAAGAGGCGCCGAAAAATCCCAAGGTCATCATCGCGAAACCGAGCACGTTCAATCTGAAACCCGACGACAAAAGCAATGTGCTGGCCATTGCCAGGGCGCATTTGACAGGAAAGCCCATTCCACAGGCGACGCAGAATGTTGAAGCCCTGTGCGGACGTGAAGTATGGATATCCGTGTTCAGGCCCGGCGTGCAGGGCACCGAGGAAATGGGGCTGGGTGAATGCGTGTTGGATGGTCTGAAAGACGCCGCAGCCCGACTCAAAGTTGAGACTGATTTCAGAACCTGTTTCGAAGGCAAGCTGGACGGTGCGAAAATCAAGGTCTCCATTTTGAAAAAAAAGAAGACTGTAAAAAAGGGCGCTTCTCTACGCAAGCTCTCCAGACGACTGGAGCCCGGCCTCTGGGGACCGATGCTTATCAACGACGCGCGCATGTCCATCAATCCCGACACCATTGTTACGCACGGCTGGGGCATTGATCGCACTACCGAAAGTGAGAAAAAAATGCGCGTGCGCGGAAAGAAGATGGCCAAGTTGCAGCTTAAACATTTTATGGAAAAAGCCGGACTTGAAAAAGAAGATTGGACGGGAATGGATTTTTACCGATTTTCCGTTTACAGCTTTGTGGACGGCAAGGCCGGCGGCGGCGGTGAGGCGATTAGCCTTTATCGGGCCAATCATCTCCTTCCGAAAACAATGACGGAAAACCAAGCGCTCAAAGGCGCCGAGGCCGCTGGCGATCACGTGCTTCGCCATCTGGATTCGGAAACGGGCAAATTCGGATACATCTACTATCCGGACACAGACGAGATGTCCAAAGATTATAATATCGTGCGTCATGCCGGGACGGTTTGGGGCCTTTTCAAACTGTATAACGAGACCGGTGAAAAGCGATTTCTGGACGGCGGACTTATCGGTTTTGAATATCTGGAAAAGAGCTTCAAGACACCCGAAGACAACGAGAATCTCATCATCATCGATTACGTTGGTCGGGCTTATCTGGGCTCAATGGCGTTGGCGGCGCTGGCGACGGTCGAAATGCCCGCCGAGCACATGTCCGACGAGCGCAAGGCAGCGCAGGAGAAACTTGGCGACTGCCTATTGGCATTTATTGCCGGCGACGGCCGTATCTACATGACATACAAACAGCTTCAGGCCGGGCGCGTTCCCGAAAAGCAGCCGATGTACTTTCCCGGCGAAGCGGCGCTGGCCCTCATCAATCTCTACGAAAAAACCGAAGATGAGAAATGGCTGAAAGGCGCCGTGAAAATTGCCGAATTTCAGATCGGCGAATTTGAGCGGACCGAAAAACCGGACAACTGGATGATCCAGGTCATGAGCCGCCTGTACCGCATCAACAAAGATGATCGCTATCGGGACATCGGTTTCAAAATGGCCGACTACAATGTTAAGCATCAATTTCATCCGGCTCGAAAGAAAAACACATTTCAGGACTATCACGGAGGCTTCGACAATTCCAAGCCGCCCAGAACCACGCCTTGCGGCAGCCGGACCGAGGCGATGGACGAAGCCTATCAACTCGCCGTGGCCGCGGGCGACGAAGCAGCCATGAAGAGATATGGCGACGCCATTGTGTGGGGTTCATGGTTCATGCTGAGCAATCAGTTCCGCAATGAAAACACGTATTATCTGCGAAATCCCGAATACGCCATGGGCGGCGTCCGCGGCGGTCTCATCGCAAATGACATACGCATTGATTACGACCAGCACGTGGCCATGGCCCTGCTGGGCGCGCGGGCCGTGTGGCGCGACAGGCCGGATATGGACACCGCCGCGCTTTTTCGCTAACGCCAAAAAGTAAGGAAGTCCCATCAGCCAATCAAAAGGGCAATGCGGCCTCTTCGATGGTTCGTTGAAGCCGGGTGAGTTTTAATGTGATGGCGGCTATGAAAACAGCCCATTTGCCGGGCTGCAATGAGACCTCAGTATCCTTGTTCAAACTTCTAACTTCTAGCTTCTGATATTACGGCAGGCGCACCTGGAAGAAGATGTCGCCGAATTTCAGCTTGTCCATGTGATTAAGACGGCTTTTGCGAACCTTTTTCCCGTTGACGAAGGTGCCGTTCTTGCTGCGTAAATCCTTCACAACGTAGTGGCCGCGCTCAAGTTTGATGCGGGCGTGTTTTTTGTCCACGGAAGGGTGTGGAATATGGATGTCCACGTCGCCCATGCCCGCGGAGCCAACGATCATGATATCGTGAGCCAGCTCGAAAACCTGCTGCTTGCCGCTGGGATCCTGCATCACAATGGAGGAACTCAGCACGACGCTTGAGTCGGCGGCGTCAGAAAAAAATTGCTTTTCCTGTTCGCTTGTATCGTCGGGTTCGACGGCTTCGCTTTCCGTTTCCATGTCCCCGAAAAATTCCTTGTCTTCATCGGACAAGGGCGCGATGGCATCCTCAATGGCTTCGTTCACGGCTGCGGACGCTGCGTCCGACGCCGCTTCGAGGAGGCCCTCTTCATCTTCGATCAGTTCCTCGGAAATGATCTCCTCGTCAATCTCGCCGGTTTCCACTTCCGTTTCCATCGGCGTTTCAATGATTTCCTCTTCCACGGTCATGTCGCCTTCGTCGTCCGCATCCTCGGTTTCAGGCTCAACGTAAACAGGTGCCTTAATGGTCTCCGCCATGGGGTCCGGTCCGTCGGCTGGCGCAGGTTCCGAAATTTCCTCCACCTCGTCTTCGATGATTTCTTCCGGCTCGAAAACATCATCGGGCTCGTAAAGTTCCTCTTCTTCCACCGCATCGTATGGTTTCGTTTCAATGAGATTTGGATCGAATCGCGACTCCGGGGGCGCTGGAGCTTCTTCCGGCACTTCTTCCGCAACGTCGGTCAGTGGATCGTATAACTCCTCGTCGTCATCTTCGGCTTCCAGTGCCTCTGACGCAGCGGGAGACTCATAGGCGTCCTCAACCTCTTCGGGCATCTCAACGTCCGACGCCTGCTCATCAATCGGGCTGACCCCATCAACAATGGAGCCCATGGAGGCTTCGCCAAAACTCCCCGTATCCTGGAAGTCGGCCTGCGCTTCTCCGCCGAGTTCCGCGCACCGATTCGCAAGCTTTGCCATTTTTCTATCGATCTGGCGCAGTTCGACCTTCATTTCTTCGAGCTGCTCGCGCGCGGGGACGACGGCGGCCTCAAATTCCTCCGGGGTTTCAAATTCTTCCATCTCGTTGCGAAATTCCATCTCTTCGATGGTATCGGATGGCTCGACCATCTGATTTTGGACCTGCTCCTTTTTTTCGCGGAGCCACGCGAGGTTCTTTTCTATGTCAGCAAGCTCTTCGGCCTCGCGACGTTTGCGTTCTTCCAGTTTACGACGCTCTTGCTCCAGCTTTTCGGCGACGCGGGCTTTTTCCAGTTTTTCACTGATACCGGCAATCTGATGATCGAAACCGGCGACCTGTTCTTTGAGTTCATTGCGCTTTTCGAAATAGCCGGCCACGACCTTTTCAAAAATCTTGGGTTTGACCCTGTCTCGCCGTGTTTCGGCCTTTTGAATTTTCGTTTCAACGATTTCAAGCTCGCCTGCGACCATGTCCCGATCCAATTCGACATCTTTCAGGCGACTGCCAAGCTCAATTCTGTTTTTAGTCAATTCGCTTTGTGCGCTCATGTCGATCCGTCCCTTGAAAATGGTAGTGCTGAAAAGCGGCTTAAAACCTTATGAAGGCGCCGATCTATTGCCAATAAAAAATGAACCCCTCCAATCGATTCACCGTACTTTTTCACCTGCGCGCCGTCAATAGAGGAACTGGGGTGAATTTTTACTTTTGTACTGCCTTGACGCTTGCCGTCATCGCTGGCAAACTTGCGCGAATTTAGCCTTGGAGGCGAATTTGAAGCCCATTTCATCGATAATTTTTATTTTGGCGCTTGCAGTCCTTTTTGTCGCCTGCGGTGAGA
>Ga0307990_1001234_pt1 | contig 21748 bp, 22 predicted proteins | sample EllFjometagen129_FD_203168 | JGI IMG/M metagenome (GOLD analysis project Ga0307990, IMG submission 203168) | Marine microbial communities from Ellis Fjord, Antarctic Ocean - #129 | ecosystem: Environmental > Aquatic > Marine > Unclassified | place: Southern Ocean | collected 2014-10-08
TCTTAAAAAATTTTGGCTTTTCTACAAAGTTTTCTTTAGTGAATTTTTAATAAATCTCTCTGTGAAATTTGAATCATCAAAAAGGCAAGATTTCGCTTTTTAAAAATTCTTCTTAAAAAATTTTGGCTTTTCTACAAAGTTTTCTTTAGTGAATTTTTAATAAATCTCTTTTTAATTATCCAAAAGATGCTCATGAGAATTAATAGTTTCTAATATGATTTTACCATCAATCTTATTTAAAATAGTCAAACCTGTATTTTCAAACTTAATTGTTTCATCCTTAAAATATTTTATTGAATTCTCCCCACTATCAATTATATTAAGAATTGCTCTAATTGCTCCCCCATGTGCAACAATAACTATATTCTCATCATTATCCCCCAATTCATTTAAAAAATTATTTATCCTATTAGTCAAAACATTAAAACTCTCACCATTAGGTGGGCAGATTTCAAGAAGATTAATTTTTTTCTCCAATAAATTCCTATAAAATTCCTTAATTTCTTTTTTACTCGAAACCCCAGAAAAATCTCCTGCATCTTGTTCTCTTAATCTCTTATCAAAAATTATTTCTAAATCATGATTTTCAATAATTGCTTCTGCAGTTTCTTTAGCTCTTTTAAAATCACTCGAATAAATTTTATGAATTTTTTCATTTTTCAATCTATTAGCAAGTTTTTTTGCCTGGATTTTTCCAAGCTCACTTAAAGAAGTATCAAAATTAATCCCCTGAACAATTTTTTTAACATTTGCTTCAGATTGTCCATGCCTTATTAATATAATTTTCATTAATTAGAAAAAATAGAATGTATTAAAAAGATTTCTATAAGAAGCATTTGAGTTTATGAAGTTAATAGATAAAAAGAATTTGAAATAAAAAGTAATATGCCCCGACTGAGAAGCTCGAAATCTCGCACGAAGTTTCTTTTGGATTACACTTCTACCACGAAATCTCTCATCGAACCCCTGGATTCTCATCCAGGAATATTTTGGGATTGTAAATCCCCAATCATGCCCCGACTGGGATTCGAACCCAGGTCACCACCGTTCTCCAAAAAAGAGCAGGTTGTATTAAGATACACAGACTTTACTCTCTCTTCGAGAGAAAATCACCTCTCCTTTTCCGTACATCAGTTAAAAACATAACCTACGAAATTGAGAGGGTGGTATACTTGGCCTCTGTACTATCGGGGCTTGAATTAAAAATAATAAAAAAACTAATTTTAAAAACTTATCTAACAAATTTCAACAAACACAAATAATTATTAAATCCAATTATCTCAAGGATTTTTTATTATCATTTCTTTTTTATAATTTTTTGATAAATTATAAAGGAATATCTGATTTTAATAAGTCTTAATATTACTTTAATTTAATATTTTTATTTTATAATCTTAATTTTCAATATATCTCTATAACTAATATTCTAATTTAACTGGCTTGAATAATCTTCTTCCAAAATCTGCTTTTTATATTTTTCTCTATGTATAAAAAGAAATCTAATTACCCTATTGAAATTTATATTAATAACAAATTTTTTATTAATTAACTTTCTTTTATACCCCAAGTAATTTTTCTGAGATAAATATTTTATTAATTGTTTCGCCAAAGCAATTTAACAGAACCCTTATAAATAATAAAAATTTATTTCATTTATGAATAAAGAGGCAAAGATAATTTTTACTGATTTAGACAATACACTCTTAGATAAAAATTATAGTTTTGAAAAAGCAAAAGAAGGGTTGAAAAAAATAAAAAGTAAAAATATCCCTTTAATAATCTGCACAAGTAAAACAAGAGCAGAAATTGAATTTTACCGGAAAAAACTAAAGAACAAACATCCTTTTATTTCTGAAAACGGGGGGGCAATATTTATTCCTAAAAAATATTTCAAACAAAAATTTAAATACACTAAAAAAATAAAAGATTATTATGTCATAGAACTAGGACAATCCTATGAAAGATTAATAAAAAATATAAAAAATATAAAATCAAAAACAAAGACAAAAATAATTTCTTTTAATGAACTTTCTATAGATGATTTAATGAATGATTCTGGTTTAAATAAAAAACAAGCAAAACTTTCAAAGAAAAGAGAGTATGATGAACCATTTAAACTTCTAGGAAGCAAAAAACAAAAAAAAGAAACATTGAGTTTAATAAAAAAATCTGGATTAAACTATACAAAAGGCGGGAGATATTATCATATTTTAGGGAATAATAACAAAGGGAAAGCAGTAAAAATTCTTAAAAGAATTTACGAAAAAGAAACAAATAAAAAAATAAAAACAATTTCTCTTGGCGATAGTTTAAATGACTTTCAAATGCTTAAAGCAACAGATAAAGCATTTTTAATGCAAAAACCAGATAAAACATTTGCAAAAATTAAAAATATAAAACATATTCAAGGAATTGGTCCTCAAGGATGGAACAATACAATTCAAGATTTATTATGGGAATTCAATAAAGAAAAAGCAGAACAAATTTATCAAGAAAGTTTAAAAATAATAAAAAAATTGCAATTAAAAAATGGAGCTATTCTTGCCTCATATCCTAAAGGACGCTACCCTTATATTTATCCAAGAGACCATGCAATTTGCACACTTGCTTTAATTGATTCAGGATTTTTTACAAAAGCAAAAAAAGCTCTTGAATTTTCAATGGAAATTCAAAATTCAAATGGGAGTTATCCTCAAAGAGCAAGCAAAGAAGGAAAAGACAGAAGTTACAAACCAATACAACTAGATAATACAGCATTAATACTATATGCATTTGCACTTTATGTAAAATCAACAAATGATAAAAAATTTCTAAAAAGATATAATAAAAAAATAAAAAAATCAGTGGATTATATCCAATCACAATTAAATAGAAAATATTTATTTTTTACACCAAATAGCATACATGAATTTCCTCCTTATGAAGAAGGTTTAGAAATTTGGGCAAATGCAACGTGTTATGCAGCACTAAAAGAACTTGAAGAAATAGGAATAAAAAATAAAATTAATTTGAAAAAGTTGAAAACCTCAATAATAAAACATTTCTGGAATGGAGAATATTTTATCAAAAACATAAGATTAAAAGAATCAAGTTCTATTGCAAAGGAAATTGATCCTTCTGCATATTCTTTAGCAGAATTTGGAATTTTAAAAGATCATAATGAAAAAATTGAAAAAACAGTTAAAGAAATTGAAAAAAAACTTTGGCATAAAAAACTTGGAGGAATTTGTCGTTATGAAAAACATATTGGAAGAAATAATGGGGGGTATGGACCCTGGCCTCATTTCACATTAATGATATGCAGACATTTTATTAGAATAGGAAATAGAAAAAAAGCTGAAGAATATCTTACATGGATTTTAAAAATCGCTGAAAACAATAAATTACCTGAACATATTGCAACAAAAAAAGATTTTGAAAAATGGGTAAAAGATTATAGAAAAGCAGGAATACTCAGGAAAGACAGAGAAATTATGATTGATAATATAAGAAAAACAGAACATTACAAAAAAGGGATAGCTTATTCTGTATTACCTCTTGCATGGCCACATGCAGAATTTATCAGAACCTGGTTATTATTTAAAGAAAAATTCGTAAGATAAAACATTATTAGAACAGTAAAATAATTATTTTAACATTTTTTTTAATTGAGGATATTTCTCCTCAAAAATTTGTTTCTTTGATTTATATAAAATCCCTAAAGGAATTTTTCCTTTATTAGAATTATAATCCCATTCTTCAACTAATTTCTGGGCTTTTTTATAATCAGTATTATCCTTAACTTTATACATTAGTTTATCAAGATTATTCATTTCAGGATTAAAAATTAAACATTTCTGTATCATTTCAACATAAGAAAATCCTTTATGCTCTATTGCTTTTCTCAAAATTAAAGAAGTATGCTTTATATCTAAAGGATTACATCTTGCAATAAAACTCCCTCCACAAGCCAGGGCAATTTTAACCGGATTTAACGGTTCATGAATCTCTCCAAAAGGCTCTGCTTTGGTTTTAAATCCTTTTTGTGATGTTGCAGTTGCCTGTCCTGTAGTTAGGGAAAAACTCTGATTATCATGAACAATCATTGTCATATCTGCATTATATCTAAAAGCATGAATAAAATGACTAATTCCCTCAGAATAAGTATCACCATCACCCCCAAAACCAAGAACTTTTAGATTGGGATTTCCAATTTTAATCCCTAAAGCAGTTGGCAAAACTCTTCCATGTAATCCATAAAAACCACTTAAATTAAGGTAATCAAAAATTTTGGCATGACAACCTATTCCAGTAACAAAAGCAAAATCCTTTTTATTATATTTTTTTTCTTTAATTAAATCTGCAATAGTATTTTTAACAGATTCTAAAATAGAAAAATTCAAACATCCAGGACACCAGGTTATTTCTTGTTTTGTTGATAATTGATTTTTTATTTTTTCCTTTTTCATCTCAACCTCCTCTTAATTTCATTTTTAAGTTCATCTGAAGCAAATGGCCTTGTATCATACTTCAAAATTCTATTTTTTTCAAGAATTTTAATCCCAGTTTTTTCCCTAATTAATCTTCCTAATTGTCCTGTTGAATTATATTCTACTAAAATAATATTTTCAACTTTTTCAAGCTCTTTTTTAATTTTATCTGACATAGGTTTAAGATATAAAATCTGCAAAAATTTACAATCTAAATTATCAATAGTATCTAAAATAACCCCCTTAGTTGAACCCCAACCCATAACAAGATTTTTACTGTTTTTTTTACCATAAATTTTAAACATATTAAATTTGCTACAAGCTTTTTTTAATTCATTATATTTCCTCAATCTATTTTCATAACCTTTAACAACTAATTCAGCATCTTCTATTGTATTACCAAATTTATCATGTTCATAACTTGAAACTTTAACAAAACCTTCAGAAGGAATTTTTCTATTTTTAACAATTTTTAAAATTCCTCTCTTAACAGATTCTGAAAAAGAAAACTGCGATTCTGCTACATTTTTATCTGAAAGAATAATTGAAAGAACATTTAATTTACTTGATAAATATAATGCCTGATTTGTTAATTGAAATGAATCCAAAGAATCTCCAGGCGCAACAATAACTCTTGGAAATTCGCCATGTCCTGCTCTTAAAGCAACATTCAAATCTGCCTGTGAATTATAAGTAGGCACTCCTGTTGCAGGACCTGCACGTGAAGCAAGATAAACTGTTAAAGGAATTTCTAACATTCCCTGTAAACTTAAACCTTCAGACATTAAATCAAAACCCCCTCCAGAAGTTCCAACCATAACATTTGCCCCAGCAAAACTTGCACCTAAAGCAGAATTAATTACAGCAATTTCATTTTCTGCCTGAAAAACCATTAAATTATTTTGCTTATTATTTTGCATTGCAGCCAATCTATGCATAACAGGTGTAGCAGGAGTCATAGGATAAGCAATATAACGATTAAGCCCTGAACTAACAGCCCCCTCTGCAACTCCTTCACTTCCACTCATTAAATAAATCTTATTTTTAATTCTCTTAAAATTAAATAAATTCTTCTGTGAATCGAATCCACTTTGACTTGCAATAACACACTCTTTATTTTTAAATTTCTTTTTTATCCTACTTATAAAAACTTCCTTATCAATTCCTAAAATCTTTATCAAACTCCCTAAAGAAGCAAGATTCATATTTCTTTTAAAATTCTCAAATTTTCTCGCATTAATTACAATTCCTTTTTTATCAAGAAAATTTTTATGCAAATCAATTGTTTTTTTATCCATCGCAAGAATTATATCTAATTTAGATTCATAACTTGCAATGGGTTTTTCTGAAATAGAAATAATATTAAAATTATGCCCTCCCCTAATCAAACTCTGATAATCTTTATAATTAAAAACATAATACCCATAATTAACTAAAATATCTGAGACAATTTCTGCAATAGTATTTGCCCCTTGTCCAGCTTCACCCCCTATAAGAATATTTAACCTCATTTTATAATTAAAAAAAAAGAATTTATTATTTAAATGTTTTGCAATATCACTCAATACTAATTGCATTAACAGGGCAATTTTTTTCAGCTTTTTTTTCACAAGTAATCTTATCTATATTTGCTTTTTTAGCATGAGACTTTCCATTTTTAATTTCAAAACTTTCTGGACAGATATTTGCACAAACACCACAACCTATGCATTTCTTTTTATCTATTTTTATCTTTGGCATAAATAACAAAAGTTTTACCATTTAAAAAAATTTCTAAAAAAATTATAAACACAAATTAATACAAAGTTAAAAAAAAGTAGTAGGTTAATTCAAATCATCTAAACCACAATAAATATCTTTCCAAATTCCATCAACTTTTTTTGCACATCTCTTTATAATTAATATAAATTCCATAACTCCCCCAATTTAAAAAAAAACAATCTAGAGAATATAGATGAATTATCTCATAACCTATCCAAAAACTAAATTCACAAGTATATCAATCTTATAAAATTAGTTAACAAAAATATCTGAAAAATCCCTAAATTAATCTCATAAATCTCAATTACTCCAGGTCATTATCCTCATCAACCCTAATCAAATCAACAACATAATCTCCTTTTTCTATTTTTACAACTTTAACACCTTGTGTAGCACGCCCCATAATTCTAATATTTTTGAAAGAAGTTCTTATAACAATTCCTTTTGCAGTAGAAATAATTATATTGTCATTCTCATTAATAGCAACTGTCTTAACAACATCACCAGTTTTTTCAGTAATTTTAAGATTAATAACTCCTTTTCCAGCTCTTGCAGTTTTTCTATAATCTTCAATAGCAGTTCTCTTTCCAAAACCATTTCGTGTAATAGTCATAATAGCAGCTGTATCAAGAATTTCTAAACTAACCACCTCATCATCTTTAGAAAGTTTTATTCCAGTAACACCATAACTTGCTCTCCCCATAGACCTTATAGCATTACTATTAAATCTAATTGCTTTTCCTTTTTTAGTAACAAGTAAAACCTCTTGATTTTCTTTGATAATTTTTACCCCAATTAAAAAATCAGAATCATCATCAGGCATATTAATTGCTTTAACACCAGAAACACGAGGTTTTGAAAAATTTGTCAAAGAAATTCTCTTAACAACCCCTTTTTTAGTTGTCATAAATAAATAATTATCAAAATTTTTAATTGACATCACATTTGTAACACTCTCATTTTTCAAACTCAATAAATTAACAATTGCCTTTCCTTTACTATATCTTTCAACAGAAGGAATATCATAAGCTTTTAACCATAAAACTCTTCCTCTTGTAGTAAAAAACATTAAATAATCATGAGTTGAACAAGTTAATATTTTTTTAACGAAATCCCCTGTAGCTAAACCACTCCCAATAATTCCTTTTCCCCCTCTTTTTTGCTCCCGATATGTTTTAACATCCATTCTCTTACAATAACCTTTATCAGTAATAGTAACAATAACTTCACTTTTCTGAACTAAATCCGTTTCAGAAATCTCAGAAATTCTTTTAACAACATTTGTTTTTCTAACATCACCATATTTAGTTTTAAGCTCTTTAACTTCTTTAACAATAATTTTTAAAATTTCTTTTATATTCGAAAGAATCTTTTCATATTCAGTGATTCTCTCATCTAATTCTTCAGATTCTTTATCTAACCTATCTCTTTCCAAAGAAGTTAATTGCTGAAGCTTAGTTTCTAAAATAGCCTGGGTTTGTTTTTTACTTAATTTAAATTTATTCATAAGTAAATCGAAAGCATCGGTAACTTTTTTAGATTTTCTAATTAGAGAAATAACTTCATCAAGATTTTTTAAAGCAATTAAAAGCCCCTCAACAATTTCTTTTCTATCTTTTGCTTTTTTCAATTCATATTCTATTCTATTTGTTATAATTTTTTTTCTGTATTCAACATATTCTCTCATTATATCTTTAAGATTCAAAATTTTTGGTTGTCCTGAAACAAGTGCAAGAAAATTTGCATTAAAACTACCTTGTAACCTAGTATATTTATAAAGAGAATTCAAGACAAATTTTGAATTTACTCCTTTTCCTAATTCAAGAACAATTCTTATTTTTCCTTTAGAACTTTCATCACGTAAATCAGAAACATCTTTAATTTTTTTAGTCTGAACTAAATCAGCAATTTGTGTAACTAAGGAAGATTTATTCACCATATAAGGAATTTCAGTAATAATAATTGCTTCTCTCTTCTTTAGAATCTCTGTTATTGTTCTTCCTCTTAAATTTAATCTCCCATGTCCAGTTTTATATAATTCAATCATCTCTCCTTGAACAATTCCTCCAGTAGGAAAATCAGGACCTTTAACATAATCACAAAGCTCTTCTATAGTAATATCAGAATTTTCTATATAAGCAATAATTGCATCACAAATTTCTTTTAAATTATGTGGAGGGATATTAGTTGCCATTCCCACAGCAATTCCAGTAGCACCATTTAATATTAAAGCAGGAAGTTTTCCAGGAAGCAATTCAGGTTCTTTTAAGGAATTATCAAAATTAGAAACAAATTTAACTGTTTCTTTATTCATGTCTTGCAACACCTCTTGTGTAATTGGCATTAGTTTAGCTTCAGTATACCTATAAGCAGCTGGTGGATCTCCATCAACAGAATTATGAACAAATATCCCTGAAGCAAGAGAAAAATTATGAGTTTTATCTATAGTTAGATCATAAACATCCACAAATTCATTTAATAACTCGGTTTTAACAACTTTATGATTACCATTTATTTCACACAACAACAAATTGGGATTCTTATCATAATATTTGCTTATTCCCAAATCCCAACTAGTAAAACTTTTAATCTCAAATATATTTTTTCTAATCTTTTCATAATTTTCTTTATTTATAATAAAATCCTTTTCTTTAAGGTAAGAACATATCCTTAGAAATTTTTTCTTTCCAGTTAAATTAGTTTCTCTTTTTTTATTACTTGTTATAATTTTTTTATTGAATAATGCTTTATATTTTGGAATTGCCCACAACCTTTTCATTGTAATTGAAGCAGTTCTTCTAATCTCTTCTATTCTTTCTGGATGTTCTTTAAGATATCTCTTATTAATTTCACTTAATGTTATAATCATTTTCTCCCTATAATTTTTCTTCTTCCAATTTTTCAAATTTCTCTTAGTCATTCTTTTAGAATAATCCTGTCGGTTCTTTTCTTTACTCCAAAAATTTCTCCTTCCTTCTACTAATTTCTTCCTATATTCAGAATCAGTTTTATGTTTCATAGAAGTAAAATTATAATGAGTCTGCCAGTGCTCTTTCCAATGCATTCTCCTAATATTATCTGGATTATTATTCAGTTTATTAAAATCAACATGATGCCTTATCCTTCCAATAGACTTTGCATATACTCCTCCTTCTAAATTCCAATTATCCGAAAGATAATGCGCAAATTTCCATTCTTTTGTTTGAGGTTGAAAAATCATCTCATACCCAATTGCTTTTGAATCATCCTTCTTAGTAGAAAGTCTAGAATAAATAGGCATTAAAGAATCACCAAATTCTAAATCTTTTGCCTGTTTATAATCCCCATTTTTAAGCATAAAATTATGATTTAAAGTGCACTTAATTTCTTCCCCATTATCTAAAATAACTTTCATAATTTCTGTATTTTTCTTAGTTCTCCTTGGATTTTTTATTTCAGCAATTTTTATTATATTATTTTCATCAACAGTGAATGTAAAATTTCTTTTTCCTTGTTTATGTTCTTCTATTAAATCTAAAAAAGTTAAATCCCTATTATCTGCAAGTTTAATTTTCGTATCAGCTGTAAAACAACCAAAATTACCCTGTCCAAAAACAAGAGGATATCTTAAAGAAAAATCTTGGGCCATTCTAACCATAGCTTCATAAACTGCAGCATCACCATGAGGATGATACTTACCAATAACATCACCAACAATCCTCGCAGATTTTTTAGTTGAAGTTCCTGCTTTTAATCCCATTAATTGCATAGAATATAAAATTCTTCTTTGGACAGGCTTTAAACCATCTTCAATTGAAGGAAGAGCTCTTGAAACAATAACACTCATAGCATAATCAAGATAAGCTTTGCTCATTTCAGAAGAGATTTCAGTATTTATTACATTTTCTATATTTTCTTCAATTTTTCCAGTTTCTTCAGATACCATTAATTAACCTCCTCTCCTTTTTCATCTAAATATTTCATTAATTCATTTTCAGTAAATTCTTTTTCAATAATATCTATTCCTTTCCATCCACAATTCTTACACTTCCATTCCCCTTTCCCCTTCTCTCCTTCTAAACCAAGAACAACCTCTACATCTTTACTCTCGCATTTAGGACAAACTCTTATTTTAAAGGTCTTTTCTTTTTTGTTAGGAAGATTATTTTTTCCTTTAATTTTTTTATTCTCTATATATTCTTTTTCAGAACTATAGCCTTCAATTATCCATTCAGGTGTTTTTAATTTAGACTTTTTTGCCATTTTTCCTCCTTTAAATTCCAGATATAAATTTGTTTTTCCTCTGGACAATTATATTTTGAACAAGTTCTTATTGCATTTGTAAAAGTTCTTCCACTCCAACATCTATGATTATCCTGAAGGAAAAAACCAGGACGACAATCTAATTTATTTCTTTCTAAACAATCACAATTATTTTCCAATTTATTTCCATCAATATTCTCTTTTAAATCATTTACAACATTTCCAGTTAAATTAAATTGCCCTATAAACAATAAAATTCCTAATAAAACTAATCCGAAAAAAATCAAAATTAAAACAAAAAACTTATTATCAAATTTTAAAATTTTCAAGAAAATTTCTCTAATAAATTTATTAATTTTTTTCATCTGATTTATATTCCTCAATATTTATATTTTGATTATCATATTCTTCCATTTTTCCAATTATTTCAGAAGAAGCTCTTATTTTAGCTCCAAGACCCTGAACCATTTTAATCCCAATTTCATTACATGCAGATGTTTCAGGAACTTCTTCAAAATATCTATCTCCCCCTTGTGCAAAAATATCTGGTTTTAATAATTTAAGAGTTTCACAAACAGAATTATCCTTATCAATAGATAAAACAACTTTATCCACAAATCCAATAGCCTCAATAAGATGAACTCTATCTTCTTGTTTCATAAAAGGTTCTTTTCCATTTCTCTTTAATTTTACTTGTTCATCATTATTAACAATTACAACTAAAAAATCCCCTAAAGATTTTGCTCTTCCAAAAAGCTCAAGATGCCCTATATGCAAAGGGTCAAAATAACCACTAACAGCTACAATAAGTGGTTTTAGACTTTCTGTTTTTTCTTTCATTTTAAATTTTTTAATTAAATTAATTTCTTAATTGTGCTTCTTTTTCATAAACTTTATTCTCAACTAACTCGCAAATAATATGGTAAGCCAACATATGGGCCTCTTGTATTCTTGGAGTATTATTTGAATGAACTATCAAACTTAAATCAGAAAGATCTTTTTTATAAATTTCCCCCCCATTATTACCTAATAATGCTAAATTAGAAGTTCCAATATCCTTTCCTTTTTCAAGTCCTCGAATAACATTCTTAGAATTACCTGAAGTGGATATCCCAAGTAAAATATCTCCTGATTTAGCTAATGCACTTATCTGTCTTTCAAAAATAGAATCAAAACCATAATCATTTCCTAAAGAAGTTAAAACTGAAGTATCTGTATTCAAAGCAATAGCTGGCAAAGCACTTCTTTCTTTTTTAAACTTACCAACAAATTCTCCTGCAATATGCTGGGCATCTGCAGCACTTCCTCCATTTCCAAAAATAAGTAATTTTTTTCCATTTAAAAAAATTCCTTGATAAATTTCATTAGTCATAAAAAGAAATTTGTCTCTTTGAAAATAAAAATCCTTCACTAAATCCAGATGTTCTTCAATAGGTTTACTAAAAAAACTCATTTTTAAATATCTAAATTAGCCTCCTTTGCATTTTCTTGAATAAATTCTTTTCTTGCCTGAACATCATCTCCCATTAACATTGAAAATGTTTCATCAGCTTTAATAACATCCTCAACATAAATTTTTTTGATTTTCCTTGTTTTAGGATTCATAGTTGTTTCCCATAATTGATTAAGAGACATTTCTCCTAAACCTTTAAATCTTGTTACACTAGCAGTTGAACCAAATTTATCTATAATTTTATTTAATTCTTTTTCTGAATAAACATAATAATCTTTCTTTTTTCTAATCCTATACAAAGGTGGCACAGCTGCATAAATTTTCTCTTGTTTAACTAATTCTGGCATAAATCTAAAAAAGAAAGTGAGCAAAAGAGTCTTTATATGATCTCCATCAACATCTGCATCAGTCATAATTATAACTTTGTGATATCTTAATTTATCCATATTAAACTGTTCTTTAATATTTGTTCCAATTGCAGTAATAATATTTGTTATCTCTTCATTTGCTAATGCCCTTGATGAACTTGCTTTTTCAATATTCAAAATTTTTCCTTTTAAAGCAAGTATAGCCTGAAAATTTTTATCCCTTGCATTTTTTGCACTATTATGAACAAAAACCCCTGAAGCTAAAGCAAAATTATGGGTTTTAAAAACTTCTAAATCATAAACATCTATTTTTTTATTTAATCTCTCAATTTTTTTTATTTTATGATTATAATTCCTAACAGCCTCTAACATATTTCCATAATCATCTTTAAAAAACCTTAAGCAAAAATTATCCAAACTTAAGATATTTTTATCATTATTTTTTCTTCTTATTCCATCAAATTCATTTAAATCACCATATTTTTCAAAAATTTTCCTCATTAACTCAATAGTTTTTTTAAAATAAGTCTCATCATAAGCAACTCGTCTTTTTTCTCTAAATTCTGGAGTCCACTGTTCTTTAGTTTTTTGTCTTCTCCAGATTATTAATTCTTCATTATTCCATTGATTTCTTGCAATTTTAGATAAATATTCTTTAAATTCAGGATTATTTCTAAAAAAATCTTTAACTCTTTTTGATGCTTTTTTCCTATTTTCAAAATTAGCCCAATATTTTTTTTGTTGATTAAACAATCGACTTTTAACTTGATCCTGATATTTTTTATTTAAATTATAAAAATCAATATATTTTTCTTTCATATACTTTTTATAATTTTTGTCCTGCCATTGTTTTTTTGCTCTATCCGAAAGCATTTTATTTACAGAAGGTTGTTTTGCCCATCTACTCACTTTAGCTCTATATTCTTTTGTCTGATGTGCTTGTTTAGCTTTTGCAATAACATCTTTTCTGTGTAATGTTTCTTTCAAATTTTCTGTATGAATAATTAAATGATCTTCTTTATTCATTCTAATAAGATTACGAGGATTATTATTTAATTTATTAAAATCAATATGATGTCTATATCCTCCTTGCTCTTTAAAATAAATGTTTTTTTCTAAATTATATTCATCTGCTAATAAATGAGTAAAAATCCATTTATTATTAAAAGAGTTCCAAATCATTTCATAACCATTAATTATTATTTTTCCTCCTATTTTAGAGAATTTTTTATAAAAAGGCATTAATGAATCAGATTCAATTAAGTCTCTAGCCTGTTTATAACCCCCATTTCTTAACATAAATTTATGTTCAGGTGTACAAACTATTTCTTTATCATTATCTAAAATAATTTTTATCACTTCCACATTTCTTTTTGTAATTCTTGGATTTTGTATTTTAGATATGCCTATACTTTTATCTTGTTTAATTGTATAACAAAAATTTTCTTTTCCTCTTTGATGTTCTTTAACTAATTTCTCAAATGAAAGATTCCTTCCATCTAACAATGCTATTTCTGTATCTCCTGAAAAACATCCCCCCGCACTCTCTCCCTCAACAAGATAAAGTTCTGTTTCTGCAGATTTTCTACTTGAACAATCTGAGAGTTTACCAGGCAATCCTCCTGAAGAGAAAGCATCTTTTCTTCTAACTAAATCTTTAGCCCTTTTAGCAGCAAGTCTTGCTTTTGCAGAACCCATTGCTTTAATAGCAATTTTTTTTGCAACCTGAGGATTTTCCTCAAAAAATTCTGATAAAGCGCCTGTTAAAATTGAATCAACAGCACCTTTAACCTCAGAATTTCCTAATTTTGTTTTTGTCTGCCCTTCAAACTGAGGATTGCTAATTTTAATGCTAATTATCGCTGTAAGACCCTCTCTAACATCATTTCCCATAAGAGAAGCACCATTCTTCAAAATGCCTGTTTTTTTAGCATAATCATTTATTACTCTTGTTAAAGCAGTTTTAAAACCAGAAATATGAGTTCCTCCTTCAACAGTATTAATTGTATTAACAAAACCAAAAATATTATCCTGATAACCTTCATTATATTGAATAGCAACATCTATCATGGTATGATTAACATCTCTTTTAAAATAAATTGGTTTATGTAATACTTCCTTGGAACGATTAAGCCATTTAATAAATTCAATTAAACCTCCTGCTGCAAAAAGTTCTATTTTATTTCCCTTTGTTTTATCTTCTAGAATAATCTTTAAACCAGCATTTAAAAAAACAATTTCTCTTAATCTTGTTTCAATAAATTTTGACTCAAATTCAATTGTAGAAAAAATTTCAGCATCTGGCCAAAAAACGATTTTAGTCCCTGTTTTATCTCCTTTATAATTATCAACAATCTTCAATTTAGTCACAGGTTTTCCCTTTGAATATTCTTGCCTGTAAACCTTCCCATTTCTTTTAATTTCTACTATAAGTTTTTCTGAAAGAGCATTTACACAAGAAACTCCAACTCCATGTAACCCTCCAGAAATCTCATAAGATTTTTTGTCAAATTTTCCTCCCGCATGAAGCTTTGTTAAAGCAAGTTGCACAGCAGGAATTTTATAAAATTCATTAGTATCAACAGGAATTCCTCTTCCATCATCTTCAACTGTAATAGAACCATCATTATTCAGAGTTACATAAACATTTTTACAAAAACCTGCAAGAGCCTCATCTACTGAATTATCAACAACTTCATAAACTAAATGGTGCAATCCCTCCTTTCCAGTAGAGCCAATATACATAGAAGGTCTTTTTCTAACTCCTTCAAGCCCTTCTAAAACTCTTATCTTTGATGCGTCATACTTTCCAGTCATTTTTAACCATTATTCTCATAAGAGAAATTAATATTTTGACAGAAAATCTGTCTTAATTTACAAAAAATAAGACGATATACTTTATAAAGTTTTGCACATAAAAATCTATTTTCTCGACGACAAATTTAAAAATAAAGAAATCTTTTAAAAAAATGAAAAAATAATACTAAATTACAGCTACAATTTTTATTTTTGCAATAAATTGTAAAAAATTGCTAGACAAATAATCCTAAATAAATATTATTATACCAAATCTATTTGCAATAAAAATAATTTCTATCAAGATTAAGAAATAATCTGTAAAAATAAAAAATTAGAAAAAATCATTCCAAATACAATAATTCAATATAAAAAAGAATGAATAAAATTTAAGAACTAATAACATGAAAATTTTTGCAAATAAAAAAATTGCTATTAAAATCTCCCTTTTATTTTATAGAATTATTATCCTCTTCTGAAATAATTTTTTCTTTAGAATCTTGTTTCTTTTTCTTAGAAATCCATCTAACTTTTCTCCTCTTCATCTTCATATTTTTTCTACATTTAGAAGAACAAAGATATTTTACACTTCCATCTTTTAAAACAAGAGTTAATCCCTTATGGGTATCATAATCTTTTCCGCAATATGAACAAGTAGGCATTTTTATTTCTTTTTAAGATTTATATTAAAACTATAAAGACCATTATTAGAATTTGTAACAAGAGGAAAATAATGCTCCCTCAAAAATATCTCATTAACTTTTTTTATTTTATCATCATGAGGCAAACTACAATCTCTTAAATCTAAATCAAAAGAGGCAAATTTAATACCTTGTTCTTTTAATTGCTTTAATAATCCTTCAGACATTTTTCTTATTATATATTTCTTTTAAAATCATACCTAAATTATATTTTGGCAAGCAGTTTGTAGGATTAGAATTTTCTTTATTGCTTAAGAAAGGAGTTGTTATGTTAAATTTATCAGAATAAAGATTATCAATTATTTTTGCTTGATCTAAAGTTAAATTTTGGAGATTAATCAGAACATCCTCTTTACTTCTAATTACTCTATCAATCCCATTAAGGATATCATAACCCCTTGATTCTAGTTCATTCATAAAATTTCTTTTTAAATCATCCATTTTAACTATAAGTTCCTTTTGTCATTTTTGATTTAATTCTCCTTGCCTCAATTTCAGTTTCTCTTAAAATTAAATAATCTCCAACTCTAATAGGACCTTTAACATTTCTCCTCATATTTCTTCCCTGGTCTCTTCCCTCTTCTACAATACATCTAATTTGGGTAATTTCTCCTCTAAAACCAGTTCTTCCAACAATTCCAACCACTTTTGCAGGCACAGCTGTTTGACTTGAAATTCTATCACTCCCTTTAGCTGTTTGTGGTTTTCCTTGTTTAATTTTTTGCTGTTTAACCATTTTAATTATAAAATTTTAATTATAAAATATTAGATTCTTTATTTATCTGTAAATTAGAAATACGCTCTGAAAAAGAATCTTGAATTTTCCCAATTTTTGCTGAAGAACATACACAAGCATATTTGCAAATACTTTTCCAAGAGTTATTAATTTTCTTCCAAGAATTATCAATTAATATTGTTTCCATTTTAAAATCTATTTTATTTTAATACCTCAATATCTTTCTTAGCATCTCCAGCATCAATAATAACAATAGAAGAAGCAGAAACAGGCAAACCTGCAACAATACCAAGCTTTTTCTTGCTATCAACTTCTTTACAAAGAACTTCTTTCTCTTTACATAAAACAGGAATATGCTGAATAATCTCTTTAGGCTCTACATCAGAAGCATAAACAACAAGTTTAGCAACACTTCTCTCAATAGCCTTGGTTACCTCATTAGTACCTTTTTCAATTTTTCCGGTTTTTCTTGCTTTCTCAATTATTGAATAAATATCTGTCATCTTAGTTGAATCTAGAACAAATTCTCACGAAAATTCGTTCATAGAATAGAAATAATCTGAAATGAGAGTTTATAAAATTTTTGTTACAAAAAAACATAGAAAATTATTTAAAATTTAGAGTATAAATAAAATCATGCCAGAAAAAACAAAAGAAATTGAAAAACCCTGGTGTGTATATGGAAATTTTCTTGGACTACGAGGGTTTGGAAAAATAGTAGGAGAATCTGGAAGTGCAGTGAGTATTCTTTACTCAGAAACACAGCAGTATTGTTCCCAAAGTTGGGATTCAAAATGGATAGAAAGATTTAACACTTTAGAAGAATCAGTAAAACATTATATCCAACATCGTCCACAAGTTGATATACATGATAAAGATTTTACTGATAATGAAATAAAAGAACTAGCAAAAAGAAAATTTCCATCTTATTTTAATAAAGATAAATAAATTAAGATTTCCAGGAAACCCGCACATCATCAGTTCTTTGAATTAAAAGAATATTAATTTTTTATCAAAATTTATTTAAAAATTCTTTTTTAAAAAGATTTTTCTTTTGGCTAGATAACTTAAATAAAACTTTTTCAATCATTTTTTCAGAAATAGTAAAAATATAATTAAGTTTAATTATACTATCTCTAATTGCCCCTTCTTTTTTATAAAGAAAAATTCCTTTCATTTTTAAATTAGAAGTGATTCCTACAACAACAACATTCCTTTGTTCTTCAAATAAAACCAATGCCGGCCTTTTTTTAATTTCAAATGTATCTGTAAATTGAACTGATACTAAAACAATTTCTCCAAACTCATACATTTTCCCATGCCTCGTCATCCTTATTATTCCAAAGCTCATTCATCTTTGTGTGCTGAACTTTATGCAAAAACTCATCATATTGATTCATCTGTTTCATTCTTAAAAAAATTTTAACCATATTTTCAATTAATTCATTATATGTTTGTCTTGGATAATCTCTTGCCTTCTTTAACATTTCAATGACTTCTTTCCTTAACAAAATAGTTGAATTTTCTTTCATTTTGTATAAACACTTATATACCAACTATATATATCTTATATATAAATCTTTCTACTTCCAGGAAACCCGCACATCATCAGTTCTTTGACGTGGCTTTATATCAATTTCATCTAAATTCTTATAAGAAATTTTAACTTCTGAATTAAACATTATTTCTCCTAAAAAAGCTATCATTGCTGCATTATCTACTAATAAAGAATTATCAGGACAAAAAAATTTGGCCTTTCTTTCATCACACATAATTTTGCACATTTCTTTCAAACGAGCATTGCAAGCAACTCCTCCTCCAAGTAAAAGTTCTTTTTTTCCCGTATGAGCTAAAGCTCTTTCAGCAGTTTCAACAAGCATAGCAAAAACAGTTTCTTGCATTGAATATGCTAAATCTGTTAAACTATATTTTTTAGATTCTAATTTTTGTCTAAGATTAGTTAATATCCCAGAAAATGCCACATCCATCCCTTTAACTTTATACGGAAGCTCAATATAATTCTTACTTTTCTTAGCAAATTCTTCTATTTTTGGGCCAGCAGGAAAGCCAATTCCAGCATATCTTGCAAAAGTATCAATAAAATTTCCAACACCAATATCTAAGGTTTCTCCAAAAATTCTGTATTTTTCAGAAGCATAAGCAATTATTTGGGTATTAGCACCAGAAGCATAAAGCATAACAGCATCACTAGAATTAGTAATCTTGCCAATTTCTAAATGAGCAATGCAATGATTAACAGGAATTAATGGAATTTTAAATTTTAAAGCAAGTTCTTTTGCAAATTTTATTCCTTCAAGCAAACAAGGAGCTAAACCAGGACCTTGAGAAAAAGCTATTGCATTAATTTTTTTTTCTTTGTCAATAAAACCTGCATTATTTAAAGCTTCAAAATAAATTTCATTTTTATTATTTTTATGAAATTCAGCAACTTCCTTAGGAATCATACCTCCTTCTCCTTCAGAAGTAGAATAACTCCTTTTAACATTAGATAAAATCTTCCCCTCTTTAACAAGTCCAATTCCAAAAGTATGAGCTGTTGATTCAATCCCTAATATAACTGACATAAAAATAAACAACAATAATCATTATAAATAAGTTTTTATCCATTGAATATGATACCTACTGCCGGAATTTATAAAGGAGAATATGCAAATTATTTAGCAGTTTATCGGTTTCAAAAAGATGTTTATTCTATGCTTCCCCCTGAATTTGAAGCGAAACACATTGCTCATTTTTCTTATGAAATGGGAGAAAAAGAGGGTGGGGGAGATGTTTTTATATTAAATAAAAATTCAGACCCAAGAACAATAACAAAGCTTTCAAAAACAATAACTAAAGAAGAAGGATATTATGTTATAAATAATGCAACCTGGAGGAAAAAAGGAATAAAAACTGTAGCTCAAACTAAATTACCAAAAACAATAAAAAACCAAAATGTAAATTATGAAATTTTGCCACTTGAAAAGAATATGAGAAACGAAGCTCAAGGATTTTTTCTAGCAGATATAGAAGAATTCTGCGAAGGGAAAACTGCAAAAGAAATTAAAGAAAATTATATTCAAACAATAGATAAAATAGTTCCAGAAACAAAGATAAAATTAATTGAACCTGCTAGAATTCTAACTCCTGGAAAACAAGAATACACACCTGATTGCCTGCCTGAAGCAAATATTGATTTTGGGAAAGGATGTATAAGTTCATGGATTTCAGGGAGAGGGTGGTCTGGACTTCAAGGAGATTCTTTTCATAATTTTTGGTTTTACCCTTGGGGAGAATGCATTTATTGTTATGCAGAAAGAAAACACAGAGTTTTTCCAAAAACAATTTACAAGTTTGATAAAAAAAGATTAATAGAAGAATTAAATGGAGGATTTATCCTAGATTTAGGCACAGGAGAAACTTTAGGGAGAAAAGTAAAAATTCTAAGATTTGGTAAAAGAACAGAATCTTATAATGAGTTTGTAAAAAATAATTTTGTGCAAACATTAGAAGCTTGTTTAGAAACAGAAACAAGAGCAATTATTCCAACTAAATTTCTTCCATTTGATAAAAATATCTCAGAATTAATAAAAAAAACTAAATCCTCTTTACTTTATAGTCTTGATTGGGATGATTTGTCTAAAGGAGCAGCACTTCAAGGATGTAGTAATGAATGGAGAATTAAGCAAGCAATTAAATATAAAGAAGCAGGAGTAAATTCAAATTTTTATTCATTATATCTAATTGGAAAAGATATCTTAGCAGAAGAAAAAAGAATAAGAGAAGCGCAAAAAAAATATAGCATTGGTATACAAATAATCCCAATGAGATTTAAAAGAAAATCATTAGCATCAAAAATTACCGGAATTCCTGAATATTTATTAAATAATCAAAAAAATTTAATTGATAAACAAGGGGGACAATTTTACAGGAAAAAAAACGAAATAAGCCCCCTCATCTCTTGCATAAATCAAAACTTAATAAAAGAAATAGGGAATAATAATGGGGAGATTAGAATGTGTCATCATGACCCTCAATTAACATATTGCGGGGGATGTTTTTTAGAAAAAGGAAAAATTACAAAAACAAAAAGCCCCAATAAAAAAAGATATACTAAAAGAAAAAAGAAAAAAATACCAGAAATAAAAAAAACAGCAATTAATGAAAATCAAACAAAATTATTTTAAAAAAAATAAAGTTTGTTTAATTTTTTTTATCTTCTAAATTATTTTTTTTAATTTTTTGCTTTATTAATAAAAAAAAAGCAAAAGCAAAAATAGATATTAAAAAAAAGACATAAAGAATTAATTTGTAACTAATCTCTGAAGAAAAAATTTCAGTTTCTTTTTCCACTATTTTTTCATCTTCTTTTTCTTGTATATTTGAAATCTTTTTTGTAACTAAAGGGGATTTTAATATTTTTTCATCTATTGTCTGAATAACAAGATTTACTTGATTTAAAAAAATACTTTCCAATTTAAGATATAAATCATAATAATCTGAAGAAGTTAAATTAAGTTTTATGCTTTGCCCAACACCAAGTGTAAGGTTTATTGGATTGCTCCAAATTGTAAAATTAACAAAATCTCTTCCAATATAATTAATACCTAAGATATGCTTTTCTAAGTTTTTATTAAAAAATGTAAACACAATCTTATCCTCTTTTTTTATTTTTTTTGTATATCCCTCAGACAAATCTCCAATTGTTGGAGAATAAATTTTTGCTGTTGAACTACTACCTCCACCACTAGAAGAACTACCTGAAACCTGATTTATTACCTCCCTCAAGGTTGTAAAATTATACTCTTTTGAGGTATTGCAATTTCCTCCAAAATCACAATTTGAAAGATTATAGTTATAAATTGTTGAACTACTTAATCCAGAAAGAGAGAAAGAATGGTTTAATTCAAACTCTGAAGAATTTAAGGAAAAAAAGGACGTACTAAAATAATTCAGAGTGGAATTAGTATTTTCATTGGTTATCCAAGAAACTAATGCAGAAGAAGTTGTAATTGAACTTATAGAAATATTTAATATTAATGGGAGAGAAACATCATAATTAATTGTATAATTATTCTGGGCAAAAGAAAAATCAGATAAATTATTATATCCCCCACAATTCCAATAGTAATTAGTTTCATTTGTTAAATTATATGAAAAAACAGATGAATTAAATATTCCTGAAACATTTTTAGTGAAATTATAAATCAAAGAACTTGAGT
>Ga0307990_1001235_pt1 | contig 21740 bp, 25 predicted proteins | sample EllFjometagen129_FD_203168 | JGI IMG/M metagenome (GOLD analysis project Ga0307990, IMG submission 203168) | Marine microbial communities from Ellis Fjord, Antarctic Ocean - #129 | ecosystem: Environmental > Aquatic > Marine > Unclassified | place: Southern Ocean | collected 2014-10-08
TTTCCCAACCTTTTATATCCTATTCCGCTAAAATTTCGCCCAATCTTTTAATTTTTTCTCCGTATAAAGACCAATCGCCCTGCCTCTGCGCTTCCACAGCTTCTTGAAAAATCCGATTGGCTTCTTCGGTAATATTTCCTGAAAAGCTTTCTTCCAGCTCCTCTGTTGAAACTTCCACTCCCCCTTCAAATATCACCTCCAAAGCCTCGTTTAAGGTTTTTCTCATGGCAATCCGATTTTCATAAGCCACAATTACCCTCTTTAATTCTGGGATGCTCCCTCCTTCCGCTCTGATATAAAGCGGCCTTACGTAAATAAGAGATTTCCCGATAGGGATAACTAAGAGCGGTCCCAGATTAACCTCAGAACCTCTTTGGTCCCAAAGGGAAATTTGTCTTGAAATATCGGGGTTTTGATTGATACGGCTGATAACCTGAGCGGGGCCAAAGACCAACTTCTGTTTGGGAAATTTGTAAACCAACAGCTGGCCGTAGTTTTCTCCGTCGGACCTAGCCACCATCCAAGCCGCCATATTATTTTTCCCTTGGGGAGTAAAAGGAATCATAAGAATAAACTCAGGTGAACCATCTTCTTCCGGAAGTCTCATAATAATATGGCGTATCATTGAATCTCTTCTTCCTTCCGAAATCCTCGGAACTTCCCACTGGTCCTCTTTGTTATAGAAAATCTGGGGTTCTTCCATGTGATAGGTGGAATAAAGAGAGGTCTGAATAACAAACAAATCTTCAGGATAACGAACATGCGCCCTTATATCATCCGGCATGTCTTCTATATTAAGAAAGGTATCTTTAAATATTTTAGAATAGGTTTTTATAAGAGGGTCGTTCGGGTCGGCAATATAAAAGTTCACGTCTCCATCATAGGCGTCTACCACGGCTTTAACCGAATTCTTTATATAATTAATGCCGCCGAGCTTTCTGGAATAAGGATATCTAGAAGAAACGGTATAGCCGTCTATTATCCATTTCAGTTTTCCGTCCTCCGTTACTATCATATAAGCATCACTGTCCAGCTCCAAGAAAGGAAGTATTTTTTTAATTCTTTCTTCTACGTTGCGGGAATACATTACCCGGCTCTGGGAATCAATATCACCGGAAAAAAGAATTTTAATCTCTCCAAACCTTATAGAATAAAGAAACCTTCTAAAGAGATTCTTTACTTCAACTCCCCCTTTCCCTTCATAATCGGTAAATACATTTTCTTCTCCGGAAGGATAATCAAACTCCTTCGCCGCTGTTTTTGCTACCGCGTAAGAATCGGTCATCTGTCCGTAATAAATCCCCGGCCTTTCAACCCTTAATTCCTCCGAAGAAGAAACTGGAGGAATATCTTTTACAAAAAGAACCGGCAGTCCTTCCTTGGTCACTTCGTTAACCGGACTGACTACCAACCCGTATCCGTGAGTAAAGGTTAAATGTTTGTTTATAAAAGTGGGATTGGGTAAATTATTGGAATTCAATTCCCTTGGCGATAAAAGTGTTTGCCTGTATTCATCTCCCAAGGTATATCTGTCGTTGTCAATGCGGGAAAAGTCATAATACGTCCTTATTTCCTGAACTTGGCTAAAAGTATCTAAAAGCGGCTCCCTGTCCCAAAGCCTCACATTCCTTATAGTCCCTTTATTCTCGTTTATATCTTTCATACTAAGAGTGTCTTCTCCGCTAAGCTGTTTTTCCTCTACTTCATCCAAACCAAACGCTTTCTGGGTAGCTTCTATGTTATAAGAAATATAGGTGGATTCTTTCACTATTTCATTCGGCTCCACCACTAATTTTTGAAGAATAAGAGGATAAATCCAGGTTCCAAGAATAAGGACAACAACGTAAGCGGCTACGGTGAAAAGAAAATACTTATTAACATTCCGAAATATATTAATCAGAGAAATAATTGCGGCCACTATTAAAATAAATGCGAGAATTTTCAAAACCGGCAAAACGGCATGAATGTCGGTATAACCGGCTCCCGTAAAAAGCTCGCCTTTGGAATAAAGAAGCTTGGGTATTTTCACCAGATAAATCTGGAGAGCAAGCCCTCCAAGAAAGAAAAATAAAAGAGTGAAAAGATGAGTCCTGCCGGGTTTCTCCACTTTGTATCCCGATATTCTTCCCTTACTGGAATCCTGAACATAATATTGTCGTTTTCTTTTGAAAGAAAGAACTCCTTTTATAAAATAAATTATCCCCACCCCGGCAAGAGAAACAAATAATATCCAAAGTAATATTCCAAAAACTAACTCAATAAAAGGAAGGCTGAAAATATAAAAAGAAATATCCTTGCTGAAAATAGGGTCGGAAAAACCAAAAGAAGTGGAATTAAAAAACTTCAAAATGGTCTGCCAATTGGTAGCGGCAAGAAGTCCGGTAAAAAAACCAATAACCGTAGAAACCCCCAAACTGATTCTGGTTATAAGTTTCTCAACGCCAATCCCTCCTTCCCTTTGCTTTATATCCTGCCGCACCGCTCTTCCTCGGGTAAGACGGGAAGCTATTTTCAGATTGAGATAAACAAGCCCGAAAGTAACTGCCGCTACTATAAGAAAAATGAAAATCTGACTGTTTAAAACAGTAGTGAATATATTTCCAAACCCAAGAGCGTCAAACCAATACCAATCTGTAATAAGGCCGGCTAAACTGGAGCCGAACCAAACTAAAAGCAAAACTGCCGCGAATATATAAATAAAAACCTTTCTCTTTATCATATGCCTTATGATACCATTTCTAAACTAAATTATAAAACCCAGAGCCGCTCCCAAAAAACAGAGCAAGGTAAAAATCAAGTAATTAGCTCTAAGCCCGCCCTTGTTGTTATTTTAAATATCGCCTTATTCTTTCTCTATCTTCATTTCTCTTATCTCCTTTAAAATACATCTCAATAAACTCAACTTTCTTTTCCTTCTCAATATACGAGTAAATAACTCGCAAGGATGATCCTTTTAAATATCTACAAAAAAGACGAGCTTTAACTATTTTAACACTTTCGGTTTGGGTAACAATATTAAAATGTTTACTATTACCAAGTGGTACAACCGAAACAACATTTTTAAATTCCTGCAGATCACCCGAGAGAGATTTGTACCTTCTTGCAAACCGCTTGCATTCTTTTGTAAATTCAGGCAACTCATCAAAGTTCATCATCATAATTTCTTACGGAATGACGCTCATCGCGATAAAAGACACTCTCATACGAAAGCGGCTTGCCATCCTTAGCAACTTTCCATGGAATATCTTCGTGTGAATAATTTTCTATTTCTTTTGCGTTCTTATTAGAAAGGCGTGCTAAAACATCATCAATGTGTTCTATTTCGCGTGCTGAAAGAGAATTAAGATTTGGCCTTTTAATTGGTAAATATTTCTTTTGTTTATATTTAAAATACCGGCTTTTAACTGCCTCAATCTCTCCTTTTTCCTGCATATCCGCAATAATAGCTCCGAGCTCTTTTGAAGTGGGCCCATGATGATTTTTAATATATGTCGCACCGAGCAAATTTTCTTCAAACTTTTCGTAGTAATCAAAATCTATAAAGTAAAGCAATTTGTGAAGTACGGTTTCACCAATATTCGGCTTACTTCCAACTTCCCCAAGTATATACAAAAGAACTTGCTTAAATTTTTCAAGATTTTTGCTCGTTACACGAATCTCCATAGTGCGGTTCGGCGCCTTCTTTATTTTTTCTAAAATCACTTTTGGCGCTTTTGCTTTTCTACCCTCAAGTAAATTATTTAGTGAAATTCCAAAAACATCTGCGAGTTTTTTTACCTCAGTAATAGTTACATCCCTTTCTCCTTTTTCAATTTGCGTATACGTAGGCCGTGACATTCCAAGCTCTCCCGCCATATATTCTTGCGAAAAACCACTATTCTCGCGTAATGCCCTAATTTTTCTAAATAGATATTTAACCATATATCTATTATATTCTGTAAAGAAACCTTGTCAAGTGGCTCAGTAAGAATATTTAACATTATCCCTGGGAACTATCTCCCTGATCTAAGAAGAAATAAAATCTAAAATCTCAGAAATTTCCTTTGTCTTATTAAAGTGCTCTTCACTACTCTTAATTATTGTTTTAGCTGATAATTTTTCTTCAAAAAATTCCTTGTTAGATAAGGGAACATATGGGTCATTATCTGAAAGGATGCATAAAAAATTATTTGTATGTTCTTTTATTTTCTCAAAATTAATAGGGGTCTCCATCCAAGGCCTCGCAATCTCAACAACTTCTTTTCCTTCTTCCTTAATTGTATTCTTATCTAATTCCATCCAAGGCGCAACAAAAATACATCCCTTAACCTTAATATCTGAATTCAAAGTTTCCAAATATCTTAAAACGGCCTGGCAACCAATACTATGTCCAATAAAATAAGTTTCTTTATCTAAATCTTTAACATTTTCTTTTAAAAAACCAACCCATTCTTCAATAACAGGTTTGTCCGTATTGGGCATATTAAAAGAAATCACTTCAAATTCTTTTTCTTTTGCTTTCTCTTTCAACCATCCAAACCAGCCTTCGCTGGAATCGCTTCCTCCCCAACCATGTATAAGATATATCTTTTTCATTTTACTAATACAAATTTAAAATTGATCGATTGAGCCGGAAAAATAGAGCTGACCCCGTTTTCTTCATGTATAAAAGTTATCCACGGCCGGCTATTGACATAGAAATAAAATTTGTTACACTAATAATGTCTTTCGGTTTTATTTTTCAACCGAAAGGGTTATACATCCTATGGCTACCCTCTTAGTTGAGGGTAGCTTTATTTTTAGTTACACGATGATGTAAGTTTTTACCCCAAGTTTCATCTATCTTTCTTAAATCAAAATATCCATCTCCACCAGTTTTTAACTCTTCTGAGATGCTTCCCTGAGATGAAAAAATATAAACTTTCTTACCCCTGTTTCTTAGATAGGATACTAATGCCAAAAAATCGGAATCGCCAGAAAATAAAACAGCGATATTGTATTTATCAACATGGTGCAAAGCATCAATTGTTATTTCAACATCCATATTACCTTTTTCTATAATAGATTCTCCAATTTCGCTAATAACAGAAATTCTTTTCAATTCCTTCTTTCTCACAACAAAACCAAGTCCTTTTTTAAGATAGGTGTAAAATTTATGTTTCCCATCTAAATCGTAATCTCGGGTTCCCTTTTTTGGATAAGCGTCGTAATAAAAAACTTCAACTTCATTGGCATCAAATTTTTCCTTGAAATAATTTTTAAGATGACTGTACTCAATAAATTTCCTTTTAGACTTTACAACATTCCAAACATTTGAGGCATCGATAAAAACATAAATCACATTTCCTTTTTTCTCTTTATCTTCTTGATTAAACATACTTTCATCGCTTTTATTTATTCTTTTGGTAAAGGGGGTCCTTGAAGTCCTTTTGTTTCTGGAACTCGAGGAGAGATATGATCCTTATGATAAATATCTTTATAAATCAAAAATGGTAAAAAAGCTGAAATTAAAACAAAAATTCCTACTCCAATAAATAAAACATTAAACCCAAACGCATTGGCAATTATTCCTCCTAAAGCCCCGGAGATCCCAGTTCCAATTCCAATAATAGTGGCTCTAGTAGCCCATTCAAAAGCTTCTTTCCCTTTATCAATATGACGTGTAAAGATTGCCGTCCAGCCAGGGATATTCATTGCCATTCCCAAAGAATAAAGCCCTCCTAAAGCATAAATATGCCAAGGCAAAGAACTAAAAATATAACCAAAAACTGCCCCGGCTGCCAAAATGTTTCCAATAATTACAAAATAAAGATCGTCTTTCTCTCCATGATTTTTATCTAAATATTTACCAAAAGGAATCATGAATAAGGACCTAACCCCGAAATAAATAGCCGCGGCAAACCCGGCTACCATAGCTGCTTCTCCCATGTCTCCAACTATAATCTTTTGGGCAATAAAAATAGCAAAAATTGGAACAATAAATCCAAAACCGGTCAAAAGAGCAACATCGGAAGCTATCATCACTTTTATAACTTTATTGATTGATCTAAGCATGTTGTTTTATTATATCTTTTAAAAATTCCAGTGTAAAATCACACAATTAGAAGTTAAACATCTCTATGTTTTTCCCTAAAATTCGCTTAGCGTACCTAATTTTTCTTTGTTTTTCGTCTCTTTCCTAATAATCCGCCAGTGGAAAAGGTATAAAGGCAAACCAATTAAAATAAAAGCTAAATTTTTAGAGGCGTCTTCGTGTCTTTGGCTAGTAAGATAATCTATTTTGGCTTCTGCTTCTTGCCATTGTTTGTAATTCTGATACCACTCTTTTATTGCTGTTTCTTCTTCTTCGGTTAATTCCCCTTCAGTTAATTCCCCGCCTTTTTGATATTTTTCAATTCTTTCTATTGAAATTGGAACTGTGCCAAAATGCTTATATTCCTGCCTGATTCTTTGAGGTTCTTCGGCTTTGGTAAAAATAAAGATCTTAAGTCCCATATCAACAAAGCTAACCGTACCAATGGTCAACAAAACTAAGCCAATCAAAGCAAAAAGATAAAGATAAATTGTTCTAACTAAAGAGTGTTTTTCCATTTTATTTTTTATTTAATTTTGAATTCTTCAACCTTTATTTAGGTAAACTTAAAACTATTTTAATCATACCGAATTTAAACAATTTAGCAAAAGAAAGTTTAAAACTTTTTTGGAATATTGACTTTTAAAATAAATTTGGTATAAGTAAATATATAAAATTAATTTAACTCAAAGCTGTTCATCCGCTTTCTGAAAAGCGGTTTTAATTTTTTCATGGAAATACGAAATATCGCAATTATCGCCCATGTAGACCACGGCAAAACAACCCTTACTAACGCACTAATGCGGCAAACGGGAATGTCGGAAGCCGGAGACACTATGGATAGCGATGCGCTTGAGCAAGAAAGAGGTATAACAATTTATTCAAAAAATACCTCTGTCTATTACAAGGGCACAAAAATAAATATAGTGGATACGCCGGGCCACGCTGACTTCGGTTCAGAAGTTGAACGTGTTTTGCGTTCCATTGACTCCGTGCTTTTAGTGGTTGACGCTCAAGAAGGCCCAATGCCTCAAACAAGATTTGTTTTAAAAAAATCGCTCGATTTAGGATTAAGACCTATCGTGGTGCTTAATAAAATTGACAAGTCCGCCGCAAGGCCTGATATCGTACAGGAGATGATTTATGAACTCTTCCTTGATTTAGGAGCAAATGACGAACAGCTTGACTTTACAACGATTTATACGATAGCTCGAGATGGAATTGCTAAAATAAACTTAGATGATGAAACTAATAATTTGACTCCCCTCTTGGATACAATCTTGAAAGAAGTACCGGCTTCTTCAAGTGAAGAGGTAAAGAATAAACCTCTGCGTATACAGCCCTTTAACCTCGCTTATGATAATTTCCTTGGACGACTTGCTATTGGTAGAGTTTACGAAGGAAAAGTAAATGATACTTCTAATATAATTATCAAAGACGTCGAAGGAAAAACCCGTAAAGGTAAGATTTCAAAACTATTCACTTTTGAAGGAGTAAAAAGAAAAGAAGTAAAATCAGTCAACGCCGGCGACATTGTAATGATTGCCGGTCTTCCTGATATATTTATCGGAGAAACCATTTGTGTGAACGCGGAACAGGAAGCTTTGCCGGCTATTAACATTGACGAACCAACTATCTCGTTAAATTTATTCACCAACAACTCTCCATTTGCCGGAAGGGATGGAAAATATGTTACGAACAGGCAACTCAAAGAAAGATTGAAAAAAGAATTGGAAGTTAATGTTGGCTTGAAAATTGACTTCTCTGCTATTGGCAACCACAAAATCTATGGCAGGGGCGAAATGCATATCGCAATTCTGCTTGAAAATATGCGTCGTGAGAGTTATGAAATGCAGATATCACAACCGCGCGTAATTATCAAAGAAGAAAAAGGTATAAAGCTTGAACCATTTGAAGAAGTTACCATTAATGTACCGGAAAAAATGTCCGGAACTGTTATCAAAAAACTCTCAATTAGATGCGGTAATATGATAGAAATGACACCGGAGCACGGTAATGTAAAAATCGTTTTTGAGATTCCGACCAGAGGATTACTTGGATATAGAAATGAGTTTGTGGTTGACACTAAAGGTGAGGGAATTATTTACACCAGGATTATTGGATTTAAACCTTACGTCGGCAATATCAAAAAGAATAACGTAGGGTCAATGATTTCAATGGCGACAGGGAAAACTCTCGGCTTCTCACTCTTTAATCTCCAAAATAGAGGAGCTTTATATATTAAAGCCAGCACAGAAGTATATGAAGGAATGGTTATCGGAAATACGGCAAAAGGACGCGATTTAACAGTAAATCCGACAAAAGGAAAACAATTAACAAATATGCGCGCCGCCGGATCCGACGAAGCAATTAATCTAACGCCGCCTATAAAATTAACGCTTGAAAAAGGTATGAGTATTATGAGTGAAAACGAATATTTAGAAATTACTCCAAATAATATCCGTCTAAGAAAACAATTCCTAACCGAAAATGAAAGGACTAAGGCAAGTAGAAATAAATAAAATCTTAAATCAGAACCTATTTAATTTAGAGCTCTTCTTTTTGGAACTTCTCTTCCTGGGTTGCATCTAATTTCCTGATAATCTTTGTTAACTCGGCGAAATGCTCTTTTTCGTCATCTCTAATATGACCTAAAATTTTCTTAACTTCCTCGTTGTCGGTTCCATCTATATGTTCCTGATATTGGTTTACTGCCTTTAATTCCTCTATCAAATCTTCTCTTAGGTTTTTTAAAGTTTTGTTATCCATATTTTTAATTATTTTTATTTTAGTTATGACCTTTAGTAAATCCTACCAAAAAACCATCAAAATGGGAACTTAAAACTTCCTTGAGGGACGTGAGGGGTGTTGAACATCCCTCAAAAGTTAATTTAATACCGCTATTTAAAAAAGATGGGGATTTCTAAAGCATCGTCATACTCCGGCAAGCCGGAGGGATTGTCTTTTCTAAGTATTAAATTTCCATTATCGCCGTAAGTTGGTTTTTCGAATTCCAAAATCGCTTCAAAAGGCACAAAATCTTCAGTCATCCACTCATCTTCCGTCCGGGCAATACCTTCGGCAATTATAAGCCCATCCCAATTAGTCAATATGATTGGAAAATCTCCTTCAAAAAACCACGTTCCCCTCGCCTCACCTTTAATAATGAGAGGGCTGCTGATAGATTGATTAGGACGAGGCGCATCTAACCGTATTAAATTTATCTTTTCTAATTCATTTCCAATGTTCTCAACATAGGTATTATCTCCACTACGGCATTGTCGGGGATAACTCTCCATAACCGGATTGCCTTCAGCAACACATTCCATGAAATTAGTTGCTCCTCCCTGCGTATTTAAATTCCAATCCTTATTACAAACAACTAGCACCACAACCGCTAAAATCGCTAAACTTAAAATAATTAACAAAACTTTTTTCATATTTCTATAATACCGTAAAAACTCTTTTCTATTCCCTGTTTTTCTTGCTTTCATGATAATTTTTATATTGTGAATAACTATTATTTTTCAATAAACGCTTGTGATATGCTAATAACATCCACAAGAAAAAACACCTCTTTAGATTTCGTCCTCTAGCGGTGCTTTTTCATTTTTGCTCTAATTTCTTTCGTAAATTATCCATAAACACAATTTTCTCCTTGGTTTCATTATTTCAATTTTCCCACTCCTATTACATATAAAGGTATTTCATCATCAATAAGATCCAAGGCTTTTATTACAACGTCATCCAAAAAACCACCCACACAACAAGAACCCAACTCTTCTTGGGCGCAGATTAACTGTATATTTTGAGCCATATGACCTGCTTCAATAAAGGAATAGGGGTATGCCTTATATCCATATTTTATTTCCAGCCGAGATATTACAGATGTTAAAACAAAAGCTACGGCTGTGTTTTTTAAATGAGAAGATATAATTTTTTCTTCTTTTTTACGGAAATCTTTTTCCAAAAGCAGTTCTAGGTTGTCATCTTTTATATTATAGTGATAAACTCCGGGATTAAGACCTATCACGCTAAAAGAAATAATGTATGTTTCAACGGGAAATCTTGCTCCGCCTGAAGGATAGGTCCTTTTTTCGGGGCTACGTTCAGAATCCACTATCCCATTGCTTCTTAATACAACCGCCAACTCTTGAAGAGAAATTCCCTTCTTAGAAAAAATTCGTGTTGATTTCCGCTTACTCCACAATTCATTCAATCCTTTAAAGGTTTTTCTATCGTTTCCAGAGGTTTGGGGGAGAGAAATTGAGGGTAATCTGGGATATGTTTTATAAAAAGCGTGAGAATAAGCAATTGGAGGAAATTTTCCTACATCTACAATCTCCTTCAACTTGGTCTTGTTATAAAAGGTTTTGGTATCTTTTATCATTAAGATATTGGGTGAGGTTTTAATGTCTTATTATATTTTATCTCTCCATAATGAATACTGTAAAGAGCTCTGAAATTTTCGTCCAAATACAACGGGTGTAATTCGGGAATTATCACCTTTTTCCCTTCAAAACCCTGTTTTCTAACCTCCGGGAGGGTTATATCCGCGCTAAAAATGTTATACCCTCTAGATTTAATTTTATTAACAGCCTCATCTTCGGTAATATCGCCTTCTGCAAGTTTGTTATAATTCACTTTGTTAGAACTTTCTAACCAGAAATTTAAATCTTCTATTCTTTCCAAAGAATACCAATAGAAAAACCTTCTAGTCATAGAATCTATTTCGTTTTCTTTTGGTAGATTAGTAAGATGAAATTTTCTGATAAGCCTACTTACCCCCCTCCACTGGATAGACTCCAATAAAGCTTCTTTTATAGCGTCTTTGTGTTTAAAGTTAGAGCTAGCCCCCACACAAACTGCAGGTCCAAGCCCTGTTCTATCTAAGGTAACTACCAAAGAACTAGGAATTTCCAAATCTGTAGTTATGTCAAAAATATAAGGTTCTAACTGATAACGTCCCAAATAGTCAATCGTTTCTACTATTTCATCTGGTAGATTCGTCACTCTCGCAAGGTGTTTCTTTTTAAGATAAGCAGAGATTGAGGCGTCTCGCTCAATAGATTCAAGAAACCCAGTTTTAAAAGCATGATTTTCTCCAATAGGTCCTAAAGCAGCCCCCGTACTTATCATTTCCTTTCTTATGGGAAATTCATCACTAAATTGGAGAGAGAGGAATACCAATTGAGCGGGAATAAAAGTATTTTTTCCAGTAGAAATGTTTTCAACAGGCCACCAACGATATTCTTCATTCCTTATTCTCTTTAAGTACTGCCTTTTATCACCTAACTGCTCTCCCGAATAACAACGGAACGATTCTGGATCTACAAGCTTATCTTTATTAGAAGAATATTTAGAAACAAAAAAAATCCTCTTGTCAGGATTGAATAAACATAATCTTTCTAACAGCTCCCCAGCAGATTTTATTTTAGCTACGATTCTATTCTCATCAAAACCATTACCAAATTGGTTAATAATATAATACTTGCTTTTTACTCTCCTGCTAGGAAAGCAAGCATACGCTGGAATTTTCGGCTCATCGGTAAGATAAATAACTCCTTCGGGTTCTTCTATTAATCCCGTACCCACTAAGGAATTCAAAGCGGACTGGAAATACATTTTATTCTCCATCTTTGAAAAATGAAAGATTTACACCTTATTTTCAGTCCTATAGGTTATGGGTTTAGCTCTACAGCTTGTTGTTGCGCAAGTAGCATGATTACCCACTGTTGTGTTTATGTATTTTTCCAATCCTCCGCCTGAAAAAGATTTTTCCTCTTTTATTACATAATAAGGCGCATTTTCTATATATGAAGCTTCTGCTAAAAGTTCTTTTAAAGAAACTCGTTGCGTTTTTTTATTAAAACCCGAACCCGTAATCACGTTCTTTTCTTGATTTATTTTTTTCATAATAAATTAAATAAACTATTAGTAATTTACCGACCTTTAAAAAGAGTAATCCATTATGAATAGTATGTCAATTTTTTATATCAGAAAAGTTACGATCAAAAGCTCATGAAATAAAGGTACACTATGATTTACTCTTATTTACACTATGTCTTATTCAAACGTTTCAAATCAATATAAAAAACCCCAAAAGGGGTTGGTTTTACGGCGGTGAATTAAAATAATACAACTCACCATTATAAGTTGTGCTTCGTTCTGTCTATACAGGGAAATGAATCTATTTACGCCGTTTACTGGCTTTTTTTGCCAACATTTCACGTTTTATCGCAAGCCGTTTTTTGGTCTTTTTTGAATGAGACCTTTTTTTCTTTCCTACTCCCGTATCTCTTTTTGCCATATATACAATCATACACTATTTAACTTCCAATTCTAAACAACAAGAAAAGAAGTTGGAAACTTTTTATAACTTCTGTATAAAAAACCCCCGAGCAAAGGGGGAATTTTTTTCAAAGGTTGTTTTCCTTCAATTAAGGCAGATGACTAAATAAAACTTTCGGTGACACTTCGGATAAAATAACTTAATCTCAACGCTTTGCTGTCCTTTACAAACCTCCATTCTTGCGAGTTTCATAATTTATTCCTCCTCTCTTTCTCTTCGGTTATACCTTACCACAAATATTAATGCAACTATAATTACTACTGACACTATAATTTTTAAAACTGTCATAACTTACCTCCTTAATTTTTAATTTACTGTTCTTATTATAACACGTTAGCCCAAAGAAAAAAGCTGCTAGAAATTTCTAGCAGCTTTTAATGTTTTAGCTTACCGGTCTTTCTTTTCGGTAAGTTTGGAAGATTTAGAAGGTTTCTTAGTCTTTTCTTCCGGAGTATAAGTGCCCGGAAGTCTGAGTACTCCATCTCCCGTCTCATCATTAAAGGTAATATCAACAGCAGTTCCGTCTTTTAAAATCCGGTGCTTCTCCGCTTTCACAGGAGAGTTATCGGTTTTAAATTCACTAATGAATCCACGGAATGTGATATACCCATCCTTGATGTTAAGCGGTCCCTCTGAATTTCTTTCAAAAGTATTCTGGGGACGCACAAAATAAACTACCGCCGCCCTTCCAAGTTTGTTCTCAACAATAATACGGAATTCGACAAAAGCTCCAACTTTTCTTACCTCTTTTGCAGAATCAAAGAGAAGAACGCCGAGAACTCCGTGTAACGGGCCTTCTATAATTTGAAACTCTGTTTGTTTTCCCACGGAATTCAAAAGTAAGGCTTTTACTTGATTTGGTTTCATGATTTCCTCCTTTTATTTAATTTTCAAATAACTATTTAACTAAAAACAGAATAGCACATTTCTGTGCTATTTGTCAAGGACTTACTCTCAAGCCTGAAATTTATATTTACCTTTTTATATTTTGTCAAAAACCGCCGTTTTGACGATTCTTGAAACCTCTCGGTCGGCTTATTCTATACAAAACTCACAATTTTTTTAGTTAATTCATCTTTTCCTTTGTTTGTTTTGGCTGAATATCCCAAAACCGGTATATCTCGCGCTTCTTTTCGGATTAACGAAAGCTGTTTTTCCACGGCATTTTTAGCTAATTTATCAATTTTGTTTGCGACAATAACGATTTGATGTTTATTTGCCTCAAGAATTTTTATCATATCCCGGTCAAGAACGGTTAAACCGACTTTAGCGTCAATAATTAAGAAAACTGCTTTAGGTCTCGCATTGGAAAATTCCACATACCAAAAAATTCTTTTGATTATTTTGTTGCGCTCCAATATTGAACGCTTCGCGTATCCATATCCGGGAAAATCCACAAAATAGAAAGAATTATTAATGCGGAAAAAATTCGCTTCACGTGTTTTCCCCGGCACCTTGCTTGTTTTTACAAGGTCTTTTTTGCCGACTAAGGAGTTGATCACGCTTGATTTCCCCGCATTAGAACGGCCAAAAAAAGCGATGTGTGGTAAATTATCTCCCAAACCGTAATCGTCCCCGATAACACCTTTAACAAATTCTGCTTTTAATATTTTCATATTTATTTTTCACTTTCCAATCTTGCTTTAAGTAAAAAAATGGTTTCTTCACGAAGCTTAGCTCGCGCCCAATCTTTTTGGTTTTCGGTCAAAAATTCGCCGAGGCCGTCTAAAATATTTCGATTATTCATTTTTTCTAATAATTTGACGCATTGCTCCAATGTTTTCTTAAAAGACATACCGGTCCTTTTCTCTACGATCTCTTTATTGATTGGCCAGTTATTTTTGGTAAAAAAATACACATCAAAAACATCTCGGCTTGTCTTGCCGACTCGTTCGTACATCGCCATCAATTTATTAGCAAACATATCTTCGCGGATCATGACGAGCATAGAAATACCAAGTAATGTTTTGAGTTCGTAACGAGAGCCAAACTTTCTACGATTCACTTCAATCTTTATATTCTGAGCTTTCTGATTATATGAAAGAATAATAATCAAATTATAACGTTTAATTCGTGACTCCCGTATTTCCCCATAGCCCTGAGTAATCTTTAAGATTTTTTCTAATACCTCTTTCTCCTTACCCTCATTCAAGAGATCAAAATCAAGATCAACTGAATAACGGTTTAAACCATAAAACATAAGGGCGGCCGTTCCGCCCTTGAAACCAAGATGCGGAGCAATTGTTGTGTCAGTATAAATTTCTTTGAGAATTTGAAGCTGTATATTTTTGTGTATTAAGTAATCTAATGTCATAGGTTTATTTGGTATTTTTATAATATTTAAAATACTCGTTGACTTTCTTTATCATTCTCTTGTTATTGTAAATAGGCAAAACCTCAAAAACCTTATCCCAGTCCAAGGGGTCTAAGTGGTCAAAATGATAGTCCTTGCTTACATAGATTCTATCCAAAAAAGCCCTCTCTTTTGTAGCAATGGCGTAACCGTCTTTGTGTTCAATGCCGGTAGTATTTGACAAAACATAACTCTTCATTCGTACAAATATAATTTTTTGGCCATCTATGTCTATCTCTCTATTTACATACGATGCAGTAAAAATATTGCCGTAATACTGAAAATTAATCCCGGCCCGGGTCAAGACGGTCTCAAAACTGATATACGAGGGTGTATAGATTCTTGTCGCCAATTCAAACTTGTCGTAATTTTTGTCTTTTGCGTACAAACCACGACGAACTCTAATTAACTTTCCCGCCTTAACATACTTGTTTAATCTGGCGCTGACCGTATTTTTTCTTTCTTCGGACCACAACAAAGCAACATCTTTAGTTGAAAAGATGGTTTTAGAGAATCTTAACAAAATTCCCAAATATTCTCCTTTTGTAGGTTTTTTATCCATTTTTATACTGGAAATTACCTTAAAGGTTATTTCCAGTTCATATATTACTACAAAGCCGGTTTTTATGCAACCATCAGTTTGTAAAATGGATAAGTAAAATGGAGTCAGCTCTATTTACGCTGATAATTATATATGATTCTGCCCTATTAATTTATCTTTAGTAATTCAATATCAAACACAAGTGTTGCGTTCGGCGGAATTGGACCTCCGGGCGTACCGGTCGCGCCATATCCCAAAGATGGCGGAATAGTTAATTGTCTTTTTTCCCCAACTTTCATACCCAAAATTCCTTTTTCCCACCCTTTTATCACGTGTCCCTCGCCAAGCATAAATACAAAAGGCTGTCCATGGTCATAGCTAGAATCAAATTTCGTTCCATTAGTTAATTCCCCAATATAATTTACGGTCACAGAATCACCAACTTTTGCTTCTATTCCACTCCCCTCTTTTAATGTTTTTATTTGCAACTCATCAGACATTTTTGTTTGATTATTATTAACAAGCTGGGTATTTGATTCATTTTTAAAGAATAAAAAATAAACCGCTAACAGCACCACAATTAAAACAATTACTAATATGATTAATGTTTGTTTTGGCATATATTATTTTTGTTAATTTATTTATAAGTTAAGAAAAAGGAGTTAGTAGCCTTTTTCTTCAAAGTCTTTCCAATCTCCCCTTTTCTCTAACGGGATTCATATTTTTCTATACCTTGTGCTTCGGCCAAGGCCGATGCGTTCGACTAATTTCAAATCCTTCAGCCGGGAGAGCGCTTGTTTAATGGTTACTTTAGGAATCTTGCCCTTAAGCTTTTTATCAACCCCCGCAACGCTTAAAGTTTTATCTCGGTCAAATAAGTTATAAACCTGTAATTGTTTTTCGGAAAGTAATTTCTCCGGCTGTTCCGCTTCCATAATTTTCTTTGCCTTTTTTGTCTGCTCAATCAGGGTGTCCAAAAAGAAATTAATCCATGTAGTTATATCTTCATTTTTGGTTTTATGTTTTTTTTGAGTGGCTCGTAATGCCAAATAATATTCAGTTTGATGATCCTCAATAATTTCTTCCAAAGACACATAAGGAACATAAGAATAGCCTTCTTTTAGAAGAAGAAAATTCGTTAGGGCCCGGGAAAGCCGACCATTGCCATCGTGAAAAGGATGAATGGCCAAGAATTCAAAAACAAAATTAGCAATCGCAAGTAAAGGATGTAATTCATCTTTTTCTAATTGTTCTTGTATCCAAAATAAGATATCATCCATTTCTTTTTTAACTAAATAAGGCGGCGTTGGTCTGAAAAGAACAATTTCCTCGCCTTTTTCATTTTTAGCAACAACAATATTATCAGTGGTTTTATATCTGCCTTGATGTTCTTGATCTTTTTTTGAGAACTTCAGCATAATATTATGGAATTGTAAAATCTGCCCTTCGGTCAATTTAAGGGTTTTGTAATTATCAAAAATTCTTCCCAAAAGATTGGCGTAACCGGCGTTCTCTTCTTCGTCTCGGCCTTTGGGAGGTCGTGATTTAAGCCCTCGCAAAAGACGGGCAATTTCTTCGTCTTCCATTTTGGCTCCTTCAATACGGGTGGACGCTCCTGTGCTGGTAATGATTACTGATTGTTTAAGACGACCCAAAATTTGGGGACCTAAACGCAGGCTTCCTCGCCAAAGTCCTTTGAATTCGTCAATTTTAGCAACCTTGCTTAATATTTCCGATGTCAGCCTTATTCGTTTTTGAAAGCGATTTTTCTCCATTGTTTTACTTATTTTATCGTATATTACTAACTATATACAATTATATACGATAGTATTCTAATGTCAATAACCACAATACATTAGAAAAAGGGGTTAGGAGCTTTTTCTTTAAGAAATCTCCCCTTTTCTCTAATAATAACCCGTAAATTAAATCTATCAACTACTTTAAACCCAAATTTCTTTCAGGTCCGGCCATCTCACAAAAAGAAAAACCCCGAATGGGGTTTTCTTTTTGCTCCGCACTGTGAACAACGTTAGAACCACAATACAGCGACAAAATGAGTATATTTATATCCCTGACTTAAGTCCACAATCTTAACTTAGCAAGATAAAAAGGCTTTTTCAATTCTACCCCACCCCGCTACTCACTATTGTTTTTGATAGTTAAAATCCAATTTCGACCAGTCACCGTAATATTCCAACAACAAAACTCCAAATAAACCCAATAATAATTGCGGCGATTGCGATACCTTTTCCTTTCTCGTGAGTGTGCTTAATTTGTGTCAATGCAACAATTCCCAAGATAAAGCCAACGATTCCAGCAAGGCCAACTCCGAAAATCGAAATTATTGAGAGAACCAAACCAACGACAGCAGACTTATTATATTTCTGTTCCGTGGTTATCTTCTCTATTTCCTTTGTCGGTTGATTATTTTCCATAAGTTTTGATTAAATATTTCCTGCACGAATTCCTTTACGCACAAGTGCGTTGAAAGTGTTGGATTGTTCAATTTCTTTTTTGTATTTTTCTGAGTCGGATTGCGCGCGTTTCTCAATGTAGATATTTATCCTATCTTTTAACTCATACGGCAACGGTCGATCATCACCTTTTGTATGGGTTGTGTCGTCGGGATCACCATATGTTGGATGAAATTTCCTAACTTCATCAGCAGCTTTTTCAGCCGCTTTCTCCTTTGAAGATTCAGTGCTATTTTGTAATTCGTGGATAAACAATGCCATGCGAGAAATTTCATCCTGCTTCAACATCATTCTTCGTTCAATATCGTTTAGATTCCACCACCAACAAACATCGTTCTCTGTGACGCCCTCCTCTTTTTTGCGAGGTAATTTTTGACGAACACTCTCTGCAATCTTTTTTATTGTTTCGTTGTCCGCCTCTGTCTTACCAAAAATAATGTCTCCGAGGTTTTGGGGCAGATTGTATGTTCCCTCTGCTTTGGATTCCTCAATCGCTTGATTAAGCATGTCCTCAACATTTTCCATTGCCTCGGCTCCCATTGTTACGCTCATCATTTGCGTATATTGGTCAAGCAAGGCTTTTTCTACATCGTTGTATTTTGAAAAATTAAAAAGTCCCATATATTTAAATTAAATTTTTAAACCAATGCACTTCCATAGATTTATTTAATCGTTATCTTTTCCAAAATACTTTTCTGTTGTTTTTTTGATTTCTTCTGTCGCTAATTTATCTCTTTTATCTTTCTCCATTACCCCCCAAATAATTTTACCAATAGACAATAAACCGAGAACGGCGAGAAGAAATGTTACGACTTCATTCTCCTTAATTAAACCATATATCAAGCCACCAATAACTCCTACAAATATCAATAATCTAATAATGTCTTCTATGATATTTCTTATATTCATACGTTTTTTAATTTTTTCTTTCATAGGTTCATTTCTTAATTTGATAGTTTTCGTTAAATAATTCTTTATAAATCCAACCTAATATTCTTATCTCGGAGGAAATAAGACTATCAGATAAATAATTATATTTAAAATCCTCCCTTTCTTTATCAGTTTTAATTTTTGATAGTTCAGCTTTTAAGTCAAGGTTGAGACTAACGCTAAGCCCATACTTGTAGGCAATCTCTCCCGTAGTAATCAAAGTCTTTTCAGTTTGTTTTTCTATATAATCTATTCTTTTTTCAAGAGATTCTTTTAAACTCATATTTGTATTTTCTGACACTTTCGCAGTAACAATTAAATCTAGCCAAACTTTAAGAATAAGCCACCTTTCTATTGGTTTTGCTCCTTGTGGGTTATTTACTTTTTTGACTAAAACATCTGGATTATTATCTTCATTACATTTGGGTCTAATGCCCTCATCAAATAAAATATGAACAGCTTCAGAGCTGATAATCTGCATCTGCTTATCGTTTTGTAGAAACCACAACAAAACTCTCTCAAGGTGGGAAATATTAGTAAAATTCTCGAGGGTCGTTTTCGGGGGCAAATTTCTTTTAAATATGTTCATAGATTTATTATACCCCACCCCTGTTATCACTATTTCTTTTAACCGATTTTCTTTTAGGAAATTTTCATTTTTTCACTTCTATATTTAGAGACGGTTACATTTTATACTATTTTAGTTTAAATCACGGGTTCGCTACTTGAATGCATTGATAGTCATAGTAATAATCCCAACCATCAAAGAAATATCCTGGATGATAAACAGATTTATCACACCCTGACACTACTCTTTGAGTACAATTACTATTCCAGTAAAAACTATGCCCATCCCAATATTTATCACTGTAAAGTAAGGCGGGAAGACAAGAGGTTTGATTGGTACAATTACTATCTCGGTAATAATTAACCCCGTCATAATAATAACCAGAATATGACGGTGATGGATCACAGGGTTTTATGTGTTTAGGATACGAGTAATAAATACTATTGTCCCACACTTTTGTTATTTTAGCGTTCTCGTATAAGTAATCGCTCGGTAATTCTCCTATTTCCCAATCCTCTCCTGTGGTTTCGTAATAATAATACCATTTGTCTCCTACTGGATAATAATAGCCCGACTGGGAATGTGCCGTATTAACACCCACCCCCATATGATTATGAAATTCAATTAATACAGTTCCCAACCCCGTGGCTTGGACAAGTGAAGCAAATAAATATGAAGTGTCCTCACAATCGCCGTTTCTTTCAATAAATGTTTCTACTGGATATTTCGGATATTCATCAAAACTTGTGTAGTAATCCTCAATATAAGGTAAACCTTGAACAAAACTTACTATAAATGAGGTTAGATGATAATTTTTTTTCTCCGCATTTTTTTTTAATGCTTCGGCTATTTTTTGAATAAAAGGGTCGTCTGGGGTTACATATTCAAGACCGTGAGGACTTCTTGGTTTATTCTTGTAATACTCATACCAATCTTCGTGTATTGAATGATTCCAAGTCCAGACTGTTCCTTTATATTCCCATTCAAAATGTTGGGCAAGATATCTCCCGCCACCAGCAGGATGTAAGTCTTCTCCATCGTCTATTCCATCCCCATCGGAGTCCGACTTCAGGTCTGATATCCCTAAAACTAATTCTTCTCTATAGGTTAATCCGTCTCCATCACTATCAGCATTTAATCTTTGTTCTTCGGCTTCTTTTTCTGATAATTCTTGCTGAGCAATTTTTTTCTCTACTTCTTCTTCTTTTGTCCTTTGCTCAGCTTCTTCTCTGGCTATTTTCTCTCCAGCAAGCTCTCCCTCAACCATTTTTCTTTTTGCTTCTTCTATCTTTGTTTGAGCTTTTTGATAATAAAAAGAGTTTTCTGAAAGTTTTGATAATAAATCTACTGTCTCTTGTAAATTGCTTTTATTAAATTCATCTAATCCTTGGGTATATTTTGACTTGTCTTCCTCTAATTTTTTATTTTCCTCTATTTCACTGGAGATTTTTTCTTTTTGTATTCCTAAGACCTTAACAAACCATTTATTTTCAGTAATTTTTAATTTTTCGTTTGCTTCGTTATATTTCTCTTCCTTAACTAATTGATTAGCTTCTTTGACCGAGCCAGAGATTTTCTTATATTCAACTGCCCCATAGCTTATTCCTGCAACCCCCACTGTAATCACTAAGATGATTGGCAAGAATGCTACAAAACTTTTTTGTTTAAATTTTATTTTTGGCAAAGTAATTCCGCTCAATTTGAATTGAAAGATACCTTTAATCTTTTTTCTAAATAATAGAAAAAATGTCTGTATAAAACTCTTAATTTTCTTATTCTCTAAAGTAACCTGCCCTTCTTTTGGTTTTAAAATTATTTTAAACTTTTTCCGTATTAAGATGAAAACTAACGAAAGAAAAATAAAAACAAGGGTGGTTATTAAACCAGTTTGGACATTCTTATTTTTAAAAAAAGAGGCGAGAGAGATACTTTTATTTTTAGATTCATTCTCTTCTTTAGTAACTCCAACACCTTCAGATTGAGATATTAGTTTTCCTTCAGGCTGAGATAAATTTTCTACCTGTTGAAAAGTAGTAAATGCCTGTTTAACGTTTTCTGGGATTATACTTTCGTGTATCCATCCTTCTGCCCCAGCCGTTTCAACAACAGTCTTGTTATTAACCACTATCGCACTATACCACTCTCCCTGTTTTCCTTTTAATATTACCTTCCCACCCCAAGTTCCCATCCATACCAATTCACAAGAAAAAGATGGGCATTCCCGTATGATTTCATTATCTGCAAGTTCAAAAGAAATATTATCAGGCTTTTTCTCTTCCGAAATAAACAACTTTCTAATATCTGGTGGAATCACACTTTCGGGCATCCAACCTTCTGTTGTACTCCAAGATGCTTGTGGTAATATTCTCCCATTATCTCCCCCACATCCATTAATTTGATGTGCATTTTCATCATAAATACCTCTCTCAGTAAATTTAACTTTATACCAATCATTAACTTTATATAGAAC
>Ga0307990_1001236_pt1 | contig 21740 bp, 14 predicted proteins | sample EllFjometagen129_FD_203168 | JGI IMG/M metagenome (GOLD analysis project Ga0307990, IMG submission 203168) | Marine microbial communities from Ellis Fjord, Antarctic Ocean - #129 | ecosystem: Environmental > Aquatic > Marine > Unclassified | place: Southern Ocean | collected 2014-10-08
GCCGCCTATCGTCCAATCAATCGGTTTTGTGTTTTTCATCTATTCCGTTGGTTTTCAGTCCGGTCCTCGTTTCTTCTACACCTTCAAAAAAGACGGTGCACGTTACATAACGCTGGCTCTCGTCGTTGCCGCCGTCGCCTTCGGCACGGTCCTTTTATTCCAATCCCTGTTTGGGTTTGACAAAGGCTACGCTGCCGGAATTCTGGGCGGGGCGTTGACAAGCACACCCACTCTGGCGGCGGCGCAGGACGCGCTGGTCGGCGGCATGGTTACACTGCCGGAGGGAATGAGCGCCAAGGCGGTGAACGCCAACATCACCGTGGGCTATGCCATCACCTATGTCTTCGGCTTGGTTGGATTGCTCTTTTTCATGCGTGTGTTCCCGCGACTTTTGGGTATCGATTTATCGAAAGAGGCGGCGGAACTAACCAAGAAGATGAATGTCCTAGACGATGACGATGACGATGACGAGAATGAGAGCAGCCTGCACGGACGCGAGGCGCCCATCGTGCGCACGTACAAGGTGGTTGAGGGTTGCGTGTGCTCCCAATCCCTGGGCGAGTTGCATTTCATCACGAGTACCGGCTGCGTTATTTTGAAAATAAAAAGGGACAACAAGCTTCTTGATCCGACTGTGGACTTCCAATTACAGAAGGGCGATGTGGTCGCGGTGGCGGGCGCATTCGATGACCAGCTAAAGGCACAGCAACTGATTGATGGACGGGAAGTTTTCGACGAGGATCTTAAAGCCTTTGCGATCGTGACCAGCGTGGTTGTTGTTAGCAAAAGAGATTTGGTCGGCAAGGCGCTGCCGGAAACGGGGATCGCCAGCCGTTACGGGTGCTTGGTGGATAAACTGACGCGCTTCGGACTGGATATTCCTATCAGCGGGCAGTTAAAGATTGAAAAGGGCGACCACATTGTCCTGACGGGAATCAAGCAAAACCTGGACGAGGTTATCAAACTCCTCGGGCAGCCGGAACGACCGGTTCACGAAACTGACCTTTTGACATTCGCTTTCGGAATCGTAGGCGGTATCATCCTGGGAACGGTGACAGTGAAGTTGGGCAAACTGCCGTTGGGAATTGGTATGGCCGGAGGACTTTTAATATCAGGTCTTTTGGTCGGGCACTTGCGTGCCCAGAATCCGACTTTCGGGCGAGTGCCTGCGGCGGCACGCTTTATCCTAATGGAAATGGGCATGCTGTTTTTTCTGGCGGGCGTGGGCCTGAGTGCGGGACACGGGTTATTGGAAGGTCTGCGCACCGTAGGACCGCAGGTGTTTATCACCGGAGTGTTCGTGACGGTGCTGCCGATGACGGCGGGATTTGCATTCGGCAGGGTTGTTCTAAAAATGAGCCCGGTGATACTTTTGGGTGGGCTGGCCGGATCGATAACGAGTACGCCTGCGTTGGCCATTATCAACAAAAACGCTAAAAGCACGCTACCTTCCCTGGGCTATGCCGGTGCTTACGCCTTCGCCAACATCCTGCTGACGATAGTCGGGCAGATCGCCATGCTGTTTTGATGGGCCTGTGTTAATTGCCGGGGTTCCCATCCCACTTTTTGAACGGCTTCGTTCTGTCCTTGAGTGAGAGCATCCACGAAAATCCGCCCTGGCGTGGGGAACGACCGAAGAGGTGAAACGCGCGCGTGCCGCCCCAGATCAGCCAGAAAGGATAGGAGAGCGTGAAGGGGATTGCAATAGCTTTGGGCACAACGCGAATGGCCCATTCTGCTCCCCAGGGATCGGCGCCGAAAAATGCGAAAGCCGTGTTGATCCAAAACACTATGATCGTGACAAAGCCGATATGCACGTGAAAATCCGGATGCTTGTCCACAAAAATTTTCGCGTGCGCCAGCGCGTAAAAGAAACCCAGAAGGATGATGATCGGCACGTCCCAGATGAAAATACTCATTCCAGCCACCCCTTTTCCCGGCACCAGGTTATGTAGTCCCAGATGCCCGGTCTTGGATCGGTGTATTTGAACTTGAAGCCCAGGTCCTTGATCTTTCGGTTGTCGAACCAGTACTGATGCGTGACGTACTCGATCATCGGCACATCGATTTTGGGCCGCGTGCCGTGCGCCCGGGCGCGCTCGTCAAGGCGTTTTGTCATTTTCATGGCCCGCTCGGCGCCGTATTTATAGATCGGCCAGGGAACGGGAATGCGTTTGTAGGGAACGCCGAGGGCTTTGAAGATAAATTCCATAAAATCTTCCTGCGCGATGCAGTCGGATAGAATGTTATAGGCTTCACCGAGGCACTTTTCCTTGTTTTCGGCCAGGTGAAGCGCGGCGTTGACCAGATCCGTCACATGCACGGAAGGTATCATCAGTTTATGCTTTTTGGGCCACAGGCTCAGCACGAAGGCCGATCCCATTTTCTGCAGCGTGTAGAGGATGTGAAAAACACCGTATCGGTGGTTCGGACCGTAGATGGGCGCGGGCCGCAGGACGGTGAGCGGCAGACCCTGATCGGCATGAAAGCCCCACAACATCTTTTCCTGCTCAACTTTCGAGATGGAGTAGCTATTCGGCGGATTGAAGGGATGATTCTCGTCGCCGGGAGGGTTTTCGATTTCGCCGTAAACGCCGTCGGTGCTCCAATGCAGGAAATGGCCCACCTTATAGTCCACGCACAATTGCGCCAGATTGCGGGTTCCATCGACGTTGACCTTGCGGAGCATGTCCAGCGATGCGAAGTAATCGTACATGGACGCCACGTTGAACACAGCCCAATAGGAATCGTTTTTGAAAACGGCTTCGAGGCTGTCGGCATCCGTCAGATCGGCGGGGATAAACTTCACGCCGAGCTTTTTGAGGTGATCCTCGATGTAGATAGGGTGCAGATGGCCTTGTTCGCAGTAGTATTCGGCGTGGGCGCTGCGCTCCAAGTCCGTGGCGATGACCTCGTAGCCCGCTTCGTGCAGGCGTTCGACCATATGTGATCCAGTGAATCCGCAGGCCCCGGTGACAAGAACTCTCTTGGGCATTTGAAAGCTTCCAAGGTGATGTGAAGGAAAACAATGAATTAACATAGCCCAATTGCGGCGAATGGTTCAGCATTTTTAAGGCGATCAGAAAGGATGAATTTGGAATTCAGAAATGTGGAGTTGGGGCGACCCTGCGCGCTTGTCGGATGCTATGCATATTTGACAAAAATGATTCTGTGAATATTTTACTGTTCATGAAAATCGCAATCCAAATCGCTTTGCTATCATTGCTTGTCGGGCTTTTCGTCATAACCCTTGTCAGTTGCGGCGACTTTTCGTCTTCTTCAAATTCTTCCACCAATTCAAATCCAGTCGATGACGATGTGGATGACGATTTAAACGACGATGTGGACGATGACACGCTAAACGATGACGCCGCCGATGATGATACGGTCGATGACGATGTGATTGACGATGATACAGCCGATGATGATTCAGTGGATGACGACTCCGACGACGACGTGACGGACGATGACACTGTCGATGACGATGACGACACGACGCCGCAAACAGTTGCGGGCGGCAAGGTCTTTCGCTTTGACTGGACTTTCGACTATCTCGCGGGTGGCGAAATAGAGGTTTTGGAGTATCCCGACATCGAACCGGTCGTCGCCGATGCGGATGGCGCTTTCTCTGTAGAAGGCGTGCGTGTTGGCAGGGATATGAGCCTTATTCATCGGCACGACGAATTTTATCCCACGCAGACCGCCACGCTGATCCCCGATGAAGCGGGGATAGAAGATATCTCTTTCCAGGCACCGCCACGGGCCATTGTCTGGGGGATGTCGATTTTTCTGTGGGAGTGGCTGGACCCGGACGCCTGTCAAATCGCCACGACGGTGACGGAAGCAGACGGAACTCCTTTTACGGCCGGGATTGCAGGAGCTACGGTGAGCATCAATCCGTCTTTGCCGCCGGAGCAAGGCCCCTTTTATTTTATGATTGTAGAGATTCCGGGCTGGCCGATGCTCGACCTGCCTGTGCGAGACCTCGCCGAGACCACAGGAGACGGCGGCGCCGTTTTTATCAACGTGCCTCCTGGCGAGTATGTCTTATCCGCCGAAATGCCCGGCGAGCAATTCACGACAGCGCGCCTGAAATGCACGCCGGGAATGCTCGTGAACGCCTCGCCGCCATACGGATTGCAACGGATTGAGTAAAACGGCTGTGCTTAGCGTTTCTCCGGCTTGATGACGATTCGCCCGACGGCGTTTTCCTTGACCGACTCAAAGCCCATTCCCATTGATATTCCAGAGCCCGACATGAACATATCGATCTGGTCGTCATAGTACTGCGAGGAAGGTCTGCCGGATTGCCCGCCGGGCAATACCATTCGCGAACCAGGCAGATCATTGAAATCCACCATGACACGCATTACCGGTCCGTTGTGGATCGGAAATTGCGTGGAGTCGCTGCGGTCGAACTGGTGTTTGAAAACGGTGTCGATGGCGCCCCGCGTGGGGAAGGGTCCCCGGTTCAAGTGTTTTGCCAGCGACTTTGAACCGCCGAAGGAATGCTTGATGAAAAAAGGTGCGGCCTTTTGCCACTGCCACTTTTCCATGTCGTCGCCGTATCGTTTTGTCAAAGCGTCCACCGTATCGATGAAGGCTTGCTCAATGATCTCGTCGGCGTTTTCCTTTTTGTCGGTTCTACGGTCGTCCCAGGCGGGATTGGCGGGATTGCTCAGGATGCCGTAAACGAATGGTTCAATGTTGAAGTAGCTCATGATAAATTCAAGAGTCGCTTCGCTGAATTCATCTTCCAGCGTCCGGCGTATCAGATGCGCGTTGAGCGAATTGAATAGAGTGGGCGCAATTTCTTCCGGCATGCAGTCGCCGTCCCAGGCCAAGAGCGTTTCCGCCGCTTCGGCGATAAGTTCGTCGTCGTTTTTGCTCAAGCGACTCAAGGCATTTTCATAAATGGACATGACTTCGCGTACGCCCATGTCGACGGCGTCCAGTTGCAGATCGCCGATTTGACGGGCAATGGCATCGCCGGTGACGCCGCTCGAAAGAACCTGCTTGATCCTGGCCCAGCGATGCACGACGTTGCCCTCGAAGTTGATTGGATATCCGGTGGATTCCGGTTGTACGACCTGATTATTGGCCGTGCCGAGAAAGCCCTCGGGAGGATTCTCTATCCATGGCAGATCCTTGATGGGGATGAACCCGTCCCATTCGTATGCATCCGTCCAACCTGGTACGGGAATTGTGCCCAGGTGCTTCGTTCGACGGGGAAGCAACATCGGTCCGCAATAGGCAATGTCGCCGCTGGAGTCCGCCAGGGACCAATGGCCGACCATAGCGAAAAAATCATCCAATGCGTGGCGTGCCTCGGTGACGTTTTGGGACTGGTACAGATTGAGTATCGCTTTGACCGGCTGGCCTTTTTCCGGGCTACGCCGCAATGCCACAAGAGGAAAATCGTCTGGAAGGCGTTCGATGAAATCGTTGAGGATGACGCCATGGCGGGACATGCGAACGCTTTTACTTTCCTCCTTGAAATCTCCGTTCTTTTGCCTGATCCGAAATACTTCGACGCGGGTTTTGAAGGCTTCGGCTTTCCCCTGGTACAGATAATGATCGGGTTTGCCCGGTGCGGGTTTTTCCACGTAGAGGTCGGTCATGTCGCCCCAATTCGATGTGGGTCCCCATGCAACTTTGCCGTTTGTTCCGAAGGTGATGGCGGGAAAACCCATGAAGACGCCGCCGATGATTTCATAGTCGCCAGACTCGCAACCATCGCATTTGACATGCATGAGATAAGCCAGCGAAGGAAGCATATGCGGCATGTGCGGGTCGGAGGAAAATGCGCCCTTGCCGGTCTTAGTCCAGGCACCGCTCATAGCCCAGTTGTTGCTTCTTGATCCGCCTTTCCCGAAGGCGCTCAGAGGATGTTCATCATTTTGACAAAGCAGCTTTTCTGGCAAAGCGCTGCTGGCCGATGACGCCGTTTTTGCGTGTTCGATAAGGTAGGCGACAAGTTCCGGCGCCACGGGTGGAATGTCGGCGAAAGGATCGGTTTCGGGTTTTTTGCCAACGAGATGCGGTCCCAGATCCAGGCGGGGCGGCCAAATCGTCAAAGCACGCTCGACAGTCTCTCCGGTTTGAAGTTGGTGGATTATCAGTTCCAGGCGCGCGAGTTCATGTTCCCAGTTTTTGCTGAGGCCGAAAGAAATAAGGGCGGCGATATAGGCCGTGTCCATGGGCGCCCAATCGGCCGGTTGATAATCAAAGAGCCGAAATTCCATTGGGGTTGGTTCTTTTTTCGTCGCGGCGTTGACGCCGTCGGCATAGGCCTGGAAAACAGCCAGGTCACGTTTTGAGGCATTGTCTATGATGGAACGGGCATCCTGGCCCAGATCAATCATGCGGTTGATGATTTCCAATCTGCCCACGGCGCCGCTCGTATCCTGATCGCCGATGAGTTCGCGCAATCTGCCCATGGACAATAAGCGCAGGAGTTCCAACTGAAATCGACGGTCGCGTCCGTGCATATAGCCGATGCCGAAACTCAGCGATGCCTCATCGGAGGCTGTGATGTGCGGCACGGCGTATTTGTCGAGGTAGATCGTGACGGGAGATTCGATATCGGCTGAACTGAGGTCGATGTCGCGCATGTCCACGCGGTCGGGGCTGAGACGGTAACCGATGTAGCGAAAGGTTGGCGAAGAGCAACCCACCGTCGCAATCAGCGCCGCGGCGACAAAGGCCATAAGGATAATTTTGATTTTCATTGACGATTCTCCATTTCTTACCAGAATTTTAAGATAGCTTTAATGCCGAGTCCCAGGACGTTGGGCGCTCGAGTGTTTTTGCCGGGAAGCCATGTGATATTGCGGTAGGAGGCGTAGGGCATAACCGGGATTCCGAATCGGAAAAGTGCGAGCGACGCCTGTCCGAACAGGATGTTTTTATAGCCCGGTTTCCACATTTCCTCTTGTTCCCAGTCCCAAACATCCGAGTCCGACTCCCAGTCGGATTGTTGCAAATGCGTGAATGTGTAGCGCGCTGTAAGAGTCAGAATCGGTGGAAATTTGGCGGCCAACTCCGGGTTGCCCTTTGTGAGCCATGTCTGCCTGGCTTTGCCCTTGATGGGCACAACGTCGATCTGCGTGGAAAATCCCGAAAAATCGCCTCCGTCAATAGTATAATACTTGCCGGTGTAGGGGCGGATGTTGAGCATCAGAGGATTTTCTTCGCCCTGCGGCGCAGTGTATTCGTGCGGGAGCATGATCTCGTAAAACGCATCCAAACCCAGGACCAGCCTGTTGTTGAGACTTTTGCGAAAGAACTTGTCGAGCCCCAGGTGAAAACAAAGGTCGCCGTTGGTGTGGAGTTCCCAGGTTGTTGTTCCCGCAGACACGACCTTCTCGGATTCGGCCTGCGTGCCGGTGGGAAGCGCGCCCATGAACATGAAGGACATGGCCAGGCCACGGTCCCGAAACCATTCGGATTTGTCGGTGAAGCGCCAGCGGCTTGCCAGGATAATATCGGCAAGAACGCCATTGCTGCCCTCCCACTTGCCCGGTTTGGGTTGCCCCATGCTGCCGGCCCAGTCCCAGAAATCCTTCTCGCTGTAAGTGCGCCCCAGATTCCACTGGTAGTCGCCTTCCTCCCATTCAAATTTGGGATCGACGTGCGCGTACATTACGATGGGCACGCCAATGCCGACCAGGAGGCTATCGGTGATCCCATAATGGAGTTGCAGCGCCAAAACGCCGAGATCGGCTTGCACTTTAGGTTTAAGAATCCCCTGCTTTCCCGCGCCCGCCTCGTATCGGACCATGGGGTCGATGAGAGGCACGAGTTCGCCGTCGTCGTTCCAGCGGTTATTGAGCGAGGACTGAAAAAAACTGGTGTCGAGAAGAAATGTTTCTTGCGGAATGGTTTCTGTGAATCCGGCGAAGAGCACGCAGGGTAGGGCGAGCATAAAGGCGGACACGCCAAGTGCAAAGAGTATTTTCATTGGATGCCCCCTTTCGTGGAGGATGCGCCAAGATTGAACTCTCTGTAGGGGCCGCTGCTGGGCGGGACCTGCCCGGCGGCTACATGGATGAGCAGTTTTTTCGGCTCGTAGATGGCGGACTGCATGCCGTCGCGCTGGTCTTCGAGTTCATGGATGCGCAGGATGTCGGCCATGCCGGTCAGGTTGAGGTTGCCGTAACGCGCGTCGATCTCATCGCCGAGAACCCAGAAAGCCTTTAGGGATCTGAAGAAAAAGCTCGACCAGTAACGTTGCGGCTGTATGTTGAATGTTGCGATCTGATACTCGATTTCATTGATGTTTTTCAAATAGTTTGAAGAAGCGCGAATATCGTCCGGCCCCACGCTGGCCCACGGATTTCCCCATGCATTGAGGTTGTCGGGATCATTGAAGTCGGTCGTGTAGGAATAAAATCCATTGGAAGGCATATCGAAGATGTCTCCGTCGAGTTCGGCGACGGACATGTCGCCGCCGGCGTCAACGACCAGGAAGTTCCATCCGAAAGTCGCCGTCTCATTGGCCAGATAATCCAGAGCGTCATTCGTATTGCTGGATTTGGCCAGGATTTCTCTGCCCATCATCCCCGCAGGAACACCCTTCGGTAGAAGTTGGGCGAAGATAAGTCCTTCGTTGAATCCTTTTGTGAAGGAGTTGTTCAGGGTGTCGGAGGGGTTGAGCAGATAGGTCACGCCTTCGGTGTTCATGCCCGAAAATCCCCAGGTCATGCCCGTGTATCCCAGGAATCCGTAGTCCGGGCCTTCGTCGGGGTGGTGAACGAAAAGAGTGACGTGTTTGTGCGTAGTGTCGCTGTCAAGCATGGCGAAGTTATGGCCAAGGTAAACGCCGTTATCTGTTGTCGCCGATCCTCTGACGGCAAAACCGAGCGAAGTGGGTTGCGAGCGACCGTCGGAGTATCCGCGATTGGGCACTTCGAAGGTTTTTTTGCCGTAGCCTGCGGTCGTGAAAGTGATGCGCTCGTCGCGCATGGACCGCGGGTGGTGCGGCGCCACACGGACTAATACGTTAAGATCGACGCACTGAATGATGATCGAGACGGCGCTCGCCGCTGGCCATCCTCCCGGCGGCGTGACGGAAACCTCAATAGTCTTGCCCTCTCGGGCGACCCCTCTGGTTTGTATGACCTCGGGGTCGGCAATCGCCGTGTACAGTTTTTCGTTGATCTGAATTCTGACGGAGCTTGCGTCCACGCCCGGTTTGTCGTCGTCAATCACCAGGCGCAAAACGGCGTCCGTCGGAACTTCAACCCACGTGGCGAAATGCTTTGGCTCCCAGGGATCATTTCGCCCATCGTCGCCTTCATCGATAAGGCCGTCGCCGTCATTGTCCACGCCGTCCGCATTCAGATCGCCGACCATTTCGACGCTCAACATGAAAGGCGCCTGGATGAGTTTGATGAAGAAAGTGATGGAGCGAAAGCCCATCAGCGTATCGAAGAAAGTGTTCATCACCAGTATTTCTTCGAAGGACATGCCGGAGCCGTCGGCAATGCCCTGCATCTCGTCGATATAGACTTGCGGGATCGTTTCCAGGAGCTTGAGGCCCGATTCCAGCATCATCAAACTGGAGAATTTCCCGTCGCCGTAAATTTCATCATTTTGGTAGCGCAGCATGACGCTGGCCAGGTCATCTCTTTCCCGATTGAGGTATGGGAAGATCGAGTTGGACAGCAGCATCGTATAAAGGGAGCGTATTTTACTTTCGAAACGTTGGCCGTGCTGAAAACCTCGTTCGTAGGGGCTGCCGTATACCTCGTATACTTCGTAATAGGCGGGTTGCTCCGCAGTGAAACCGTAATCGCATGACACGACGCATAATGAAGCTAAAAGTATGATCGCCGCTGAGAAAACACAACATTTCCGCGTCTTTTTTCGGTAATGAAAAGGCGTAATTTCGGGCATATAGCAAACTCCAAAGGTCACGAATATTTCGTCATTTACAAATTAAACTTGTCATAGAAGCGTTTTTTCATTTTCAAAAACGCCATGCCCGCTTTCATGGACCAGTCGCCATCTTCCGGCGGGTTTTGGAGGTTGGGCATTTGGCTTTGCGGGCCGTACATGTCCATCATCATTTTCAGGACATTGTTTTTCACCATTCCCCTGAGAGGAATATTGGCGATCATACCGTACATGGCCGCGCCGCCTTGCTGCGCCAGTTCCGGGTTTTTCTTGACGACAGATACTGCCTCGCGCAGATCTTCCAGATACCGGTCCACAACGCGTGCGTGATGCGGCGTCACCATGGCGTGCAAGGCTTCAGGTCTTTGATTCCGGTCGATATTCCAACCCTTTTTTTCCATTACGTCGCAGACGGCGTAGATACTCACATCACGGGACGTCGAACGATAAGCAAAAACGCTCGCCACGGGTTTGCCGACGATGTCCAATTCCGGAATCGCGCGTATTCCGTCCATGAGCTTTTGCGTCGTTTCCATGATGAGTTTTGCATTTTTCGTGTATCCGTCTTCTCCAATCGTAGTCATGGCGCCCCATGCTGCGGCAATCGCGCCGCCGGGCCGCGTCCCCAACAGGGCCGGTGAGGCAAAAATGCCGCCGGGCCAGCTTTCCGTGACAAAAAACTGGTGCTTCATATAGTCGATGTTTCTATAGCAAATCGTTGAAGCGCCCTTGGCGGAGAAACCGTATTTGTGCAGATCCGCAGAGATCGAGGTCACGCCGGGAACGCGGAAATCGAAGGGAGGAATTTCGTATCCGAGTTTTTCCACAAAGGGAAGAAGAAAACCGCCGAGGCACGAATCGACGTGCAGTGGGATGTTTTTCTTTAGGGCGATTTCGCCAAGTTCTTCGATGGGGTCGATGACGCCGTGCGGGTAGGAGGGCGCTGAACCGACCAGCATAATCGTATTGCGGTTGATCAGACGTTTTACGGCCTTGACGTTGACGCGGCAGTCGCTGTCCAGGGGCGCCCGGACAAATTTTATGCCGAGGTACTCCGCCGCTTTTGCGAAAGCAACATGCACTGATTCGGGAACGATCATCTCGGGTTTGCCGGGGAGCAGCTTTTTGGCTTTGGCCATATCCCGATATGTTTTTACAGACAATATGCAGCTTTCAGTGCCGCCGGAGGTCATGGTCCCAACAGAGTTCTCGTCGCCGTTTAGCATCCGGGCCGTCATGGAGATGACTTCGGACTCGAAGCGCTTTAGGCTCTCGAAGGCCATCGGGTTCAGTCCGTTTTCGCTGAAATATGCTCCATAGGCCTCTTTGAGAAACTCGGTGTGTTCGTCGCCGAGAAAATAGACCAAACTCCAGGTTTTGCCGGATTTATAGTCGGCGTCGTGACCGCCGTACTCTTTCATTGTTTTCAAGACACTTTGCCTGGAAAGTCCCTTTTTCGGAATTTTGCAAATGGGTTTCGTCATTGTCAATTTCCTTATAGAAGTTCCGCGGAATGAGGCGCATAATCGCGAAGTATTCTCAAAATATTTTCATCGTATGATCTGTCGTTTTGAATGGACCAAAAAAAATTGAGCATTCACTCGCGTTCCGGTATCATATGCAAAGCCAATTGAGGTGACAACTCGCATTTTATGAGCATCAAATGAAAAGCAAACTCAATACAAAACCCCGGCGTATGCCCAAACAATCGCGCTCCAGGGCGCTTGTTGATGAAATTGTCTACGCGGCTGCTCAGGTTTTAATCGAGGACGGTTACGACAAGGCGACGACAAATAAGATCGCGGAAAGAGCCGGCGTTAGCGTCGGATCCCTGTATCAGTATTTCCCCAACAAGGAATCTCTGATTTTGGAACTGAACCTGCGTCTTGGAACGACGGAGTTTGAGATCATTCAAAATAAGTTTCAATCCATCAGGAACGCTCCGTTAAACGTCGCCATCACTGAAATCGTCAAAGCTATGGTGGCTCTGCACGCCTATGAGCCGGCGCTTCACAAGGTTCTTGTCGAGCAAGTCCCGAGGATCGGCGATCTGAAAAAGATCAACGAGATCGACGGGCGGATTGTCGAACTGATGAGGGAACATCTTCAGCAGCATTTCGAAAAGTTTGCCGAAGACAAAATGGACCTGATCCTTTTCATCATATTCAACGTTGTGGAGTCGCTGACGCATCAGGCCGTTTTGTACAGACCGGAATTTTTGGAAGACGAATTACTGGCCGATGAAATTTGCTTTCTTGTTGAAAACTTTTTGAAACGGCACTTGGAAGTGGAGCGGCCCGATTGACATCGCCGCCCCTCGACTCGTGATTTTAAGAGTCCAGGGCCATGTGAATCAGATCAATGATGACAAGCAATGCGTTTTGCAAGGACTCCGGGTCCGGATCAACAAACAGGTCGCCGAGATTGATTTCGGGTACGGCGGGCAGATTGTCGATTGTTATCGGGCCTAATTGCAGGGGCAACAATTCGAGGCTGTAAAGCAGTTCATTGAAGTCCGCGAGGGTGATCGTTGCGACAGTCGGGTCGGCATCGAGTTCGGACCCTTCGTAAAAGGCATCCGGCAGCAATTGAGTGATGTATTGAAGCGATCCGGCCGGATCCGGGCTTAACTCGATGGTATTCCCAATAAAGACCGGGTCTTTGAACGGCGAGTAGGCTTCGTTGGCGTTGCGGTCGAAATAATGGAATTGAAACATCGACCGTTCCAACAGAGCCGAAGACATACAATCGTAAGCTGCCGACAATCGGGCGAATGCATTGCCCAGATCCATTCCCGTTTGCTGTAAATACTCGGTGCCGTCTTTTCGGTACGTGAGAAAGTTTGGCGCGTCTTCGCTGGAAAGCAGGTTTTCAATCAGTTCAACGTAGGCCAACACCGTTTCGGTCGTGCCGCTAAGCTCCTCCGTATCGGGAAGGATCAACAGTTGTGGATCAAAATTCAGATCAATGGCCAGCAGATAGTTCACTAGCGCATTCATCAGCGCATCCATCGAGCCAAAGAAATAAAGATCGCATTTGTCGAAGTGGCCGGAAAAAGCCATCAAGTCCGATTCGCCGATGGAAATGGGGTATCGTGCAAGATCGAAATCGAAATCTGACCTTAGGGCAAGGGCATCGTATAAAACTTCGTTGGCCGCCAGACGGTCGCCGACGTTTTCGTACAAATACTCGTGAATGGAATTGTCGAAACCTGGACCGATGGAAAGGGATTTGGTCATATTATCGTTCGCCTGATCCTCGAAGCTGATGCTGGAAATGGTTCCAACGAGTTGATCAATCAAATTCGGCAAACGAATAAGGCGCGCGAGAAAGAGGCCGAATTTTGCGTCTTGGCTGTCCGACTTGATTTCCAGCGCGGATTCAAAAGCTTCTTCAGCATAAAGGCTTTCGTTCGTTGTCAAATGGGTTTTCCCCTGGCGGATGTAGTCGTCGATCCCGGGCGCGTCATCGTCATTGTCTTCTTTGGCGCCGCAACTCATTAGAGTTATGGATAAAAAAATGAGGGTCAGGTAAAAGGCGTGGCGAATTGTCATTGTCGGATAATACCTCGCATTTATTTTTGTTCATCGTGAGATCAAAAACAGTCCGATAACTCATAGGGGAAAAGACGCCAGGTTGCAATCCCTGGTAGTCTGATGACGGCGGACGGCGTTTTTGCTATGAATATACCAGTCACGCGAGAAAAGGAGATAGCTATGGCAACAAAGAAAGCCACGCAGACAAAAAATACGTTAGAGGCTGGATTCGGGAAACGCGACATTACGCCGAAGATGCCCTTTCCCATGGCGGGCATGGCCGGGAAAAAGGAACGCCTGGCCGAAAGCATTCGTGATCCCTTTTACGCTCGGGCGCTTGTATTTTCCGACGGAAAGACAGTTGCCGCCGTCGTTTCCACGGACCTTTTGTTAACGACCAAGCCTTTGCGCGTGGCTGTTGAAAAGGCCGTCGCCGAAGCCGGAATTGAGATCGCCGGATTGATGATTTCCGCCACGCACACGCATTCCGCCCCGGGCGGCTACTGGGATACGGAGTCGGCGTCCCTATTTATGGGAAAATACAGGCCGTCGATTTTCAAGGGTATGGTCGAAGGGATCGCCGGGGCCGTGATCGATGCCGTGAAGGATCTGCATCCGGCTCAATTATCTTACGGTGTCACGCAGACCGAGGGACTCAATTACAACCGCCGCCACAAAGACGGAAACATCGACAGATCAATGGGCGTGTTGAAAATTTCGAGATCGAATCGAAACATCACGGTTATGACTTTCGGCGCGCATCCGGTGACCGTTGCATTTCGTGAAAACAATACGGCCTCCGCCGATTATCCGGGTGAACTCATTAAAACAATCGAGGACGACGGGGACCACGGCATGTTTATCGTTGGTCCTGTCGGCGCGGTGAACGTCTTTTTCCCCGAAGGACCGATGGACATTAATGTGCACTTGAAAATCCTGACGCGCCTATTGCGCGAGCAGGTGGATATTGCCGCGAAAGACGCCGAGCCGATAAAAGGCGACGATGTGGCTTTCGCCGTCGGGGAAACGTCGGTGGAAGTTATTTTGCCGAAATTGTTGACTGCGGACAAAGCCTGGCTGGATATTTTGCTGTACCCGTTGCGAATGTATGTCCGACGTTTTGGAAGGCGCGGTATTGGGGAGCGAAGCGTTGCTCGCGTGCCTGTTGTGCGCGTGGGTGAACTGGTCTTTACGGGTTTCCCTGCGGATATGGGGCCCAGCGTGGGTTTTGCCGCGCGAAGGCTTATCGAACAATCAGGGCGGAAAACATTCTGCACGGCTTCTCAGACCGACGACTACGTGGGCTACGTGCACATGCCCGAAGAGTACGAACTCTTCGAGTGGGAAGACAAAGAAGCCCGGTGGATGTGCATCTACGAAAACGGCATGGGCTTCGGCGGTCGGCAGGTAGGCGTGAAGCTGATCGAGGCGTTTAAAAACGCTCTGGATAGGTTTTAGGCATCATGAATACTATCAGAGTCGGCATTTGCGGCAGCGGAGGGGTCATCCCGAATCACGTCGAGGCGATTCGTCGAGTTGACGGCGTCGAGGTCGTATCGATATCGAGTCGCAGTCTGGAAAATGCGCAAAAGCGCGCAAAGGAATTTGGCATTCCAAGCGCCTACGACGATCACCGGCGCCTGATCGAGTCGACCGACGTGGACTTGGCGCTCATTGCCACGCCCAATTATCAGCATCATGAACTGGTCCTGCGCGCTTTTGAGGCTGGCAAACATGTGATGGTGGAAAAGCCGCTGGCCGTGACTTATCAGCAGGGTGAGGAAATGGTCGCGGCTTCGAAAAAAAGCGGACTAAAACTCATCTACGCCGAAAATCTTCCCCTGGCCCCAAAGTTCGCCAAGCTGGTCGAAATGACTCGCGCTAAAGCTTTTGGCGATGTATATATGGTTCGCCAGATCGAACGGCACGCCGGACCCTACTCGCCGTGGTTTTTCCAAAAGGAAACTGCCGGCGGCGGGGTCATGATGGACTTGGGCTGCCACAGCATTTCCGTGGTGCACGAAATTTTCAAAGGACAAAAGCTCAAAAGCGTCAAGGCCGTGCAGCGTACTTTCACGCACACGCAAGGCGACGTGGACGACTTTTTTCTCCTTTGGATGGCTTATGCGTCGGGCGCTATGGGCGTTGTGGAATGCAACTGGTGCCACCAGGGCGGCATGGATTCGGTCACCGAAGTTTTCGGTAAGGACGGCAACGGCTACGCGGACCTGATGAAGGGTTCGGGGCTTTTGTCATATGTGAAAAAGGAAAAGGTCGGCGGTCTGTGGAATGCCGACGGATGGCAATGGCCCATGTTCGATACGGTTTATGAATGCGGCTACCAGGCGCAAATCGAGGCGATGAAAGAAACCATTCTCAATGACGCCCCTCCCGCGCAAAGCGGCGAGGACGGCTTGGAAATACTGAAGATAATGCTCGACGCCTACGACGCTGCGAGGCAATGAATTATGCCGGTTCGGGATTACTCAACCATGAGAAAATCCACCACCAGATCGGTATGCGGGTACATGGCGAAGATCGGCACGCGGACCCAGCAGTCGCAGGCGCCTTCGCCCTGCAGGAAGTACGAAAACCATAAATAATTGCCTATCAGGTCCGGCGCGATGTCAAATATCTGTCCATGCGCCGCGCACCCGCCGGAGGCGGTGAAAAGACCCAGAACCATATGCGTGTCGAAGTTAAGCATCGATATGGAGTCATATTCATTATCGCCGTCGTCCATGCCGATGAAGCGGTTCCAGTCACCTGCCGTACGGATCACGAAACTGTTCTCCGAATCGATCAGGCAGTTGTTTAAAAACAGGTGACTATAGGATTCTTCGTCTCGCTCGGCGCTGATATCAATCGCGTAGAAATTCACGGGGAGATCGCTTTTCGGTATGATGGCGAACATTGGAAGAGATACATAGCAGTAACAGGGGCCGCCGCTTTCCACGTTGTAACTCACGTCGACGGAATTATCTCTTTGATAGACGCTTAGGATTTGCCCCCAGGCCGCGCATCCGCCCGCGCCGGTGCTGACGCCAACCACCATATTTTCCTCAAAGTTGATTTCGTACCAGAATTTATCGCCGAAAATGTTGCCGACGAATTCGTCCCACTCGGTTTGCGTGCGAATGACAAATTCCCGACCATCTTCCATAAGGCAGTTGTTCAGGTATAGCGGCTCGAAGTCGAGGAGGAGATCGTCGTCCACATCGTCGTCCACATCGTCGTCCACATCGTCGTCAATATCGTCATCCACGTCGTCGTTTGTATCGTCGTCGGGCTGTGGAATATCGCAACTCTCCATAATGCAGGCATACCAGAGAGCGCAGTTTTGCGTGCCTTCCCAGCATTCGACGACGCACTCCCAGGGGATTTCAGGCGGCGATGAATTTTTGCATGCTTCCATCGCCTGGTCGTGCGTGAAATCGAACAAGGCGTTGTCGCACTGATCGTAATATTCGTTAATCGTATTTTCGCATCTCTCATCCCAGGATATGTCGTCATCCGCGTCATCATCAATGTCGTCGTCGCCGTCATCATTCACGTCATCATCCGTGTCATCATCCGCGTCATCGTTTGAATCGTCGTCATCGGCGTCGTCGTCATCGTCGTCGCCGCCGCAGGAGATCGTGAAAAGAAAAGCCAGCGTCGTCGCAAAGACCAACATGAGTCCAATAATGTTCCTCATTTCATCCTCCACTTTTTCTCAGTTGGAAATAATAATTTTATGAGTCAATAATATCACGTCGGGAACCGGATCTCAAAGTATTTCGCAGCGAGTGAAGGAAAAAAGCTCAAATTCCAGTATAGTCCTCGCAGCACTTTCTTAAATGATTGAGATAAATTTGAAATTGACGCCGCTCATAAGAAAAAGACTCCAAATCTTGGCGATGTGTGCGTTTATCGCAAGTTCCATCGCTTCAATGGTTTGGTGGAACGCGAAAACGAGTCCCGTGCTCGTGGGAAGGCCTCACCCTGTGCTGGGTCATGTCCTGGATTCTCATCAATATCCCGATGCATTTGATCCACTGTGGCATATACCAAAGCAACCTCCGCAGTTTCGCCTGGCTCATTATTTCATGGACCTGTTTGGGCGAAGCTACGAGATTATTATTTCTGTCCAACTCCTTTTCTTTTTAGCGCTTGTCATGGCCTCCTGGCGGATCGGCTCCAGGTTGGGCGGACCAGTTGCCGGAAGACTTACAGCCCTTTTCGCCGCTTTCACGCCTGTCCATATGACCGGGGCGCTCATTTTTGACGATCATATGCTCAACATGGCCCTGGTCGCCACGGGCGTGGCATGCCTCGTCGAGGGAAGGGGGTGGCGGCGGATTATTTTCGCCGTTCCGGCCGGTTTGTGTTTCGGCCTGATTTTGCGTTATTCCTTTATCTTTTCCAATGGTTTGATTGCGGTGGGGTGCGGCATTTTTGCCCTTTGCGGGATGACTCTTGAAGGACTGTTGTATCAGGGGAATGAAGAGTCGGATGCTCATGATTCGAAGGGGTTTTGGCCAGGACTGATGATAGCTTTTGCTGCCTGCGCCGTACTTGTTTTGGCCACTTTGCTTCCATCTTTAAACTGGGATGGAGGCCTGCTAAACACTCCGGTAAATTATTATCTTTCCGAAGTGTCGGCAGGGGCGGCATCTCCCGTGTGGGTTGATCCGGTTGGTCTGTTGACTTACCCTGACTTGATTTTTCGTCATCAACTTGGTCCTTTCCTGTCCATGGCGGTTTTAGTTGGTCTCTTCGGTTTGCTGCGCAACAAGATTCCAGGGCGTTATTCGCTGATCCTGTGGTTTTTCGGCCCACTGATAATTCTTACAATTATTTCCAAGAAGAATTCTTACTATGATTATTGCGCGCTGGTGGCCGCTTCGCCTTTGGCGGGCGTCGGCATCGCTTCTTTTTCCAATAGGAAGGGGTGGTCAAGGGCTGCTGGATTGTCTGTTTGTGTCATTGCCGCATACAGCTTACTGCGTCTTTTCGCATTCTCGCCTGCGCCGGCCACCCTGATGATGCGTTATCTGCAATCCAGGCCGCGCATTTTTCTCCAGGAGCCTTATCAATCTTCCTTTGTACGCCAGGATGATATCGTAACGGTCTCTAGCTTGATAGAGGATGTCGCCAAATCTCATCTTCCGGTTTGGATCGTCATGACCGAAGATGTCGCCCTGGATGTGCTGGAGGAATGGCGTTACGGGATTTTGATGAGAAATCCTTACTATCGCTTCGATGTGGTGAAAGACGGTTCATTATATGCGCCAATATCGACGAATACATTTTTCCTTCTATCAAAGGATCCAAGCCTTGGCGGCAAGCCGGTCGGGAATTTGAAGCTCGATGAGTTGCTGGTTGGAAAAGGCAAGACTCCGCCGAGCGAATCACCTTTTCAAATGGGGAACATTCCTGTTGATCTCAAGCAGGATCTGCAAATAGTTTACGAATCGAGGTATTGGATTCTCTTACGGGCTGTGTCTCGGAGTTTGGGGAATCTGCCATAAGAAATGGCTATGCATGGAGGATTTCCTTATAGTTAATTTCCGTGGCGCTTTTGAAGCTTTTCTTCTTCAAATTTAATATTGCCGTCCATCAGACTTTGGAAAAGCTCGGCGATAAAATCGGTGTCCAGATTTTCCTTTTTAGCCCACGCCGTGCGTGTTTCCACGATTTCGCGAACGCGATCGTCATCCAGAAAAGCACGGCCTTCGGCAATCTTCACTTGCATAATTCGCCGCGCCAGATCGCGCCTCTTCGCGAGAACTTGAATAAGCCTTTGATCCTGATCATCAATCTCACGACGCAATGCGGCCAGTTTCTTAATAAAAGATGCTTTCATGACTTGTCCTTTATTTCATGGCCGACATCGGCGGCGGCGGCGCAGCCGGATTCACCATGGAAAGAGAATGGGTATCTCCGGTCATATGGCCTGCGCCTTCGGCGAAAATCCCCCTTGCATTGAACAGTTTCCGGCCACGCAAAATCACGCGGGCCAAATCATATACTTTTTTCCCCGAAGCGTTTTGGGCCTCCAGGAAAAACACCATGACGATGGTATCCACGGCGATTTTGTGCCCGGTGGCGTAATCCACGGTGTCCACAAAGGGATATTGAATCGCGAAATTCTCTCGCGAATAGCGATATATGTGCTCTGATCCCGCGACCAAAACGCTGCCCTCATCCATGACGCTGCCGGGCATCATGATCGACCAGGTCAGCTTCGCCTGACGCAATTCATCCGGCCACTGGATGGGTACGACGATATCGCTTTCGGGAGGAACTTCCGAAAAAGGCGGCAGGTTTATGGTCATGATCTGCTGCGAGCCGGGCGGCACGGCAAAGTTATAAAACTCGCCGTCGCCCGTACCCATGATGTCGCCGCTTCCGCCGTCGCCCTCAATATGCGCCTTGACGCGATAGACCCCGGGCTGGTCCACATCGATGATTCGGGGCGGGCCGAAACCTCCCAGGGCATTGGAGCGACCCTCGACAATTTCGACAATGCCGTCCGGCTTGGTCACGGTGAATCGAACATCGGCGGGGACGGTGGGCATGACGGTGCCGCCCAAAACCATCTTGTCGCCCACCAGATAGCTTTCGGAAGTGTCCATGCCGATGAAGTATTTCTGCTCACGCCCGTTGAGCCACGCCATCGCATGGCGACCGGGCTTGGAGACGGAGTTGCGATAACTTCCCGGCGGCAAAACGACGATGGAGGCGGTGTAGGCGTCGTAATAGTTTTTTCCGGTCACTTTATCCTTGAGCACAAGTCCCGACATCACGCGGTATAAATCGCCGGGCAGATCGCCGTTGGTTGAAGTGTTGATCTGCCCGCCGTAGGGATTGGGAGAAACGATCCAGCACGGTCCCTGAAAAGAACCGGCAAAAGCCAGCGACAAAACCGGAAAGCCGGGACGGATGACGGAAACGTAGGTATAGGCCTCAAATTCGTTGTCATCACGAAAGAGGAAAGGCGAAAGTCCCTTTTTGTTGGACCAAAGAATCGGCAGGTGGTCGGCGTGCTTTTCGTTGACTCGAAAATACGCAAAACTGTCTTCAGACCACTTGAAGATATCGGGAAGGAAGATTGTTTTGCGTCGCTTGGGCGTGATGGGAAAATCGAATCGACGTTTCTGTGGATTGATGGATTGCACGAAGCGTCTGGCGAGTTCCTTCGATTTTAACTCCATGGAATGCACGATGCCCACGACGCTTTCAAAGGGGTAGGTCGTGGCGATAAACAGCGTGTCGCTTTTGAAATAGGGGAAAATATAATCGAACTGGCACATGGTCTCCTTTTCAAAAAGAGACGATCCGCCCTCCACGCCCGACTCGTAGCGCTCGAAACCGCCATAATCGGGCAGGTCGGGATTGGGGGGCTGCAAATATGTGCGCCCTCCGTGCAGTTCGATTTCTGACTCAACCGGGGCGATTATGCCCGCCGAAGTCTGCGCGCCGTACCAGAGCACCCCGGAAGATTGGCGGTAACGGGCGGTGATCAAAGAGCGATATTCTCCCGGTTCATCGAATACCATCGGCGCTGCGCCCTTGGGGACAAAGTGCCCGAAACGATCCGACTGGCCCGTGAATGTCGCGCGGCGCGCGCGGTCTGAGTCGGAATTGGGATAATAGTCCACCTCAATAACGATGTCGGCGGGAACGGCGGGGTTAACGTGCGCCGCCGCCGGAAAACGCGACCCGACCAGGTAGTTTGTTCCCGGCTTGACCGGCGTGGAAAAAGTCAGGGGCATGGCTACGGTGAATTTATAGGCTCCGCCTCCGCTAAAGCGCCGTCCGAACTTATCGAATATTTCGCCGGTCATTTCCAATTCGTATTCGCCGGTCTGGCGTAGCTCCAGCGGGAACCCCGCCCTATCCAAACGCGGACCCGACGGCGAAAAACCAACCATGTCGCGCACGCCGAGATTCAGCTTCTCGCCATCCGGCTTAGTCAGAATCGCCTTCGCGCCCCCGGATTCAAAATCCATGTAATTCATTATCATCGTCGGAACGGTTTCGTCGCCGATGAAAAGGTCCGCCAGGGAAATTTCCGGGAAAAGAGCCGGGACTCCCGGATGAATCTGATAGCGGCCTGGGTATAACAGAAAGGGCGTCGGGAAGCGTACGCGATTCAAAAGGCCGACTTGCCCGGCGTCCTCCTGGGGCAAAAGCCCTGACTGACCGTAGGCGTCGATGTCATGGAAAATCGTCCAGGCCATGCGCGGCGCCTTCGGATCTCCAACTTTGATTTCGGGCAGAACCTGCGCGTAATGCATAAACTCATAAGGCTCGCGA
>Ga0307990_1001237_pt1 | contig 21733 bp, 18 predicted proteins | sample EllFjometagen129_FD_203168 | JGI IMG/M metagenome (GOLD analysis project Ga0307990, IMG submission 203168) | Marine microbial communities from Ellis Fjord, Antarctic Ocean - #129 | ecosystem: Environmental > Aquatic > Marine > Unclassified | place: Southern Ocean | collected 2014-10-08
TTTTGCAGTCTCTCCCATAATTCAAGCAGCATCTCTTCATTAAGGTACTCGCCGCCCGGCATCATGGGGAGCTGTTGCAAGAGTTGTTCGATCTCAGGGTTAGTTAGCGGCAGGCTGATTTTTTCGCGCAGCGCTTCGAGATCGGGGGTCAGTTTAAGTTTGCGAATGAAGTGGTTGGCAAAATCGCGCCAAAAACTGAGCGCGGGGGAAAGTACTGTTTTATGGTTGCAAAAACCTAGGAAGAAGAGCCAGCTCTCCGGCTCTTTATGGACGTAGCGTTCATAAAGCTGAGTTTGCAGGTCATGAGATTTCTGGGTTTTTGTGGGCGTGACCGCTGCCATCCACTCAAGCTGGATGGTTCTGTCCGGCATCACGACAGCGTTTAGAGCTTTATTTGGCATGATTTATGAGGCTGGTCTCCTTTGGGGAGGCTTCGTCTATGCGCAGGCGTATTTTTAGATCATCGGGAACTATGAAAATAAATTCTCGGCCATGTTTACGCACAGAACACTCTATTGCGGCCCGCTTTTTTAGCCAGGTAGAGGGCTTCGTCGGCCGCTTTAATAGAGCTGTCAATATCCACATTCGGGATATATTGGCTAACCCCAAACGACATGGTAATGCCGAGTTTTTCGGAGTTGTGTTCAATAAGAGAATCTTCTAGGGAGCGCCGCAGTTTTTCAGCCAGATTGGCAGCCCCATCGGAATCGGTTTCCGGCAAAATTATCAGAAACTCCTCGCCACCCCAGCGCGCTACCTTGTCTTGTTTTCTGACCATATTTTTTAAGGTTTCGCTGATCTTCAGCAACATAGCATCGCCACAATTATGACCATATTTATCGTTAAAAATTTTGAAACAGTCAATGTCAGCAATCAGCAGAGAAAATGGGCTATGGTTTCGTTCAAAGCGTTCAATCTCAACCTCTAAAACTTCATAGATGGCCCTGCGGTTAAGCAGTTTTGTGAGTGGGTCCTGGCGTGAGAGTTGGGCCTCTACTTTGAGGGCTTTGGCGTTATTTCTGTAGGCGATAAAGATGGCTAAAGCGAGTCCTGTAACCAGCAGCATGGCGCTCGCAACAAAGGTTGTGATCAGAGTCTGCCTACTCAATTTGAGATCTCTGATACTCTTCTCCTTCTTCAACAGCTCGATCTCTTTATTCCTTACTTTTAAATCATATTTAATGCTTTGAGCTTTTTGTTCTTTAATAAGATTATATGTGCATCTATTATGAATGATTTCGATAATAATCTGAGAATATTTGTCAGCTTCTTTGAATTCTCCCATTTTTTCATAAATATCATGCAGTGTAGAATATGAAACAAACTGCCCGATAAAATTCTCGGAAGATTTGGCAACAGGTAAGGCTTTATTTACATATTCCAAAGCTTTATCGAGGTTACCTTGCTCATAATAATATCTGGCAAGATCATTATAAGCTTGTTGCTTTTTCTCCTGAAGATCATGTTTTTCAATAATTGATTTTGCTTGTTCCAGATACTCTTTGGCTTCGTCGTTTTTCTCAAGCGCGATTAAACTATGACCAAGTAATGATAGAGCATCAACCTTGATACCTACAGACTTTTCGTTGTTCGCAAAGGTTAGCGCTTTTCTTGCAATCTTAATTGCTTCCTCAGGTTGGTCGATAAAATATGCGAGAGCGATATTCGTGTAGACTCGCGCCAGAATCGAATCAGTTTTTGGTTTGCCATCATTGATAAATTGATAAGCATAGTCAATCGATTTCTGTCGTTCGTCAAGAAAAATCGAAGCCCCGATGATATCTACAGTTACTTCATCGGCAAGTGCATCAAGGCCAAGATTTTCATAGATCTTTAAGGCAGAGTGATAGCAATCGAGAGACTTGTCGAGAAGGCCTGTAGAGTAATAACATTGTCCGGCAATGCTGTAGGCATTAGCTAGATAATCCTTTAATCCAGTTGTTTCCAGTAATTCTATGGCCCGGGTTATGGAATCAAGGGCTTCGGGGTAGCGGGCTTCCTGCTTAAGCCATAAGGCATTAGAGATCAGGCCATCAGACTCCAATTCCGGGTTCTGAATCTCCGCGAAAATTCTGATTGCCGAATTCAGGTGATTAAAAGCCTCCTCTTTTTCCCCTGCCGCGCGATGGCTGCGTGCCAATAAAAGGTAGGCGTATCCTTCTGCCTGTTTGTTTTCCATCTCTTTTGCGCTTTCCAAAGCTTTTCTAAGAAAAGCTTTACGGGCTTGCGGATTATTTTCAGTTGCGGCCAGTTTGCCGGCAAAACCGAGGATGTCAAAAGCGGTTTTGTTATTAAACTGGTCAACTCGCTTTATTTCTGTTGCAGTATTAATTTTTTTATTGCGAGAGTTATCGGGTTGATCGCAACCGGTTCCGGAAAGAAAACTAATGCATAAGATTACTGTTAACAATGATAATGAACTATAAAGTTTTGTCATAATAGTCTGTATGCGCTTAGCTTTTGCGGCGTGTTTGGGGTTGGAGTAGGCTCTCTGAGGCCTCAATTCGGGCCAGGGTTTTTTTGAGCCAGAGGCAGGCTATGGTGGCCGAAGTCAGAGTGCCGCAGAGCCCGGCGATAGCGACCAGACGAAAGTCGAATTCAAAATAGATAACAAAAAGGGCGGCCAGGGGCAGGGCAACGATAAATAGGCGGGTTCCGTTAATGGCCAGGCCGGGCAGGCTCAAGCCTAAGCCCTGCAGGGTGCGATTGGCCGAAATTGTAATTGCCATGAAAGGAAAACTTAAAACCTCAAGGCGCAGATAGCTTGCGGCCAGGCGCAAGGGCTCGGCTTTATCGGTAAATAAACGGAGGAAAAAACGAGGCCAGAGAAACATCACCAGGGCGCAGGTCAGCGCAAAAGCGATATTGACGAGCATGGCAAAATGGATGATTTCAGTCAGCAGATGAAAACGCCGGGCGCCGTAGAACATAGCCGTCAGGGTCAATAGAGCCACCGAGATAGCCACCATGGGAATGATGACGGCGCTGTCGATCCGGGTTACCAGACCCAAAGCGGCGACGGTGTCAGTGCCATAACCGGAGATCAGGCGGTTGATACCCATCATGTAGATAGCCATCAAAAGCATCGTCAGGCTGGCTGGCAGACCGATGGCAAAGATCTCTTTAATAATGTTTTTTGAGAATTTCCAGACTTTGCGGCTGAGATGCAGTTTTGAATGGCGCTTAAGGTAGAAAAGCGCCAGGATCAGGCCGGCCAGCAGGGCAATATTGGTGGCGATCGCAGCCCCTTTGATACCGAGTTTAAACGTGAAGATAAAGAGTGGATCGAGAGCCAGATTAAGAAAAAGGGTGAAAAACTGAATTTTCATTGGCGTGACGGTGTCACCTTGAGCTGTAAAGATACTGGATATAGCGTACATCGGGAACATCAGGAAGACTCCGGCTGCAATAATCCGCATATAGTCGCCCGCCAGTTTGTGGACCTCCAGCCGGGCTCCGAGCAGGGTCAGCAGGGGATCGAGAAAAATTTCGGCGATGAGAAAGAGCAGGGCGGCACAAAGCAGCGAACAGGCAATGCCGTGCAGGGCTGTATTGGCTGCCTCTGGTTCTTTACCCGCTCCAAGGAGTCGGGAGACTGTGGCGTTGAGGCCCACGCCCATGCCGATATTAAATGAGACCAGCGTGAAAAAGAGGGGGAACGAGAAAGTCAGGGCGGCCAGTGGCGCTGTACCAAGCCGTCCGATGTAAGCGGTGTCGACGAGGTTGTACATGGTCTGAACCATGGTCGCCATCAGGGTCGGCCAGGCCAGGCGAAAAAGGGCCCGGCGCGGGGCCTGCGCAAATATCTCCAGTTGACGGTTAATCGAGACTTCTCCTTAGCTAAAAAAGCCAACTATAGACGAGCAGATAGCCCACCAGCACGGCCAGCAGATTCAGATGAGCGTTATTTTGGAAAAAGAGATCCCAGCGGAAATAGCGCAGTGCTTTCTGGTCAATTTTCTGCCAGGCCGGAAGAAAACGGTTGGTCTGGTTACAGTAATCCTGGTAGGCATCTCCGAAAATCTCCGCTAATACGACCTCCTCTCTCTCGACCCGATTGGTCATATAGAAATAGTAGATAATCGAAAACAGGATCATCAAAAAGATGCTTCCGGTAATCGCAATGGCTCCTAAAATGAGAAAATAGCGACCGATATACATCGGGTTTCTGACGGCCACGTAGGGACCATTGGCGGCGAGCTCTTTTTTCTTATTTAAAGAGGCAAAACACCATACCTGGAGGCCTTCGCCAGCTAATGAAATCAACAAGCCGAGCCAGAAGTATCGCGGCTCCATCAGGAGGATGAGAATGATCAGGGTGGCAATTGTCAGGGGCCAGCGGTAGTTGAGCAACTTGCCGCGGAGCTCGGGATCGTTAAAGAGATTGTTGATCTTTTCGATGGTTTCCATTTAGTTTGACTCCTTGAGGTTTAGTGGAAATTAACAGTTATTTTTGACAAAGGCCAGTTCATTGGTTTGGCGTTTTGTCTCTTTATGGATAAATTGTTGAGATCTGACGTTTAACTCATTCAAACTGTAGGGCAGGTGCGGAAGCAGTCTTTCAGATGCTAACTCCTGCTCCCCCGGAGTAAAAAAGAGCAATATATTGGACCAGAGTTGGGGATAAGTTTTCATCTCGGCCCGCCTTCGGTTGCGGGGGCAATCTTGGACATCAAGCAGGTAGAGACGGGCATCTTTAGGAACTACGACAAGATTACGAAAAAAAAGGTCGGTGATTGCCAGGCCGCTTTCGATAACCTTTTCCCCGAACTTAAGCACTTTTTCGATTACCAACGGTCGTAGAGGATGATCTGGGTTTGCACCGAGAAAGAGCGAGAGTCGCACATTGTCAGGCACCTCACGACTCAAGAGGAAGGCATCGATCAGGACGCGGCAGCGGCGCTGCTCACCATAAGCCATAATTTCAATTATCTCACAACCCAGTCCTGCCTGTTTTATTTTTTCCAGATTTTCAAATTCACGCTGCACTTGCGATTTTTGCCAGCAGTGCTGCCAGTGGATTTTTCGATAGGTGTAGCGTTTAAGAAAACAGATATTTTCTCCGTCGACAAAACGGTAGACCCGAGATGAGCGGCCGTCGTTTATCAGTTGGCCGTCAGTTCGGGCCATGATCTCTGCGTAGGAGAGTTCCGGCCAGGGAGGAGGTAAGTGATTTGTGGTTATTTTTATCTGCTGCGACATTTATGGAAAATTTCAGATGATTTGCATACGGAGCTCTCCATTTACATGAAAATTCTCCAGACTGCAACGTTCAGTTTTGACTCAAACCTTATAGGTTAGCGATATATATCTTTCCTGTGACCAACTTTTACGACAAATACTGTGAGGATATTGTCTTCAACTTTGTATAGTATGCGGTAGTTTCCAACCCGAACTCTATACTTTTCTTGATTTGTTAATTTTATACTTCCTGCTGGATGTGGGTCATCTGAGAGACTTTTAATTTTGTCGAGAATTTTGAGCAGTTCTTTTTTGAGTATTTTACCCAATTCTTTCTCTGCTGACTTTTTTACCTGAATTTTATATTTTGCCATCAGCCTTCAGCCCTTTAACTAAGTCTTCAAAAGAAATTGATGGCTCGGCAGCCCTTTGTTCAAAGGCTTCCAAGTCCTCTGCGTCTTCTGAAAGTTCATGACGAATGGCTTCATTTACGAGATCTGATATAGAACGAGATGATTCTAATGCTTTGACTTTAAGTATACTGTGAATTGACGGGTCGAAGTAAACCGTGGATCTTTTTGTTAGAGTAGACATAGTTTGCTATCCTCCATTATAGGTTATCATGTTCCAATAACATTGTAACGTTATAATGTTGTGATGTCAATATCTGCTTCGCTAACGTCGCAAATCAGCCGACGCGATTAGCGGTCGGTTGAAGTTGCTTTGTCATGTGTTTCCTTATTTTTATTTGTTGCTCGCAGCAAGGCCAATACCTGCTCCAATAAAAGTGCCACCAATAACTTTTTTAACATATTTCCCAACAGTGGCTTCGGAAAATAGGGAGACAACCTTTTGACTGCAAATTGCGTAAATCATAAACTTGTCAGGACATCAATTTTTTGAATTAAATATCCATTAAAAAAAGCATCAGACCAAAGGCTTAACTCATCTTTTTGGCCTGCATTTTTTAAAAATGGTTCAACGTCGCTTTTTGCCAGGGAGAAATCAATCGCTTTACTTTTTTCGGACATCAATTCAACAAGTTTTTCTTTTGTCAGCGTCTCTGAAAAATCAATATGGCCTGTCTGTAGCATTTTATGCTTAAGATAATGCAAGTCACATGGGATATTATTTTTCACAAACCAGATTAAATCATACCAGTCCCGGCCTTTAATATTGGTTCTTATAGTCCGGCATAACAAAGCATGCATTTTGCCTGCAAACAAACTGGGCAAGGTCATGGTTTTAATGGTAAACGGAATTGGATGGAGATGATATTTAAGGTCACTGGTAAACCCGATAGCTGGGTCCTGATCAATTTCTAATTTTATCTTCATTACAGCATTCTTATGGGTCTTCAAATTTGAATCAATTTTTAATAAATGGACCAATGTGTTTGCTTTGATGAAAGCGGAATCGATCGTGCTTTTATTCTTCTTGTCTTTTTCTTCTGTAGAAACCTCAAAACCCCATAGCTCCAGTTCTGATTTTACCGCACCAAGATATTTTTTAATATCGAAAGCCTTTTCCGGCTGAAGTAATGAAAAATCAAGATCTTCAGAGAAACGGTCCAGCTTATGCAGGATTCGCAATGCACTCCCACCGTAAAAAGCCGCCTTTTCATAAAATTTTGACCGCCATAAACCAAGCAAAACGATTTCCTGTATGATCTCTTTAAGTGCATTCTCATGATCATGAACCGTATGTAATTCATACCTGCTTAGCATTTGTTCAATTTTTTCGTCAAACATAATCTTCCTTTAAACAATTAAGCAGCAGTTTTATACTTTGCCTTCGATATCCGGTCTTGATTTCTTCTAATAAAGATAAATCAAGGTCTTTGTAAACACTATAATCCAATCGCATTAATTCGAGGAATTCCTTCATTTCTCTTTTTGTTAAAATATGAGTTTGCATTGCTGTCATGTCGCACAGCGCCTTTTCAGGGGAAGCAATTAGAAATCTTTTTTGATCTCCAGCATCTTCAAGCTGAACCCCAATGTTGAATACTTTTTTTGGGCAATACAAATAAGAAAATCTGCCAACTGGAGTTTCAAACTGCTTCTTTCTTTTCATTGTCATGCTGATAAATAGTTCAACACGTTCCGGTATCATGTTCCAAAATGCTAATGCGGTTTGACCGGTGATGTAAGAAGGCCCATAGATTAGATTAGCCAGGACAAACTTGTTGTAGGGCTTATTATACGCTTTGCCCAACACATAAAGTCCCTTTTTAACTCTAATGATATCCTTATCCTTGAGAAGACCCCTGATCTTATCTCTTGGCTTTTTATAATCTCTTAATGCGTGCAACAGCAAATTGTAATCAAACTCTGCGGGTAATTGAATCAAATTCTTCATGATATATAAACCACTATGTCTAATAAAATGGACTTACTGGTTGAACAATAGTTTTTTGGATAAAAATTGTCAAGAAGATTTTAACACGAAAATTACCGGTTCACCCGGTGCATTTTTTGTTGTTTGCAAGTTTAGATTTTTCGAATACCCATTTGTCAATAAATAAATATTTGGGTAACATAGTGGCATGTAAAAAAGTGTTTTACCCTTTTCTCAGATAGATAAGTATGCTATAGATTTATACTGATTAACAGAAGTGTTTTGGTTAGGTAAGGGTGGAATTATAGCAATATATGATTTTTAAGAAAAGTCTGTCGGTAAGTCAAAGATTCAGCCATGGCAGCTTTTTTTAAAGGTTTTTTGATGGTGTTTGAAAGAGATATCTTAAATGTTCAATAGATATGTAAAAGTTATTATTGCCGTTCTGATTGTCGCCAGTATCGTCGTGGTTGGGATGCATCGGAAAAGTTCTGCTCCTGATGAGCTTTCGCGAGAACTGCTGATCTACTGCGGCAACACGATGATCGAACCGCTGAGCCAGATTGCGGAGCAGTTTGAAAAAGAGCATGCTTGCATCGTCAAGATAATTAAGGGTGGTTCCGGCGAACTCTACGATTGCCTGAAGGTTAATCGCCTTGGTGACCTCTTTTTGCCGGGGTCGGAAGATTACATCGAAAAGGCTCGCCAGGAGGGTTTGGTTGCAGAAACCCAGGTCGTTGGTTGCAACCAAGCGGTACTGATGGTCCGTAAAGGTAATCCGAAAAATATCCAGGCTGAGCTTAACTCAATTCTCGATCCTGGTTTGCGTACGGTTCTTGGTGACCCCGAGATGGGCAGTGTTGGTCGGGAGAGCAGAGCGATACTGGAGGCTGCCGGCATCTATGCGGGGGCCTTTCGTAAAGCCCTCTTCCTGACCCCCGATACAAAGGGGCTCAGCCAGGTCTTGAGCGATGATGTTGCCGATTTGACGATATCCTGGCGGGCGACAGCCTTTAGACTTGAGGCTCAGTCTATGCTTGAAATCCTGCCAACAAGTCTTCCTATAAGTAAACCGCACAAGCTTAAACTTGTCCTCCTTAACTGTGCTGGTGAGGTCGCTCTGGCCCGCCTTTTTTTCGCAGCGGTTACCAGTGTTGATGGTCGGGCTCTTTTTGCAGCCCACGGTTTTTCCTGTGGAGGCCGGCTATGAATCTGAAAGTGAAACCGAACAATCTGAAAAGTTCAAATCTGAAGCCGCTGATTTTAACGTTGTTTGGCATCATCTTCAGCGGTTTTATCCTGTTGACGGTAAATTCCTTCTATTTTATTCAGCTTGATAAAAATATCGAGCAGCGCGTGCAAAATCAGGAGCATTGTCTGCGGCTCAGTGAGTGGATTGTCTATGACCTGAAACAGTTGGAGAGTGATTTCTTCCGCATGGCTACGGTTATTTCTCCCGAGACCCATCGCCTCTATCGGCAGACCATGGTTGAGCGGATCAGCCAGGTCAGGAAATTTTTGACGGTGATCGAAAAAGGCGGGTTGGCCGAAAGAGGGATGGCCCTCAATCTGCCGACTATGGACAGCATTAAAATAAAGCTCCGCTATACCCCCGAGTCGCGGCAACGCTATAATCTGGAAGTTATCACGCTACGTCCCAAACTGATCCGCCTCGAGCAGAAAATAGATGAATTGGCCGGTCTGTTGTATGAACGCTATACCTACATCGAAGCCCAGGATTCGAAAAATCGAGTTGTGAGTATCGATAATATCAAAAAAAATCTCAAAAAATTTTCGCCTTTCTTTACCCGTTTAAGCGAACCGGCCAACCAGCTATTCTACCAGAACAGTCAGCGCTTTGAAGAGGTTTTGACCTACAGCGATGACAAACATCGTCAATATCATCGCCTGGAATTTATCTTCCTGGGTCTGATTGCTCTGCTGGTGCTGGGCTTAAGTTTTTTTCTTCTGCGTCGAGCCGAGCTCTCTTTTCGCCAGTTGCAGAGAGAGATTAAAGAACGGCGGCGCTTGGAGCAGGAATATTTAAGATATCAGGGTAATCTTGAACGGGAGGTCAAAGAGAGAACCCTAGAGCTGGTTGCCGATATTGAACTCCGCAAAGAAGTAGAAGCAACGTTGCGGCAAACCAGCTATGAACTGGAGGTTATCTTTGCCAACAGCCAGGTCGGCTTTGTCCTCCTTAAAGGAGAGCGTCGGATTGCCCGGCTCAACCAGAAAATGGCAGATATCTTTGGTTACGAAACAACTTCTGAGATGGTTGGCTTCTCCACCGAGGCGTTACATCTGTGCCGAGAAAAATTCATCGAGTTCGGGGAACTCTATTATGAGAATTTAAACAGTGGTAAAGTGTTGCAGATCGAATGTCAGTTGAAGAAAAAAAATGGCGAGGCCTTCTGGTGTAGACTTTCCGGTAAGGCTCTGGATGTCGAACTGAATCCCGGACTGCAGGGCGAAGTCCTCTGGGTTCTGGAAGATATTACGAAACGTAAAGAGGCGGAAATTGAGCGGGAAAGACTGCTGGCCGAGCTTGAAAAAGCCCTGGAACAGGTCAAAACCCTGGCCGGAATTGTGCCGATCTGCATGTACTGTAAGAAAATCCGTGACGATCAGGGCTACTGGAACCAGCTCGAAAAGTTTATCAGTGAACATTCCGAGGCCGAATTCAGTCACGGTATCTGCCCTGAATGTTACGAAAAAGCGATAGCCGATATTGATCGGGAACGTGAAGAGATAGAGCAGGGGAAAAAAGATAAACTGCAATAGTTGCAAAGAGCTTTGAGGAGATCGGAAAGCATTTCCCGGTAGGTGTCGATAACCTCAACTGTCTGGGTTTCCTTAAAGAGGGTTGAGTGCCAGGCTTTTTGTGACTTACTGAAAATCAGGCTTCAAATCATCCCATGGTCTGGCTTTCTCATAAGCCCGAGCTGCTTGAAGAACAAGGTCATCTCGATAACGGGGAGCAACTATCTGCAAACCTGCTGGTAACCGGTTCGGAGTAAAACCGGCGGGAACGGAAGCGGCCGGATGTCCGGAAAAGTTAAACGGATAAGTAAAAGCCACGGCCCCCAAAAGTGGAACCGGTTGTCCGTCAATCTCTGAAGGGGGCGGTCTACTTGTCAATTCCAGAGGATAAATCTCCTTCTTCTTGATGAGAGAAACCAGCTCCCAGGCCGGTTTATAAACGATACTCTCCATTTTCTTTCCTTAATATCATCTGACCTGGCAAAGCCGACCACGGTTTTTCTAAGAGTGAAAATAGAAATCCCACCCGCTTACAAGGAATTTGGGAATAGAGAGAGGGCAGCACCATTTAACCGGCCCTGCCCTCCCTTAAATAGTCCATAGGAAAAACGTTATCTCTTTACCCTCCACAGATTAAACCTACAAGAGCCACAATCCAAGGATGAAAACGATTGCGCTGGTAACCATCACCACCATCGTGTAACCAACAATCTGACGTGCTTTTAGACGTGTAATACCTAAAAGTGCCAGAGCCCAGAAAGGTTGCAGCATGTTGGTCCATTGGTCACCATAGGAAATAGCCATAATGGTTTTGGGCATGGACAACTGAAGAGTTTTGGCAGCTTCTACCATAATGGGTCCCTGAACCGCCATCTGACCACCACCCGAAGGCACAAACAAATTGACCAGGCCGGCGCTCATGAATGTTAACAGGGGGAAGGTTGTAGTGTTGGAAACAGCCACAAACCACCCGGCTATAACGACAACAAGACCGGAAAATTTCATCATCCCCATGATCCCTGCATAAAACGGAAACTGGATGATAATCCCTGAACAGGCTTTAGTCCCCTCACTTACTGCGTTGATATAATTAATCGGGGTACGTTGTAAGATTATCCCGACAAAAAGGAAGGTAAAGTTGACGATATTTAGATTTAGCTTGAATCCTTTTGTCGCAAAATACCAGCAAACGTATGACAAACCCATCAGGCCAATGATCAATGAAATTATCTGGCTGTTTTCTACCTTATCCGCAATGACCATCTCTTCTTTTGCAAGAACTTTAACCTTTTTCTCTTCCACCAGTTCAGGATCAATATCTGTGATTGAGACAATTTCATCCTTATTTTTAGGAGCCATCATCATCATGGTTAAAGGTATAACCGCAAAAAGGGCAAGCGTGACAACTATATTCAAGGGGCTAAAAATGGTCAGGCTGGTAGGAATAACCCCGATACTCTTGACCAGAAAATGATTCTCTGTTGCGACTAGAAGAGGAGCCGAAGCCGACAAGCCTCCATGCCAGGTCAGAAATCCTGCATATCCAGCCGCACCCAAGAGAGGATAATGCATCGGAATATTTCTTAAATGACCGCTTCGTCCAACCTCACGGGCCATTAAGGCGCCAACAATAATACCCAGTCCCCAGTTAATCCATGAAGCTATTGCCGCAGTCAAAGCCACCAAAAAGATAGCTCCAGTTTGATTGGATGGTATGGCAGCAAGTTTTTCAATTCCTTTGCGGACGATAGGCGAAGTTGCCAAAGCGTGACCAGTTACCAAAATCAAGCACATCTGCATGCCGAATTTCAGGAGTACCCAGAAACCTTTATTCCAGTACTGGATCATTTCAAAAGGGCCGCTCTTGGTAAGAACCAAGCCTAATATATAGGTGATAAAAGTTAACAAAATAGCAAATAACATAGGATCCGGCATCCATTTGCGCGCCCATCTGTCAAAGGCGTTACCAATTGTTCTGATCATAATTCTTACCTCCTCATTAAATTTTGTTCAAAGATGCCTGCGTTAGAAATCTTTTACTTAGTGAAACTCCCAAGGGCAAGCCCCGGGGCATTCTGCAAAGAGTCTTGGCAAATAATCCCCAAAATAACCTACCAAACAAGTGGGACATATTACAAAAACTTATCACTGGCAATCTTAACCGTTATCCAACACCTGTCTGACAACCTGGGCGAGAGTGGTTCTGTCGACCGGTTTAATGAGGTATTTTCTGATACCGATGGCCAGAGCCTCTTTTTCTGAAATAACTGCGCTGTAGCCGGTGCAGAGGCTCTCTCTTTTCGGTTTTTTCCAGGGCCGGTATGTAGATATGGAAAGAGGAGCCCTGCTCCGGTTTACTTTCGACTCTGATAAAGCCATGGTATCTTTTTACGATCCCATGGATTACCGCTAAACCGAGACCGCTTCCTTTTCCCACCTCCCGGGTGGTAAAATAGGGCTCAAAAATGCATTTGATGGTGGTTTTATCCATCCCGCAACCGGTGTCACTGACTGAGAGAACAATAAAGGGTCCGGCCACCACGTCGGTTTCTCCGGTTATCTCTACAGAAGAGATCTCCCGGCGCTCGAGCCTGATCTTTAAGGTTCCCTTTTCATCTTCCATTGCAAGGAAGGCATTGGTGCAGAGGTTAAAGACAATTTGATGGATCTGGGTCGGATCGGCCTCTATTTTGCCGCATTGAGAGTCAATATCTGTCTTTATGATAATCGTTGTCGGTAGTGTCGAGCGGAGCATTTTCAAGGCTTCTTTGACGATAGGGTGGGGGGATAGTGGTTTAAGGAATATCGGCCCCTTGCGGCTGAATGCCAGAATTTGCCGGACCAGATCGGCGGCTCTTTGCCCACCCTGAATAACTTCATCAATATCTTTACGAGCTTGGCTGCCGGCTGGAATATTTTCCCGGGCAACTTCGGCATAGCCGAGAATACCCGCAAGGATATTGTTGAAATCATGAGCAATACCCCCGGCCAGGGTACCGATAGATTCCATCTTGTGAGACTGGAAAAGCTCTTCTTCGAGATGTTTCAGCTCCGTAATGTCCTTGGCCGTATGGATGAAATATTGCACCTCCCCGTTGGCATCAGGGATAGCGGCAGATGATACGTGAAATATTTTCCCCATTTTCTCATGGGTCATTATCTCGGTATGGCAGTCTATATCCATAATCGTATTCGATAAGGGACAACCCGGGCAGGGTTCGGTCGTGCCGCGAAAAACCTCATAACAGTATTTACCGTTGAGCTCCCCGTATGCGGCCTGAAAAAGTTGGTAGGCAGCCTGGTTAGCCCGGACAATGCGCATGTTTTTATCCTGGATGGTAACGATGTCAGCCATGGCGTCAAAGGTTTTCTCCCACTCCTTTCGACTCTGTTGCAATAAGCTTACGGCCAGTTTTCTCTCGCTTATATCTCTGATGATACTTGCTACTCTTACGACTTCCCCATCTTCTCGAAAAAAGGATGTTGTGATTTCGCCGGGAAAGAGCTTTCCATTTTTACGCTTCAGCTGTTGTTCTGTGAATAAAATTTCCTGTTTTTGTTCAATTGTCTGCCTTAATTTTCTGCCAAACTCTAAAAATCCCGCTTGGTTGGGATAGAACATACTGGTTTCCATGTTGAGACATTCCTTGGCGGTATAGCCAAAAACATTCTCAATCGCCGGGTTAGCGAAATCTATTACACGTTCTGGCATCTTTACGGAAAATATCGCATCCCCTAGAGAGTTAGTAAGTTTTTTAAGGAAGTTTTTTTCCTCCCGCAGCTCATCCTCAACCTTCTTGCGCTCAATCTCCTGGCCCAGATGGTGGGCAATATCCTGGATGGCGGCGATGTGGATCTTGGCATCAGGCCGTTTTTTAAAGTCGGCCAGGACCAGCGTCCCGATTACACCGCAGCTCTTACCCTTTATGGGGACCGCAAGGCAGGTGTCAGCTCCGCTATCCTTCAGGAAACAATCCAGATCTGGATCGGCGGAGATATTAAGTCTAAATGACGGTAACCCTTGGGCGATTATCTGGCCGCAGTAAGTATTTTCAAGTGGCAGTGGTTTCTCCAGAAGAGTCTTGTCAACAACCCCGATGATGTCTTTGACAATCAACTCTTTCTGGTTTTTAGCCAGTATTAGGACGGCGGCAACCGGAAAGGCAAACCCTTGAGCCAGGGTTTTGGGAAGTTTTCGGAACAAGGTTTCCGTAGTTTCAGAGGTAAGGAATAGTTCAGCAATTGCGGCAACAACCTCTTTTTCTCTGCTGAAAATTCGCCTAATCTGGCGATCACGGTGTTTTCTGACCACCTCCGGCAGCATCAGAGGCAGGATCTCCAGGTAGCTCTGCCGGATATCCTTAACCAGGTAATCATTTACTCCCGCTTTTAAAGCTTCTACGGCAATATTTTCCGTGCCGGCACCGGTTATCACAATACATGGAAATGAGTTTTCCCTGGCGATAATATCTTTACACAATTCCAGGCCGGTCATGCCGGGCAGTTTATAATCCGCCACCAGTAGATCATAGGGGGGAGGGTTTTCATCCAGTGACGACAGGGCTTCTTCGGCCCTGGCAAAATGGGTGATTTCGGCTGCCAGCCACCCTTTTTCCAAGGCTCGACGAAAGGCGATGGTATCGTCTTCTGAGTCTTCAACCAGTAAAATTCGCAGAGGTGAGAAGGTAGAATTGTTTTCGCTGATCATGAGGGATTCTTTTTTTACGGCCCAGTGCCAGAGTTATCTTTCGGATGCCCTGTGGAAGGCGATTAACCCTTTTTTGGTCTCACGAAAATTGCATACAATATTTTATATACATAATATATCCAAAAAACTATACCTATAAATCAGGCTAAAGTCAACCATTAAAATATGAAATTATGTTTTGAAAAGGGTTGTATGGAATGGGTGTTTGGGAACAATCACATATTTTGATTGTGTTTAATCTTTACAGTGCTAATCTCCACTTTTCGGATAATTGTCAAGATTGAGATTAGTCGTAATTCTCAACTGCGCTTCAACCAATATATACGACCCTCGTCCTATATTCGCAGATAAGCTCTCGTTTGAATGTGCAGCAATTTACTTGAGCTTTGCAGTGGCAATCTCAACCGTTATCCAACACCTGTCTGACAACCTCGGCGAGGGTAGTACTGTCGACCGGCTTAATGAGGTGTTTTCTGATATCGATGGCCAGGGCCTCTTTTTCTGAAATAACTGCGCTGTAGCCGGTGCAGAGGATAATCGGCATGGTGGACTTTATTGCCAGAACTTCTCTGGCCAAGTCAACCCCGGAGAGGTTGGGCATGCTCTGGTCGGTAACGATCAGGTCAAACTGATCGGGGTCCATCTGAATCAGTTGCAAAGCTTCGCGACTGTCGGTGGTCGCAGTAACTTTATAGCCCAGACGTTCAAGTATGGTTTTATTCAACCTGACGATCATACTTTCATCATCAACCACTAAAATCCGTTCCCGGCCTATCGGTAAAGATGCTATCTTGATGGTTTCTTCGGTTTCTTCCGGAGCAATGCTTTCTTTTTTAAAAGCCGGTATATAGACATGGAAAGATGAACCTTTGCCGGGTTCGCTTTCGACCCGGATAAAGCCATGATATCTTTTTACGATCCCATGGATTACTGCCAATCCGAGACCTGATCCCTGGTCCTTATCTTTGGTTGTAAAGTAGGGCTCAAAAATGCGTTCGATTGTAGCCTTACTCATACCGCAACCGGTGTCACTTACTGAAAGTATAACAAAAGAACCTGACTCTGCATCAGGTTCTCCGACCATATCTTTAGGAGACATTTCCCGGCGTTCAAGCTCGATCTTTATGGTCCCCTTTTCATTTTCGATGGCATGGAAGGCATTGAAAATGAGGTTTACAATAATTTGATGGAGTTGGGTCGAGTCGGCCTCGATTTTTCCGCATTCAGGATCAATGTCTTTCTCTATCATAATCGTTGTCGGTAGCGAAGAACATATCATCTTCAATGCTTCTTCGATGACAAGATGGGGGGCTAGTAGCTTTAGATTTAGCGGTTCCTTGCGACTGAACGCGAGAATTTGTCTGACCAAATTGGCCGCTCTTTGTCCTCCTTTAATAACTTTATCAATATCTTTATCAGCGTTGCAGTCAGATGGAATGTTTTCCTTGGCAAATTTGGCATAACCGAGGATAATCGTGAGGATATTATTGAAATCATGGGCGATACCCCCGGCCAAGGTGCCCATGGCTTCCATCTTTTGTGACTGTAGTAGTTGAGCCTCCAGTTTTTTCATATCAGTCGTATCACGAAAAACAATCATGTCCGAAATAGAGTCATCATCGTTAACAATCGGTGAGTGGGAGACATGGTAAGAGCGGTTATCTTTGGGACTGATGACGTCTGACTCTAAATACATTTCTTGGGATTTATATTTGTCTTTACACCAGGGGCAGGGTCGGGCAAGACCATGGATAGCCTGGTGACAGAAGTCTCCGCTGGCATCTAGACCGGTTCTCTTAATCATCGCCGGGTTCATATATTCGACTTGGTAATCTTCCGAGCAGATATAGACCAGGTCGTTCATTGATTCCATCATCGACCGGAATTTATTTTCGCTGGCCTGCAATTCATGGGTCCGTTCCTGCACCCGTAGTTCCAGTTCTTTGATAATTTTCAAGGTTATTTTTCGTGAAAAAATAATAACCATCAGGCTCACAAAAGAAAAAATAATTATTATGACAACCTGTTGATTCCAGAAAAAATTTTTTGCGTGAGAAATATTTTCAATCAAATGGGCGGACAGGGTACCGGAGCTGTCAATCCTATTTGAAAAGGTAATAATGGTAGACTTCTGTTCTGGGATGTCCGTTATATCCTTGTCGCCAAGAATAAGAGTTTCTTTATCCTTGTAAAAAAAACGTAGGACAGAGCCAGATTTATGGCCTGTTAGCATTAGATCGGACAAAGTCGATCGGGTCAAATATTTGCCCACGACAAGATATCCGACTGGGTCATAACTCCCGACAATCTGTTTTATGGAGATTAAAGCTATTTTCTTGTTATAGATCACCGCCACCGGGAAGATATCAGTTTTTTTCGGCATTTCTGAAAATACAAGACTTATATTGTCCCGAACATTGAAACTACCCGGATTTTCCATGCACGCCAGAAGTTTTCCCGTTGTGTTGTAAATATTCATGATGCCGCAATGACCCTGAAAAGGTTCAATCATATCAAGCAGTCCCCTGGTGTTACCGAGAGTAACATTATCGATAAACTGCCAGTCATTGGTGAGAACGTTAATTCTATTCCAGTTTCTTTTCTGGGCATGCAATAAATGATTTTTCAAGTTATTTTCAATATGACGGGTTATTTGGGTCGTGTGCGTCACAAAACAGGTATGGTGCTGGTAGGAGATATATGAAATCACTCCGAAACAGAATGATACAAAAAGAATGGTTGGCACAAAGAGTTTTGCCTGCATATTTTTCACGCCGCCGCTAACACTGTGCAACAATATAACAATTATAATAATCCACCAGTTTGGATTTTTTATGATTCCATCTCAATTCGGTTAAAAGAAGTCGCAGATCAGGATTTTTCATTTTTACACTAACATAAGGGACAGATCCCAGACAGCCAAGATGGATCTTGTCTTCGGCCAACATCTCAAGCACTCCCTTGTAGGTATTTGAACCGACAACATCAAAAAGACACCCGACCTGCTCTCCGAGCCAGACAAGCATCGGTTTATACAAACTTCGTATCTCATCAACTGTTTGTCCTTTCTGGTAAGGAGGAATACCAAAATGGTATTTTTCAAGATGATGATCTGCCATGACTATGGAATTTGAGAACAGAAGAGTTGTTGCAATAAAGACAATATAGACTAAAATTTTATTTACTTTCGGTCTCATTTGATAAACCCTCGGTTGAAGAAACCTTTCACAATATGATTTGATGTATAATATATATATAGCGGCAAAACCACAACCCGGATCAATACCTATTTGGCAATAACTGTCACCTTACCCTCAATCGGCAGGCGATAGACCCTTCGTCGACTACAATTAATACGGTCTGAAGTCAGGTTTTGACTCGGTCTTTTTTTTAATGGTGGATTTCAAAAAGGGGGGATTTGCAAGTTTTTTATAAAGCGATTACTGACTTAAGAAATTACTTTATGGACATCCATGACTAATTGATCACATCAATTTCTCCGCACCCGAATAAACCTCCTCAACCTTCAACGACACAGCCGCACGACCAGGATGTTTTTTTGGATTCCAGGTTTTCATATCATCAAAGATTTCATCTTCTCGGTGATATTCAATAGTACCTTTAGCCTGATAAGCTGTGCCGTCTATGGTTATAAAAAGAACTGAGCCCTTACTTCCGGAAAAGATATTCTTTTTCGTTTTATCAAGATAGTTGTCGGCAATAATGATCAAATCTTGGCCGCACCTGGCTGTGCAGGTGATATAGACAGAATTGGGGATGCCATCTTTATCTACTGTGGTGAAAATGATTCTTTCTTCGCGATTTATCCAGGCTTTGTTTACTACTTCTGGTAATTTTGACATTTTTGTCTCCTTTCAAAATAATCTTACCTCACGAACCCTTTATAATTATCATATAGGTGTTTGCTGTCAGAGATATGATTGTGGTATTGTTTTTCTTTATCGAGAGATCTCCGGTAACTGGAGATTCGTTGTTTCAGGGCTTTTTCAGTGCCGGAAAAGTTGGCCATAGGGAAATCAATAATTAAAAATGGTTATGGTAATTGGAGAAGGTTATCCTGATACTGGTTCATCCAATAGCTGGCGAATCATGACCATGATATCCTGGATGTTGTAGGGCTTATTGATAAACCTGCCCTTGGCTCCAGTGAGAATCTCCTGGTGGATGCCATTGTCCATGTAGCCGGAGGCAAAGAGGACCTGGATGTCGGGATATATCTCCTTGATTTTTTCACTCAGCTCCAAACCGCCCATAATCGGCATAACGGCGTCAGTAAACAGCAGTTCAATGGTTCCCTGGTAGCTTTTTGCCTTCTCGAGAGCATTTTTGCCATCTTTTGCTTCAACCACCGTATAGCCAGCCTGCCGCAGCTGGCGGCTGGCGATGGTTCTGAGCTGTTGGTTATCTTCAGCCAGCAAAATTGTCTCACTGCCTCCCTTTATATCTTCAGGTTTCACCTTTTCCATGATTTTAGTATCTTCTTTCATCGTCAGCGGCCAGTAGAGTTTGAAGGTGGTTCCCTGACCCAGCTCACTGTAGACGTAGATACTGCCATTGTTCTGTTTGACGATCCCGTATACCATCGCCAGCCCCATGCCCGTGCCTTCCCCCATGGCCTTAGTGGTGTAGAAGGGCTCAAAAATATGCTTTTTCACGTCTTCCGACATGCCGCAACCGTTGTCTTCTACCTGTAGTTGTAGATAGTGACCGGTAGTGCTACCCTGATGAAAGGCAACATAGTCATCATCCAGAAAGATCTGGGAGGTCGAAATCTGGATGGTTTTCTTGACCTTTTCGGGCGGGTTTTTTACTGCATCCCGGGCGTTGACCACCAGATTTATGACGATTTGCTCTAATTGACCAGGATCAGCATAGATCCTGCCAACCGCTTCATCCAGTCTGGTTTCCAGAGAGATATCCTCACTGATCAGTCGATTCAGCATTTTCCCCAAATTGGCAATCACTTTGTTAATATTGACACTTTTTGGTATGATCCTCTGTTTGCGGCTGAAGGCTAACAGTTGGCGGGTAAGGTCAGCGGCCCGCTCTCCAGCCTTATGAATCTCCTCAATATCAAGCCAGAGTTCACTACCTTCCTCTAACTTCATCATAACCAATTCTGAATGCATATTGATGACGGTCAGTATATTATTGAAGTCATGGGCTATCCCTCCAGCCAGGTTACCGATCGATTCCATCTTCTGGGTCTGGAATAGCTGTTCTTCAAGTTTTTTTAGTTCGGTGGTATCCCGGAAAATGATCATGTTGGAGATCGAACCATCTTCGTTGACAACCGGTGAGTGGGAAATATGGTAGGAATGGTTGTCCTTGGGGCTGATAATATCTGTCTCAAGATAGGTGCCATGCAAGGTATTCTTTCCTGTACACCAGAGACAGGGCTTATCAAAATCATGTAAAGCCTGATAACAGAGCTCTCCTGTAGCATCCCGGCCAGTCCTCTTGATCATCGCCGGATTCATGTATTCCACCCGGTAATCAAGCGAGCAGATATAGACCGGATCAAGCATCGACTCCATCATCGCTCGGAATTTATTCTCGCTCTGTTCGAGTTTTCGCTTTATACTTTTTATCTTTGTTATATCGTGAACGGTGAATGTTATTCCGGCTGACAAATCCTCAATATTCAAGGGGGTTGAACTCAAAATAACGTCGATCACTTGGCCGTCCTTACGTCGCATACGGGTTTTAAACGAGCCCCCACCATAGTTATTGATTTGTTGATGACCGACAAATTCATAATCTTTATCGAATGGGTAGATTAATCTTGAGTTTTTTCCTAATAACTCTTTCTCGGAATAGCCCATCATTTCACAAAAATACTGGTTTACTTCTCTAAATACGCGATTCTCAATTACTCCAATTCCAGTTGGTGAGGCCCGGTAAATACTGGCTAATTTGGCTTGACGGTTCTGTAGAAGATCTTCTGTCTTTCGGCATTTTGCTAGTTCATCATCGTGGTTGGCGATTGCTTTTTTTAATCGACGATTACTGGATAAAAGCTTTAACGATTGCAGAATAAGCAATAGGAAAAAGACTGCAAAGACATAAACGGTCAGCTTGTGCTGGTGAAAAGCCTCCAAAAGGCTTAGTTTACCGTAATCTTCATAAGGGGGTTCTTTGAGGCTTTTAAGGCAATCACGTACGGTTTGATAATTTAAAGGAATGGTCCAGCCGTAATAAGAGCCCTGCTGGACGGCTTTGGTGGTAGGCGACATATTGATCAGGCTGGTCGTCACGAGCTCCGCCAGCCGGTTGTCGGTATGGGAAAGTTTGGCTAGCGGCCATTCCGGATAATGATTGGTTGAATGCAGGTAGTTAGTTTGATGCTTGCAGTCCTGGTGAGATATGAACTTGAAATCAGCCAGGTTGATCTTGCCTTCCTTGGCCATTCGTTCGAGGATATTGGTTCTGACGCTACCCGCATCGGCTTTGCCGTCCCTGATATCATAGAGCACCTGATCCTGAGTGCCGGTAAAGGTGAGTTTGGAAAAATCCTTATCGGGCCGGATGCCTTGTTGCAGCAATTCCAGCTTTACCGACTGCCAGGCCGCGAAAGCCTTAGGATTGACGCTAACGAATAAGGTTAGATTGTGCGAGTGAAGCGAGCCACAATCTGAACCGTTTGTTGGACAAGCCCGGCAGCGACAGTTTATAGAAAATAGCTTTTTGGGGATCTTTCTTGTTTAGACAGAAATAATG
>Ga0307990_1001238_pt1 | contig 21723 bp, 19 predicted proteins | sample EllFjometagen129_FD_203168 | JGI IMG/M metagenome (GOLD analysis project Ga0307990, IMG submission 203168) | Marine microbial communities from Ellis Fjord, Antarctic Ocean - #129 | ecosystem: Environmental > Aquatic > Marine > Unclassified | place: Southern Ocean | collected 2014-10-08
CTTTTTCTTTGGTAATTTCAATTGCTTAAGATTGAGTTCTTCAATTTTCGGCATATGATCTCCTTAATTTTTTTCCATAAAAAAATCTAAAAAATTCTTCCTACATCTTTTTCTAAAAAATTCAATCATCTCTTAGAATTATTCACTTTTTTGTCTTTTGTACAGGTTCAATTTCACTATTCTTCTGTAAAGAGTTTTTTCTTATAAACTAATACCATTATTGTTCAATCGTGATATTTTGTAGGTTATTGAGTTCTAATTAACAACTCTAACTTGATCTGCTTTGGCGGAAACAGAAACAGCTTGCCGTAACAAAGTAACTTGCAGAATTACTTCCTTAATATTTTTTTGATCTTCCACATAACCAATTAATCCAGCAAATGGACCCTTTTGAATTTCAACTTTTGTTCCTTTATCCAAAAATTCTGCACGTATAAATTCAACACCTAATTCTCGCCCAGAATATATCTGTTGCAAATCATTAATTAACTCGATTTGATTTTGTACTGGTAACCAATAGGCGACATAACCGGTAAGTGTAAGTTGTTGTTTTTTTTTCGGTTCGCATTTAACAAAAACATATCCGGGGAACATGGGCTTTGTAAATTTTATTTTTCGATTTTTGTAAACGCGTATACTGTCTATTAAAGGCAAGTAGTAGTTTATCTGATATTGTTGCGAGAACTTAGCCAGTTTTTTTTCACATCTGGGTTTTGTATGTACTACATACCAGTTGAAATTATCTACCCCGGGATTCAGATCACCAAAAAGTTCATCAATTTCAACCGGTTTATTTGTAACCATATACTAGTAAACTACATTCTGACTAAATTGTCAGCTTTTCTACCGTTACAGGCAAACCTTGTATCCAGAACTAGTTTAGAACGTTTAATAATGTCATCATAATCATAAGCTGTATGATCAGTGACAATGAGTACAGCATCATAATTTTCAATATTCTCTAATCCAACAGAGCTATAATTTTTGTCGTTTAGCTCATTGTGGAAAGTTGGAACATGAGGATCATTATAATCAAACTGAGCTCCATTTTGTTCTAATAAAACAATAAGATCCTGAATCGGAGATTCACGCATATCTTCAATATCCTTTTTATAAGCAGCACCCAGAAGGAGTATTTTTGATTTAGATATCGCAAGTCCTTTCTCATTAAGAAGTTTCATTAACTTTGTTATTACAAATTGAGGCATCGCATTATTGATCTCTCCGGCAAGTTCAATAAGTCTTGTGTGATAACCATATTCTCTAGCTTTCCAAGTTAAATAAAAAGGATCCAGGGGAATACAGTGCCCGCCAATACCGGGACCCGGGTAAAATGCCATGAAGCCATAAGGTTTGGTTTTGGCTGCTTCAATAACTTCCCAAACATCAATTCCCATTCTTTCACAAAGGATCGTCATTTCATTTGCCAGGGCAATATTAATATTACGGAATGTATTTTCATAGATCTTTTCCATTTCCGCAATGGCTGGAGTTGAAACAAGATGGATAGGAGCATCTAATATTGAGTTGTAAAATAATTCTGATATTTTATTGCATTTTTCTGTCATACCACCAACAACTTTTGGTGTGTTATTAGTTTTATAGTCTTTATTACCCGGATCAACCCGTTCTGGAGAAAAAGCAATAAATATATCTTTTCCTACTATAAATCCTTTTTTTTCAAAAGCGGGGGCAACTATCTCATCAGTTGTACCGGGATATGTTGTACTTTCCAATATAACAAGAGTTTGCTTTGATACATTTTCCGCAAGAGAATTCACCGAGGATTGTACATAAGAAGAATCCGGTTGCTGATATTTATCTAATGGTGTTGGAACAGCTATCATGATAACATCTGCCTGTTTCATCTCAGCATAATTAAAAGAAGCTTTTAACATACCTTTATCAACCAATTCTTTCAGTTCATTATCATCTACATCACCAATGTAATTTTTACCAGCATTTACATGTGTAACAGCATAATCATTAACATCTACGCCAATGACCTTATATCCCTTTCTTGCAACCGTAACTGCCATTGGCAAACCAACATAACCAAGTCCTACTACACCAACTATAGCTGTTTTATCCTTGATCTTCTTAACTATCGTTTCCATTTATGAATGTACTCCTGTTTATTTTTTAATATCTATAATTTTCGGGTTTAAACGGACCTGTTAGTGAAACGTTAATGTAATCAGCTTGTTTTTTAGTAAGTTTTGTAAGTTTCACTCCAAGTTTTTCAAGATGGTACATTGCTACTTCTTCATCCAGTTTTTTTGGAAGTATATACACCTTGTTCTCATGTTTATTCTGCCATAATTCTAATTGAGCCAAAACCTGATTAGAAAATGAATTACTCATGACAAAAGATGGATGACCGGTTGCATTTCCAAGATTTACAAGTCTACCTTCTGATAGAAGAATTATCGAATTCCCGGTTGGAAAGAAGATCTGATGTACCTGGGGTTTTATTTCCACTTTGTTAATCCCCGGTAGAGCATATAGTTTATTAACTTGAATTTCGTTATCAAAATGACCAATATTACAAACGATAGCTTGATCTTTCATTTTTTGCATCTGCTCAGCTGTTATAACATCACAATTACCTGTTGCAGTTACAAATATATCTCCTTCGGTTAAGACATCTTCCAGTGTTGTTACTTCAAAACCCTCCATTGCAGCTTGCAATGCACAGATAGGATCAATTTCAGTAATAATTACACGAGCTCCGAATCCTTTCATGGATTGAGCACATCCTTTACCCACATCACCAAATCCGCAAACAACTACTACTTTCCCAGCTACCATAACATCGGTACCGCGTTTAATGCCATCTGCAAGTGATTCCCGGCAGCCATAAAGGTTATCAAATTTAGATTTTGTGACAGAGTCATTCACATTTATTGCCGGGAAAAGTAATTCACCTTTTTCAACCATCTGGTATAAACGGTGAACACCTGTTGTTGTCTCTTCAGATACACCTTTAATAGTGCTGGCAATTGTCTGCCAGTTGCTGTCATTTTCATTTTTCAGCAGGAAGAATATTGAATTCAGATCTTCACTATCATATTTCTTATCCGCCAGAGTTGGATCTTTTTGATAATCAACAGCTTTATGAATAAATAAAGTTGCATCTCCCCCATCATCAACAATGAGATCGGGACCCATTCCCCCTGAAAAAGATAAGGCCTGAAGCGTACACCACCAATATTCCCCAATAGTTTCACCTTTCCAGGCAAAAACCGGTATTCCTGATTCAGCTATCGCAGCAGCTGCATGATCTTGAGTTGAAAAGATATTACAGCTTGCCCAGCGGATGTCTGCACCTAATTCTGCCAGTGTCTCAATTAAAACAGCAGTTTGCACTGTCATGTGCAAACTACCCATAATTTTAACGTTTTTCAGTGGTTTATCTTTGGAATATTTTTTTCTCAAAGTCATTAATCCGGGCATTTCTTTTTCAGCAATTTGAATCTCTTTTCTACCATATTCTGCCAGTGATATATCTTTGATCTTATAACCCATTATTCAATCCTTTCTTCTATCTTCTACTATCTCTTCGGTTGTTGTCTCGTCGATTATCTTTTCTATCATAGTTACTTCTTGGAGCAGGTGCAAGTTTAGGACCACTCCCTGGTTTGTGTTCAGGATTACCATCTACACCTTTCATCGAAAGTTTCACTTTACCTCGATCAAAACCGATAAACTTCACGTTTACTTTATCACCAAGTTTCAACATGTCACCAACATTGGCAACACGATCATTGTGCAATTGCGAAACATGAACCAATCCTTCTTTTGTATCACTCATGAATTTTACAAAAGCTCCATAAACTTCAATACGAGTAACTTCACCAACGTAGATTTTGTTCATTTCTGGATCTGAAACGATATCATTAACAATACTAAATGCTTTTTCAATTGATTCTTTATCGGAAGAAGAAATACTAACAGTTCCATCGTCATCAATGTTTACATCAGCACCACTAACTTCGATGATATGTTTGATCATTTTTCCACCGGACCCAATCACTGCACCAATTTTATCGGGATCAATTTTTATTGATTCAATTTTTGGTGCATGTACAGAAAGTTCAGTACGTGGTTCAGGAATTGTCTCAATGATCTTATCTAAGATATAGAATCTGGCTGTTTGTGCTTTTTCCAAAGCTATTCCCATTATTTCTTTTGTGATTCCTTCAATTTTGATATCCATCTGCATAGCAGTGATACCATCTCTTGTTCCAGTTACTTTGAAATCCATGTCACCCAAATGATCTTCCAATCCTTGAATATCGGTAAGAACTACAAAATCGTCACCATCCATTATTAGTCCGTTAGCAATTCCTGCCACAGGTTTTTTTAATGGAACACCAGCAGCCATCAGAGCCAAAGTTCCACTGCAAACTGTAGCCATTGAAGATGATCCGTTTGACTCTAATATTTCTGATACAACTCTAAGAGTATATGGAAAGTCATCTTTGGAAGGGATCATTGGAAGCAAGGCACGTTCTGCTAGTGCACCATGACCGTATTCTCTACGTCCTGGTCCTCTCATAAATCCAGCTTCACCAACACTGAATGGAGGGAAATTATATTGAAGATAATATGATTTTTTGTATTCTTCTGCCAGACCGTCGATGATCTGTTCATCACGGCTATTTCCTAGAGTTACAGTTCCCAAAGATTGAGTTTCACCACGAGTAAAAAGAGCGGAACCGTGAACGCGTGGAAGAATGTCGAGTTCACAGGTGATTGGACGAATATCATCCATTCCTCTACCGTCAGCACGATGATTGTCTTTCAATATTGCATTTCTAACAGAACTGGCGAAAACTTCGTCGAAAGCATCTTTATAATGTTTTTCCTGTTTAGCAAATTCTTCACCAAGCTCAGTAGAATATTTTTCTATTACTTCTTTTTTGATGGCATCGATTGCTTCATAACGTTCTAATTTTCCGTGTAGATGAGCTGCTTTGTCAATAGCTTTACCAAAATTATCAGCAACGTTCTTAACTATTTCTTTCGGAGTTACTTTTAACTCAACTTCCATCTTTTCTTTGCCGACTTCTTTTACAAATTCTTGCTGTAAGGCAACGAGTTCTTTGATAACTTCATGACCAGTGTAGATGGAATTCATTATCATTTCTTCTGAAACTTCTTTAGCTCCTGCTTCTATCATAACTACAGCAGCTTCTGTACCTGCAACATCCAGATCCAGAATTGATTCTTCAAATTGCTGAACTGTAGGATTAATAATAATCTCATCATTTACAACACCTACTTTCACACCGGCACATGGCCCATGGAATGGGATATCTGAAATTGAAAGAGCAGCTGATGCTCCCAGAATTCCAAGTACACCAGGATCATTTTCACCATCATAAGAAAGCACGGTTATCACAACATGAATTGCATTTCTATAACCTTTTGGGAATAGTGGTCTGATTGGTCTATCAATAAGACGGGCATTTAAAGTTGCTTGGGTTGATGGTCTTGCTTCACGTTTGAAAAATCCACCGGGAATTTTGCCTGAAGCATACATTTTTTCGATATAATCTACTGTTAATGGAAAGAAATCTGTTCCTTCCCTTACATCTTTCGATGCTGTTGCTGTTACTAATACGCTGGTTTCACCATAAGTGATAAAGACAGCGCCATTAGCCTGTTTTGCCATTCTGCCGGTTTCCATAGTTAATGTTTTCCCAGCAATTTCGATTGACTTCTTTTTAATGTCAAAATTGTGCATTTTTTCTCCTTTTGAGTTTGAATCTAATCATGATCATTCATAATGAAATTCAATCTTATTTGGCTTTTTTAAGCCTTTGTTTTCACGGAGATTAAAGCAATAGACTAAAGTCAGAATTACTGAACTTAGCTTATTGCTCCATTCCTCCGCATCTCTTATTTTTTTTTAATTATCTGTTGGTAAAAATTTTAGTTTCACGTTTTTTGTTAAGGTTTTTCTTATAAAAAGTAAAGAAAGGGGTTTTGGCCCCTTTCTATTAACTCCAAAAATATATTATTTCCTGAGTTCAAGTGTTTTGATCAATTTACGATAACGCGCAATATCTTTTTTCATGATGTAATCTAATAATCTTCTTCTTTGACCGATAAGTTTGAGCAGACCACGACGTGAATGATAATCTTTTTTATGAATTTTCAAATGTTCTGTGATCTCTTTAATACGTGTTGTCAATAATGCAACCTGAACCTCAGGTGATCCAGTATCTGAATCATGGAGTTTAAACTCTGCCATGATAGCCTTTTTGGCTTCAGTATTTAATGCCATTTAGCTCCTCCTAATTATTTTGACCTTTTACAAAGTCGAAACAACAGAAAAATTGAAGGTTTCTTTGTAAAGAACTTTTTGTAATGAGCTGTAATATTATTGTTTACACGATTTACATTACTTTATTATTGACATATAATTCTTTAATGGAGAATTTATTTGTGAAAGAAAAAAGTAGATTAGGATCAATATGAAGAATTTAAAGAAATTATATAAAATAATGTTTAAGCATTGGGGATATGTACTGGGCGGTATTATTTTCATGTTTGGCTTTGCCGCTTTAAGCAGTGTAAGCCTGGTTATGGCCATCCCACTTTTTGATTACGTTTTTAAATCAGATCCTGCGAAAATAATTATTTATAAATTCCCCGATTTCAAAATCGCTCTAGCAGAAAATATTAATTCATATATCGCTTCCCATGGCGGATTCTGGCATATATTAGAAAATGAAAACTATAAATATTTATTAGATAATCTGAAAGAGGTACTTTCCAAAACAGATCCTATCCTCTTACTCTGGATTCTCGGCATTGTACTGATATTGCTAATTGTGCTGAAAAATGTTTTCTATTTCTTTAATAGGGTCATGTTTGCAAGTTTACGCGGCATTACAGTTAAAGACACCAGAGATCTAATGTTCAAGAAATACTTATATCAGTCATTAGCCTTTTTTGGAAAGAACAAAGTTGGAGATTCACTGGTTCGTATGGTTGGAGATATCCGCATAGTCAGCAATTTCTTTATAAAATCTGTTTTTGCAGTAATCCAAAATTTCATCTTGATCTTGATGTACGTGATCCTTGCTCTTGTTCTAAATGCAAAATTGTTCATCATAAGTTTAGTGATATTACCTCTTTTCAGTATTGCTGTTAGTTACCTGGGAAACAAAATCAAGAAATACGCAAAACGAATTCAAAAACAATCATCTACTTTGTTCTCTAATGTTGAAGAGACATTAAATAGTATGCGTGTAGTAAAGGCTTTTTCTCGAGAGAATTTTGAGCTGAATAAATTTAAATTGATCAATAAGAAAAACTTTCAGGCTTGGCGTAAATCAATGATCTACCGGGCTGTAAGTGTCCCGATCTCAGAATTAAATGGAACTATTATGGGTATCATTGTTCTAATAATCGGCGGAAGAGCTGTGCTGGCTAATGATACAGCTTTTACATTAGGTGCCTTTACTTCATTCCTAATGGCGATGTTTTCCATGATCCATCCTCTAAAAATACTTACTCATGCCTATGCTGATATAAAAAAAGCGCTAGTCTCTCTAGATAGAATTTATTTTATTCTAAATCGAAAATCTGAGATAATGGAAAGCCCGGATCAAATTGCAAAAAATGATTTTAATGACAAACTTGAATTAAAGGATGTCTGTTTCTCATACGAAGATGGAAATACTGTTCTAACGGATATCTCCTTTGAAATTAACAAAGGAGAACAAGTTGCTCTCGTTGGTGGGAGTGGCGCTGGCAAAACAACTATTGTAAATCTTCTTTCGCGAATGTATGATTATTCTTCAGGTCAAATACTAATAGATGGAATTCCAATAAATAAAATAAATTTACGCGATTTACGTACATTCTTTGGAACAGTAACACAAGAATCAATACTTTTCAACGATACTATTGCTAATAATATTCGCTACGGATCACTGGAAGAAGTATCAGATGAAGAGGTGAAATCTTCTGCTCAGATAGCTTATGCTGATGAATTTATAGATACACTGAAGGAAGAATATGCAACATTAATTTCTCCCAAAGGATCTAATCTCTCAGTTGGCCAGAAACAACGTCTCTGCATAGCCAGGGCAATTGTTGGGAATCCGCCAATTCTTATCTTTGATGAAGCAACAAGCTCTCTTGACTCTGAATCGGAACAAAAAGTACAACGTGCCATTGAGCAGGCGACAAAAAATAGAACTGTTATAGTTATAGCTCATCGTCTATCTACTATTTTATCCTCTGATAAAATTGTTGTTCTGGATAAAGGGAAAGTGGTAGGAATAGGAACACACAAAGAACTTCTGAAAAATTGTAAGCGTTATCAAACATTGTACAATATTCAATTTTCAGCCAGCAATTAAACTATGAAATTCCTGTTTTATATTTCAAAAATTTATTCTCTCCCTATAATAGAACCAATAGTAAATTATTTAGAAGGGACAAAACACACATTCGCTTTTTTCCCTTCACAGAAGGTAAGAAATGTACTTTCTACTAAGTTTAGAAAACATAAAATATTGCTTAATATCAACGAAGCAAAACAGTTTTTTCCCGACTTTGTAATAGTTCCGGGAAATTTCGTAGACTTTAGAATCCCCGGAATTAAAGTACAGATCTTCCATGGTTTGGGTGTGGAGAAATCTTCCCATTATAAGATCCGTCATTTCTTTGATATTTACTGCACATCAGGGCCAATTGTTACTGAAAAGTTCATAAAACTTAAAAAGAAACTAAAATATTTTTTAGTTAAAGAAACTGGCTGGCCTAAAGTAGATCATATTATAAATTTCCCAGTTAAAAACCTGAAAGAACAATTCAGTATTCCAAAAGAAAAGATTGTGATCCTGTTCGCACCTACGCACAGCAGAAAAATGCAATCAGCGGAATATTTACTTCCAATGATTCCAAAAATTATCAAAGAAGATGAAATATGGCTATTCAAATTTCATGAATTAATGAATAAAGAGTTAAAAGAGAGTGTTGCAAATACTGCTAACATCACATTAATTGACGATTATGACATAACACCATATCTGCATCTGGCAGATGTACTTATCACAGATACATCTTCTGTTGCTTACGAATTTATGCTTCTTGATAAACCGGTTATAACATTTAGAACGCAAAATAGAAAAGATAAGGGGATCAATATCACAAATCCGCATGATCTTCGTAAGACAATTGATAGAAGCCTGGAAGATCCCGGTGAGTTTCATAAAAACAGGATAAGACATTTGAAAGAAATAAATCCAAAAATGGATGGCAAGATCAGTGAAGACCTTGTGAAAACATTAATTAATATTTCAGAAAATGAAGAACTCACAGATAAGAAGAAACCATTAAACTTATTTAGAAAGCTTCAAATTCTCCACCATGAAAAATTCAAAAAAGGTTATTTAAGATAATGATAAAGGTTTTATTCGATTTGAAAAAAGAGTACTATTTCAATTCTTTGCAACCTGTTTATGAAGAACTTAAGAAAGATCCCAATTATGATATTAAATTCCATGTGGGAAAAGATGAGAAAAGAGCTTTAGGAATTTTTCTACTTCCCCAAAAAAGTAAAATTGAAGAACGACTGCTATGTAAAGGTTTGCAAATTACAGATGAAACCAGCGGATATGACCTTGTGATATGCGGAGATGTACTTAAATATCCACAAAGATATGGTGCAACGACAAGAGTTCATCTTGATCATGGAGTGGGCACTAAAACTTTGCGTATCAGAAACATCCGGAAACAAAAAGATTTTCATTATCATGTCTTCCTGGAAGGACAATGCTGGTTCGATTATATAAAAAGTTTAGGTTGGGAAGATTCTGCTGATTTCTATCTTACCGGACTTCCAAAACTTGACCCTCTTTTTTGGGAGGATCATTATGATAACACTGCATTAACTAAGAAACTTGGCATTGATCCAAATAAAAAAACGGTACTTTTTGCACCTTCTTACAAACCAAGCTGTATAAGTTATGTCCAATCACAAATCACCGAACTGTTACCGAAATACAACTTGATAGTAAAATTACATCCCTATAGCTGGGGCGGAAAATACGCTTCTCATTCACAACACAAATTTTACGAAAAACTGGTAAAAAAACACAACGATGTATTTCTAATAGATAAAGAAGATTACGATATCTATCCTTATCTCTATTTAGCAGATACTATGATCAGTGATACTTCAAGTGTTATAAATGAATTCCTGGCATTGGGAAAACATGGAATTATTTATGTATTACCTGAATCAAAATTGAAACATTCCGATGGAATGGAATCAGTTTCTATAAATCCCAAAGATTGGTTGGAAGGAGCTTTCCCGCATATGTTCAAACCGGATGATCTTCTGCCGGCAGTAAATTCCGCTTTAAATCCAACTGAAGAAATGAAACAGAAATTGATAGAATACAAAAATTATTTTTTTACTGGACTTGATGGAAGATCTGCTAAAAGAGTTAAGACTGAAATTGATAAATTGATGGAAAATAGAGGTAAGAATGGCTAAACGTTTTAAGGTTTTGATTGATAGTTATCATTTGTATCATCTACCACAAATGGAACCTGTAGCAAAATTATTAATTATAGATCCAAACTTTGATGTCTATTTCTCTACATCACATAATGTTGATATTGAAGAGAGAGAATTAACCCTTAAAATATTTGATAAAAATAATTGGAAATATATATTGGGAGAAGATGAAGAAGACCGTAAAAAGCAGATCAGAAAATATGATCCCGATGTTTTCATCTGTGGTTGGAGCAGATATCCGATCCAGGATTTTTGTGAACCTGATACTATATGCTGTATGATCTATCATGGAATTGGGATCAAACCAAGCTACTATCGTGATCATAATAAAAGATTGGACATTCGCTTTATTGAAGGATCATTCAGAGAAAAACAACTCAGGAATTATGGGGTAGAATCTGATCTGGAACTCGTGGGCTTTGCTAAGATCGATCCTTTATTTAATGGAGAGATAGGCACACAAAGAGAAGTACTGGAACAATTGGGGCTTGATCCTGCAAAGAAAACCATTCTATATGCACCCACGTTTTATCCCAGCAGTTTCGAGATATTTGGACTGAAACTTACTGAATTAACAAAAGGCTATAATTTAATAATAAAACTTCATCAATGGGTTTATCATAAAGGAAATTTTGCCGGAATGAATTTTAAAAAACAACAAAAATTAATAAAAAAAATTGCAGAGCGTTATCCAGATGTTAAAATAATTAAACCTGAAGATTACAATATTACTCCACTTTATCGTGCAGCTGATGTCATGCTAACCGAAGCATCTTCTACGATATATGAAATTATAGCATTGCGGAAACATGTGATAATTTGTAATTTCTTTAAGAAAAGGCTCTCCCATCAAATTAGTGAAAAAAGACTTTTCAAAAGGCGTTTGGATATTAATATGAAATCTGATCTTTATGATTTCTGCTATCATATTAACTCCCCACAAGAGCTTCCTGAAGCTCTTGACAAATGTTTTAATAAACCTGATCCTTTCATTGATATCCGTAATAAATATATTGATAAAATGCTCTATAAATTAGATGGAAAAACATCTAAAAGAATTGTGGAAGCAATAATGAAACATTTAAAAAATAGAAGTCAGGATTTAAAAAGAAATTGAAAAAATAGAAAGGAGATAGAAAATGAAAATAGTTTATTCGTATTATGTTCTGGACCTTGTTCATAAGGGTCATCTAAAAATGATGGAAAATGCCAAAGCGATTGCGGGAAAAGATGGTAAACTGATCGTGGGAATTTTAACTGACGAAGCTGTGATGGAGAAAAAACCAAGACCAATTATTTCATTTGATGAGAGATTTGATCTGGCAAATGCAATTAAATTTGTTGATCTGGTTGTAGCACAAGAGACATATTCTCCACTGCCAAACGTAAAAAAGATCAAACCGGATATTTTAATGGAAAGTACAAGCCATACCGATGAGGCTATTGAAAATGCTCGTGAAGTTATGGAGAGTATCGGAGGTGAAGTTATAGTTATTCCGTACTATCCATCCCAATCATCTACAAACATAAAAAATAAAATAAACGGACATAACAAAACCAAATAAGGATGAGATATGAAGAAATTACTAGTTATCTTAATTCTAACTTTAACGCTCATTGGCACATTGCAAGCTGAGACAAAGTTCAAAATGGAACTATGGAATCGCTGGACTTACCAGATGAGAGATGGCGAAGTGACAAAGAACGAAATGGCTTTTAAGCGGGGGTACTTCCGTTTGGAACCAAAATTCAACGAAAATATCATGGGTCGTTTCAATTTAGATTTTTTCAGTGATGATGACAATAAAGTTGCTGATGGAGCTGGATTAAAAATTAAATATGCCTATCTTAATTTCAGAAATTTTATTCCGATCAAGGATTCGAAACTTACAATTGGGTTAATGCAAACATATTTTGGTACGATTTATGAATGGAGCTATCCAACAATTGAAGGAGATCCTTCCGATATTTACAAATTCGTTAGTTCTACAGATTTTGGTTTGGGATTCAGTGGTAAGATCCCAAATGGTTTTGGATCATATAATCTGGGTGTTTATAATGGAGAAGGTTATAAAAAAGTTGGTGAGAATATTAACACTGATATGAACTACGTTGTAAATCTCAGGATCAACCCAATTAACGAAGTAACTTTTGGTGGTTCATATATGTTCAGATCGGAAAATGATGTTGATGCAGATGACCGTGAAGAATACAATTTAATGGTTGGAATTGGAAAGTTTGCATTTGGCAATTTTACCTTACTTGCAGAATATCTACAGAAAGTAGAATCAACACCAAATGTAGAAGATGTAGATGCGCTAACAACCAATGTTATTTCCATTTTACCGGTTTATAAAATTGATGATAAGATCGAACTTTTAGCCCGTTATGATATTTACGATCCAAATACAAATAATGATAATGATATAGAAAATACTATCATCGCTGGTTTGAATTATCACATCATGAGAAACGCTAATCATGCTCCCAAATTATTTGTTCAAACTAACTATAAATTGACACAATTCGAGTCAAATAATGAAGAAGATGTCCAAGAAATATTAGTTCAACTTCGCTGGATATTCTCAGAAATAATTAATAAAAACTAAGGAGAAAACAATGACGAATAATTCTGACACAGCTTTACGTATTAAGAAATGGCAGAAAAAAATGTTCTGGATGATGTGGATCACCTATGCGTCTTTTTATCTATTACGTGTAAATATCTCTATCGCAATGCCCAGCATTATGACCGAATTTGGTTTAACCAAAACCAATATGGGAGTTGTATTAACCAGTCTTTTCTTTGCTTATGCTGTGGGGCAGTTCATCAATGGACAGCTTGGTGATAAGCTGAATTCACGAAGAATAATTACTATAGGATTAATAACTTCTGCTATTCTCAATATAATCTTTGGTTTGACTGCAGGTGCGATAGTCTTGATGTCTGTTCTTTGGGGATTAAATGGATACTTCCAATCAATGGGCTGGGGACCTACAGTAAAAGCACAAGCAAATTGGTTTCCAAAAAATATTAGAGGAAAAATTGCCGGTCGCCTCGGCACAAGCTACATTATCGGTGGAGCACTTTCCTGGTTTCTGGCTGGGACAATTGTCAAATATTTCAATTGGCGTTTCACTTTTTTCATTCCTGCTGCGATCTGCATAGTTCTGGCAATTCACTGGTACACCAGAGCTCGTAACGCACCGGAAGAAGTTGGTCTGCCAAGTTTGGAAGAACAGGAACAGGGTATTGAAAGGTCAGAAATAAAAAGAGATGAGCATATTGGTTTTAAGGAAACCTTGAAGATTACTCTTTTGAATCCTTATGTATGGTTTGCAGGTTTGGCTCTATTTGGCTTGAACATTGTTCGTTATGGCTTTATGAGCTGGGCTCCAACTTATATGTTCGAAGAACAGGGAGCAACTATTTCTATAGCAGCCTATAAAGCGATAGCTTTTCCTGTAGCTGGAGGTTTAGGGGCGATCTTTGCCGGATGGGCTTCCGATAAACTTTTCAAAAATCGTAGAGCACCGGTAGCATTTTTCATGCTCTTACTACTAGCTTTATTTTGTTATCTCTATCGAATAGTCCCGGGTGAAAATTGGGTAATTAGTTTAGTGATTTTGTTATTCATCGGCTTCTTTACTTTTGGACCTCACGTGTTGATTGTAGCTGCTTTACCGGTTGATCTGGGTTCAAGAAAAGCTGCTTCTTCTGTAACTGGTTTCATTGATGCAATGGGATATGTGGGTGCTAGTTTAACAGGTGTCGGAACAGGTTATCTGATCGATAATTACAGTTGGAACGCTGCTTTCTGGTTCTGGATTTCAGGTGCAATCCTTGCTGCATTAATGATCACATTTGTGTGGAGTAATGAGCTAAAACAAGCTTAGTAAATATATTTATCAAAAAATAAATCCTTATAAATTCTTATTCTTTATAAGGATTTTTTTATTTGCTTTCACTTGGATGATCCACAAAACAAGCATATAAATATTAGCAAGTCCAATAGTAAAAACAAAGAAGATGATAGGTCTGAATAAAAAGGCAGAAATAATTATTATAAATGCGCTGGCAGTTGGACCTATCCAGAACCATAATCTTATTAATAACTTATTTGTTTTGAAATATGTTAATCTGTTGTACTCTTCTTTTGTGTCCATCTCTGTATCTATTTTAAATAGCTGTAAGTGTGAATATCCAAGATATACAGCAATTAAGATTTTCTCAAATAATTTATTCTTCTGATGCTTTATCTTATGAAGTTCATCTGTGAATTTTTTCTTTTCTTCCCAAGTTGATTTTTGTTTACCCAAACCATGTGCCATGAATTCAGATCTGTAATAATCAACTAACATTGCATGAATGATATGACTGATAGCAGCAATTATTAAAAACCACCAATAATTAAATGGTAAAAATTCTAATTTGATCAATCCTTTTCCAAAGCCAATACCCATTCCTATATAAACTGATATACCCACTATATAATCTGAAAAGCCATCAATAATTCTTCCAACTGGGGTACCATTATTTTTTAAACGAGCTATCATTCCATCAACACAATCCAAAACTAAGGCAAAAAAGTACAATGAACCTGCAATCACAAAACTAACAACATCACCGCGTGAGAAAAAATATGCACTTATAATTCCGGTTATTGTCGTCATTAAAGAAACTTGATTTGGTGTAATGGAAGTTGGATAAAACAATTTAACAAAAATAAAGGCAATCGGTCTTAATATATAAAGAGTTAATGTTTCATCAAATATGGCATGCTTAATCGATTTTTTATAATCTTTAAATATCTGTTTATTATATTCTTTGAATTTATTATCTTTTTTGCTCATAATTTATCTAAATCCTTTTTCGGCAATTGTACCATTATCTATACTTGGATCAAAATTGGGATCCGGTACTTCCCATTTCCCATAATTCAAACGAAGGTATTCCTTTGCATTCGAGGGAACATTCACTTTCCTACCTTCCCACATAGTTGTTTCTAATTTATCAAAGAATTTACTTTCGGAATGTTTCAAGGCATTCATAATTATCCAATGTTGACGATCACCAATTTTATACTTGAAAAAAAGATCTATGTGTAAATTAATTCCACTAATTCTTTCTAAAGGAGGCTTAAGTTTCACATTCCTGAATTTTCCTGGTACCCAAGGACTTGATGTCATTTTTTTTACTACAAAAAATATCGGGAAGAATTGATATCGAATCTTCCATAACTTCTCTGCATATTCTCCAGGCACACCCATATCAGCATCATGATCCCAGGGTAAGAGGTCTCCATCACGTATGACTCCCAATAGAGTTCCTTCATCCAGCCAGTAAGGAATATTATTTTTTTCTAATATTTTTATAGCAAATAAAATCAATCTTTTCATTCTATTATAATACTTACCTTCCAGTTTTATCGGTTTTTTTGTATGTTTTCTAATCCTATCCTTTTTGGGGATTTTACTAATAGTCTTGGAATCAACTATAGAACGATCATCAATACTACTTAACCAATCTTTGTTTACTATTTTCCAATCACCATAACGAGTTGTAAGATAATTTTCAACATCACCCGGCACATTAATATCCATTTCATTAATATTGATCTTATCCAATTTCTGAAAAAAATGTGAGTTAACCCATTTACAACTTCGTTTGTCTACCCAAATATATTTATCTTCTTTTTTGTATTTAAATGTTACTCTAATTTTTTGTCCTGCATATTTACTTTTTATTAGTTTTTTTAAGATAACTGCTTTCGGAAAATCATTCGGTATCCATTCCCGCTTTGAAAGATCAATTACTGGTTTGATCCTATAGAACGGTGAAAGTTGTTTTTCCAGTTTCATAAATTTATCAAAATATTCTCCAGGAATTCCGAGATCAATATGCTTATGATCAGAACTACATTTATTATCTCTGATAATTCCCAGTAAGGTACCCGATTCCAGCCAGAAAGGGATATTATTTTCGTTTAATATCTTATAAGTTTTCTTGAATATCTTTGTATTAAGTTCATTAATAATCATCTTTAAAAATTCCTTTTTTTTGAGTTTAGAGTAACAATATAACTTTAACCACCTGCTACAAGATGGACTATCTTAATATCGTCACTACCATTAATTACCTATGTAGCAAAAGATCTTTTATTGATAAGTTGACCGTTAATTTTGACAATACTGAGATGAATCAGAAAGTTATTATCTCTTAAGGGTTTCCCAACTGTTAATCCTTTTTCCCAAAATATTTCATTAATATTAACCTTGATCATATCAACCCCTTGCAGGTTAAATTCGATATGGTTTAATAAATGTCAAGATTATTGAATGATAAATTTATAAGCCGTGTGTAAGACTAAAAATACCTATTATGCTATAAATTAATTTTGTAATTTACTATTGACAATTTAACCATACAAAAAAGTCTCATATAGTAATAAAATTTTAATAAAGAGATAAATATGATCCATAATCTTTTAAAAGGAAAAGAAATAATTTTGGCTTCAGCTTCACCTCGCCGCAAAGAAATATTCCAAATGATGGGATTATCAGCCCTGCAAATGCCAGCTCATATTGATGAAAATAATTTTTGTAATAATCCCAGGAAACTTGTTATCACTCATGCCGAGAATAAAGCTCTGGCAATTAGAAAAGCCGTTGATAATGATTACTTGATCGTAGGTAGTGATACAATAGTTTTCCAGAATTCAGAGATCCTGGAAAAACCAGAAAATAAATTTCAGGCAGCGGAATTCCTAACCCGTCTTTCCGGTACACATCACTATGTTTACACAGGTATTGCTATATCTTATAAAAACCAACTCCATTCCGGGTATGAAAAGACAAAAGTTTTTTTTAGAGATCTCACAGCTTTTGAGATTGAAGAATATATTAATACTAAAGAACCAATGGATAAAGCTGGTGCTTACGGTATACAAGGATTGGGAAGTCAATTTGTAAAAAAAATTTCCGGTTGTTACTTTAATGTAATGGGATTCCCAGTGTATCGTTTTTACAAATTATTAGAGGAGATATTATGAAAAAGATACTGATCAATAATCCAGGTTTTATTGCCACAATGAATGATGATATGGATGAATGGAAGGGTGGGCATATCCTAATAAAAGATGATAAAATTATTTCTATTGGTAAACAACCTTATACCGGAGATTATGATGAAGTAATAGATGCTTCCGGAATGGTTGTTCTGCCAGGATTCATTAATACTCATCATCATCTATATCAATCTCTAACTCGGAATATTCCTAAAATGCAGAATGAAGAACTGTTCCCCTGGCTAGTAGATCATTATGAAGTATGGCGTGAAGTGAACGATGAAGCGATCTTTACAAGTGCCCAAACTGGACTTTTAGAAATGATGTTAAGCGGAGTTTCAACCAGCTCAGATCATCTTTATCTCTTTCCTGCTAAATGCAATAAAGAACTTATTGATATTGAAATTAAAGCAGCTCAAAAATTAGGAATCCGTTTCCAACCAACCCGTGGTTCTATGTCACTGAGTAAAAAAGATGGCGGACTTCCTCCTGATGATGTTGTACAAACTGAAGAAGAGATCATGCAGGATTCACTTCGTTTAATAAATAAATATCACGATCCACATCCTGGTGCAATGCTAAGAATTTCATTAGCACCCTGCTCCCCGTTTTCTGTAACTCCGGAGCTGATGAAACAGACAGCTGAATTGGCAAAAGAGAAAGATCTAATGTTTCACACACATCTTGCGGAAACAATAGATGAAGAAAATTTCTGTATTGAAAAATTTGGAGCAAGACCGGCTGCTTATCTTGATTCTCTGGGCTGGATAAGTGGGAATGCCTGGGTAGCTCATGCAATTCACCTTTCCGATGAAGAAATTGCCAAAATGGGAAAATGCGGCATGGGAATTTCACATTGTCCATCATCTAATATGCGGCTTGGTTCAGGAATTGCCAGAATTAAAGAGATGCTGAAAGCAGGTGTAGCTGTCAGCCTGGCTGTGGATGGATCAGCTTCAAACGATTCAAGTAATATGCTCTCTGAAATCCGACTGGCAATGCTTCTCAGCCGCTTGCGAAAACCTGAATTCTGGTTAACTGCACGAGAAGTTCTGCGCATTGCCACTCGAGGTGGTGCAGCTGCTCTTGGCAGAGATGACATTGGTGAACTAACTGTCGGTAAACAAGCAGATATTGCACTATTCTCAATTGATCATTTGGAATATGCAGGCTCACTATCAGATCCATTGGCTTCACTTGTTTTCACTCAACGTATGCGACCAGTAGATCACTTGATCATTAATGGTAAACAGCAAATTAATAAGGGGAAAACAAACATTGATCTGCAAAATCTGATTAAGGATCACAATAGAATCAGTAATGAACTGATCTCCAAAGCACAAAAGAACACCGGTATCGATTTCCTGAAGCAAGGATAACCATGAAATTATTTTACAATGCCAAGTTCCATACAATGAAAAGTGAAGGTGATACTGCTACATCAGTATTAGTTGATGACAAAGGTATAATTAAGGATACATATTTAAAGACTCCAATAATTGAAAATGTTGAAAAGATCGATCTCAAAGGCAAATTTGTCTATCCAGGATTTATTGATACCCATACTCATTCATTTGAAGGTGGACTTTACAGCTTAAGTGCAAACCTGGAAAATGTAACAAATCTTAGCGAAGTTTTTGAGATCTTAGCCCAGACAAAACCTGTTAGCGGCAAGATCTTTGCCTTCCATTTTGATGAGAATAGCATTGAAGAAAAAAGATTTCCAACCAAAGATGAACTTGATAAGATCTTTCCTGATATTCCGCTTATTTTAAGAAGGGTTGACGGGCATAGTTGTGTAATAAATTCCAAAGCTGCAAAATTGATAGACTGGGAAGAACCACTTCCAGCAGATTTTAATGGCTATCTGTTTAAACGGGTAAATGGGAAAGCATCAAACTGGTTTCATCGGAATTTGACCGATGACGCAATCATACAGGCCTATCAGCAGGCTGCAAAAATTGCACTTCAAAATGGACATACCGCTGTTCACACAATGATTGGTGATGCTTATTCCGATATTAAACATTTTGATCTGATTAAAGAAAATCTACATATCTTCCCAATAGAATTTATTTTGTATCCACAAATTACAAATGTTGACATTGCCCTGAAAGCTGGATCTCGTAGAATTGGCGGGTGTACTTTGGCAGACGGTTCTATCGGTTCACATACGGCTGCTTTTTTTGAACCTTATGCGGATAAACCGGAAACATCCGGTATCCTATATCGTTCAGATGAATTCTGGCAAAATTATATTCGCAAAGCTCATAAACATAATTTGCAAGTTGCTGTTCATTGCATAGGTGATGCTGCTATCTCCCAGATCCTGAATTGCTATGAAACAGTTCAGCTGGAAAATCCAAAAGACTTAAAGCACATGATAATTCATAATGAGCTTACTTCCGATGAAATGCTGGATAGAATGGCAAAGGCAAATGTGAGTGCAGTAATGCAGCCAATGTTCGATAGATTGTGGGCTGGCAAAAATGGACTTTATGAAACTCGTTTGGGTACAAAAAGAACTTCTCGAACAAACAGACTCGCTTCAATCTATAAAAGAGGAATTCTTCTCACTGGTGGATCGGATTGGTACATAACCGATCTGAATGCCTTAAAGGGAATTGATGCTGCCACAAGAATTCATAACGAAAAGGAACAACTCACACCATATCAAGCTATTGAGATCTATACAAAGAATGCAGCTATACTTTCCGGTGACGAAGAAAGATTTGGCACAATTGAGAAAGGAAAGCTGGCTAATTTTGTTTGTTTGGATGAGGATATTCTAAAGAGTCGATCAATTAAAGATATTAAGATTAATTCTGTAGTTGTAGAAGGAAAACGATATTTGAATTAGACATTCGTTACTTGAAATATATTTAGTACTAATTCTTAAGTTGTATCTTACATGCAAGCAAAACGTTTTTCAAAAGTACAGAAGTTGTTATCGTTCCAATCCCACCTGGAACTGGTGTGATAGCAGCCGCTTTATCAAAACAGCCTGAATAATCAACATCACCAACATAGCGATAACCTTTTTCTGCATCCTCAATCTGGTTCACACCAACATCAATGATAATTGCATTTTCATTTATCATACCAGGTTTGATAAATTGAGGTTTACCAATTGCTGCAATAAGAATATCTGCCTGCTTTGTATGATATGCCAGATCTTTAGTCCTACTGTGACAAACCGTTACAGTTGCATTACCGGTTTTATTTTTTCGCAGTAATAAATTTGCCATTGGTTTACCCACGATATCGCTTCTTCCCACAATAACAATATGCTTACCACTCGTTTCAATCTCATAGTAAGATAGAAGTTCTAAAACTGCAGCTGGAGTAGCCGGAATAAATCCTTCTTTATCAAGAACCAGGTTTCCCATATTAATAGGATGAAACGCATCAACGTCTTTTATTGGATTGATCTTCATAACAATTTCGGATTCGTCAAGCTGGGCTGGTAAAGGTTTTTGCAGCATAATACCGTTTACTTCAGGATTATTATTCAGTTCTTCAATTTTATTCAACAGAGATTTTTGATCAATCAATTCCGGTAAGATCATTGTCTCTACTTTTATTTCGACTTTCAGTCCTTTTTTCTCAAGATTCTGTACATAATATTCTGCAGCCGGATCGTTCCCAATAAGAAGTATCACTAATTTGGGAGTAATTTGTTGTTGTTCAATGTCTTCTTTGATCCCGGCAAAAATCTCTTTGGCTATTTTTTTTCCTGATAATCTTTTTCCCATCAATATTTCCGTCTAATTCTTTGTATGGTCAATGCTTTACCAGTTGTTTCATCAATACTTATCACGACAGCATTTATCTGAAGTCCACCCTCGGCTGGTTGAAATGGTAGATGCATCGAAGTTTTCATTTTTGAAATAACGATCTCTTTTTTAATACCTATACATGAATCATGTGGACCTGTCATTCCCACATCGGTAATATAAGCAGTACCTTCGGGAAGGATCTCTTCATCAGCAGTTTGAATATGCGTATGTGTACCAATAAATGCACTAATCTGTCCGTCAAAATTGAAAGCCAGAGCTCGCTTCTCAGCTGTAGCTTCTGCATGAAAATCAACAAAAATATTGT
>Ga0307990_1001239_pt1 | contig 21711 bp, 20 predicted proteins | sample EllFjometagen129_FD_203168 | JGI IMG/M metagenome (GOLD analysis project Ga0307990, IMG submission 203168) | Marine microbial communities from Ellis Fjord, Antarctic Ocean - #129 | ecosystem: Environmental > Aquatic > Marine > Unclassified | place: Southern Ocean | collected 2014-10-08
CAAAAGTTTTTAGGTTATTTCGATGAAATTAACCGCAGAATAATGGATGAGATAGGTCGCTTAAAGAGAAACTGCATGTAAACGATGATGTGACACAAACTGTAAATCATGATGTGAACTGAACAATTTGAAAGATTTAGTGAATATTGGGATAAAGATTCTCCAGGTAACGTAGATAAAATCATACTTACCCCTATCAAGGAAGATGCTACCCGTGTAGCGGCATTACTTTCAGGTGACGTTGATTTTATATCTCCAGTGCCTCCACAGGATTTTCCAAGGATCAAGAAGGACCCTAAAATCCATTTGGTAACCTATTCCGGCGGTCGTATTATTACTGTTCAGCTTAATCAAAAACGACGCGCTGAGTTCAAGGATGTAAGGGTTCGTCAGGCCATTGTTTACGCCATCAACAATAATGGTATTGTTCAAAAAATCATGAAGGGGACTGCTACTGTTGCAGGCCAGCAGGGACCTAAAGGCTATACCGGTTATAAGGAAAGCCTGGCGCCTCGTTATGACCTGAAAAAGGCAAAGGGCCTCATGAAGGCAGCGGGACTTGAAAAAGGTTTTGAATGTACCATGATTGCTCCTAACAACAGGTACGTAAATGATGAAAAGATCGCAGAGGCAGCTGTCTCAATGCTTGCTAAAATTAACATTAGGGTAAGCTTGAAGACCATGCCTAAGGCCCAATACTGGGATGAGTTTGATGCGCAAGTAGCAGACATCCAGTTGATTGGATGGCATTCAGATACTGAAGACTCAGGAAACTTCAGCGAATTCTTGACCATGTGTCCCAATAAAGAAACAGGATATGGACAGTATAACAGCGGTAATTATTGTAACCCAAAGATAGATGAGCTTACCATTGCCGCCCAATCTGAGACGAACCTGGCAAAAAGGGCCAAGATGCTCCAGGAAATAGAGCAGATTCTTTATGATGAAGCTGCCTATGTGCCTTTTCATTGGCAAAATCATTCTTACGCAGGTAAGAAAAATGTGGATATAGCGCCTATAGTAAACACCCAAAACTTCCCTTATTTTGGGGACCTTGTTATTAAGTAGCGTGCTAAATATTTCGGCATAATAAAGGGGCAGATATCTATAATGGATCTGCCCCGATTTGATAGAATTTCTCAAAAGTTTATTGTTATTACAGTATTAAAGTTTACTTTTGTGTATTTTGCGCATTTTTGCGGCCTTATCAAAAATGATTTTTCCTTTCTAAAAAAAGATCCATAATGTTTGCATTTATTGTACGAAGAACAACTCAAGCCATTTTTGTTATGCTGATAATCAGTCTTATCGGCTTTACCATAAAGAACAAGATCGGAGATCCGGTCCGTGACATGGTAGGGGAAAGAGTTACGCCTGCCGAGCGGGAAGAACTGAGAGATAAGCTGGGTTTAAACGATCCGTTTCTTATTCAATATGCCCGTTTTATAAAAAATGCTGTCAGGGGTGATCTTGGACTTTCTTTTTTTTATAAAAAGCCTGCCCTTAAGGTAATACTCTCCAAGGCCCCTGCTACAATTGAGCTTGTTTTTGTCACTACCCTTATTCTTATCTTCATATCCCTTCCTATTGGAATATATACTGCTATAAAACCAAATAACTGGTTTTCAAAATTCACCATGGGAATCAGCACATTGGGAGTATCAATACCTGTATTCCTTACCGCCATACTCCTCATCTATCTTTTTGCAGTTGAACTTAACTGGTTGCCTTCCTATGGCAGGGGAGCTACTGTAAATATATGGGGCTGGGAGAGCGGGTTCCTTACCCTCGATGGATTAAAACACCTGATCTTGCCAAGCATTGCCCTTGCCTCTATTATGCTCCCTCTTTTTATACGCCTTATTCGCTCTGAAATGATGGAAATCTTAGAAACAGAGTATATTAAATTCGCATGGGCTAAGGGACTTCATCGCAGGCGTGTATGGTTTGTTCATGCCTTTAAAAACACCTTACTCCCTGTGATTACCGTGTTTGGGGTTCAAATCGGCATTATGTTTGCCTTCACTATCCTCACTGAAACAGTTTTTCAGTGGCAGGGAATGGGTTTTATGTTCCTGGAGGCAGTTGAGAGATCTGACACCTCTCTGCTTGTGGCATACCTTGTTGTTGTTGGCGCTATTTTTGTTGTTGTTAACACCGTTGTAGACATTATTTACGGCATGGTTAATCCTACTCTAAGAATTGCAGGAAGAAAATGAACCAGTCATTGATACGATTTAAAGAATCTTATCTTCTATACAATTTCAAGAGAGACCGGGTAGCAATTATTAGCTTTATCATACTGGCGTTTTTAATATTGATCGGCGTTTTAGCGCCTATCATTTCACCATACAATCCATACGATGCTATGAACATTGATATCATGAATGCAGAAACGCCACCGGCTTGGGTAGAAGATGGAGATAGGGATTTTCTTCTTGGGACGGATATACAGGGTAGAGACCTATTGAGTACCATGATTTATGGGCTGCGACTTTCTCTTATTATTGGTTGTGGAGCTGTGTTACTTCAGGCATTGTTAGGCATTATGGTTGGCCTGGTAGCCGGATACAGAGGCGGCAAGATAGACTCCCTTTTAATGAGGATGGCTGATATACAATTATCCTTTCCTTATCTGATGGTCGCCATTTTTATCAGCGCTATCTTCCAGGTTGCTTTTGGCATAGGGCGTTTTGAACAATTGGCAGTGCCCTTATTGGTTATCATTATTGGCCTGGCAGAATGGCCTGTTTATGCACGAACAGTAAGGGCCTCTGTGATGAGAGAGAAAAGCAAAGAATATGTAGAGGCCGCCCGCGTCATTGGGCTAAGTCAAAGGGTAATCATGGTGAGGCACATTTTGCCAAACACAATGACTTCTGTACTTGTAATTTCTACAATACAGGTTGCAAATGCCATTATGAGCGAGGCAGCTCTTTCATTTTTGGGATTGGGCATGCCTGTTACCAAGCCGTCTCTTGGGTCTTTAATCCGATCAGGTTTTGAATATATTTTTAGTGGATCCTGGTGGATCACATTTTTTCCAGGATTCCTTCTGGTGCTCCTTGTGCTGGTGATTAATCTTTTGGGGGACTGGCTCAGGGATGTGCTCAATCCAAAATTGTACAAGGGTTAGGGTTGAATATTCTATAAAAATAATAGTATGGATACGCTGCTAAAAGTAAAAGATCTGGAAGTTAAATTCGCCTTGAGGTTTGGCGATTTAACAGCCATAAACGGAATCAGCTTTTCCCTTAATAAAGGGGAGCGGTTGGGACTGGTAGGTGAAAGCGGGGCAGGAAAGTCAGTGGCCGGCTTTGCTATAATAAACCTGTTGAGTAAGCCGGGGTATATTTCTGAGGGAGAAGTAATCTTTAATGGTAGAAATATGAACAGTCTTTCAGGGGAGGAAATGCGTGATATCAGGGGAAATGAAATCAGCATGATATTCCAGGACCCCATGATGACCCTTAATCCTGTACTTACTGTAGGCACGCAAATGGTTGAGACCCTTCTTGCCCATAAGCGTTTAAACAGGATGGAGGCAGAAAAGATTGCGCTGGAAAAATTAGAAAAGGTGCAAATTCCATCGCCTAAAAAGCGCTTAAAGCAATATCCTCATGAATTTTCAGGGGGTATGCGTCAGCGTATTGTTATTGCCATTGCCTTGATTACAAACCCCTCCTTGATAATTGCCGATGAACCAACGACTGCCCTGGATGTAACTATTCAGGCAGACATAATGGACCTGCTCCTTTCTCTTTGTGAATCTGAAGACATGAGCCTTATCTTGATTACCCACGATCTGAGTGTGGTGTCACAGGTGACAGAAAAAATTATAGTTATGTATGCAGGTAAAATTGTGGAAACAGGCCCTACTGATCTTGTTTTAAGAGAGCCACTGCACCCTTATACGCAGGGACTTTTAAAGGCCCTGCCTGGAAGCCTTCAGCCTGGGAGTAGATTGAATCAGATACCTGGAGTGATGCCGACCCTCACAGATATCCCTTTAGGCTGCGCCTTTCATCCCCGCTGTGAAAGGCGGGACACTATATGTGAGGTAGAAACACCCGATCTTATAAATGTTGATTCCCATGACAGGATGGTGGCCTGTCATATGTTGGGTAGATAATAGACGGCAATACTTAACATACGGGTATCTCGGAAAGATAAAAAAATGAACAACAGTCTTTTAACGGTGAACAACCTCGTTAAACGGTTTGATATTTCCGGAGGATTTCTCGAACAGCTTACCCTTGACAATGGAAGGCTGGTGAGGAAACACACAATTGTTAAGGCCCTTAACGATGTTAGCTTCGTTATATCGTCAGGGGAAACATTCAGTGTTGTCGGTGAAAGTGGCTGCGGAAAATCAACCCTTGCCAGGACCATACTTGGACTTTACCCCCCTGAAAGCGGTGAAATTTATTACGGTACAGAGAGGATTGATAACCTTACATCTAATAAAATGCTTCCTTATAGGTCAAAAATGCAGATGATCTTTCAGGACCCATATGCATCTCTAAACCCAAGAAAAACCGTGCAGCAAACCTTGGAAGAGCCTGTCCTCTTTCATAATAAGTCTATTTCCAACAAGGAGGTAAGGGAGAGGATTTCCGAGGTCATGCTACAAGTAGGAATTGATCCTTTATGGGTAGGACGTTATCCCCATGAATTTTCCGGTGGACAGAGACAACGTATCAGCATAGCCAGGGCATTAATGGTTGACCCTGAGTTTATTGTGGCGGATGAACCGGTTTCCGCCTTGGACGTCTCTATCCAAGCCCAGATACTTAACTTACTCATGGATGCCCAGGAAAAGCGTGGCCTGACCTATATGTTTATCACACACGATTTGTCTGTTGTGGAACATATTAGCACCCGTGTTGCTGTTATGTATCTTGGTGTTCTATGTGAATTGGCTCCGGCAAAAGAACTTTTTAGCTCACCGAAGCACCCCTATACCCAGGCGCTCCTCAGCGCTATCCCGAGGGTGGGGGAAAAAAGGCCAAGGCATATTAAATTGAGGGGTGAGGTGCCTACACCGATAAACCTCCCCTCAGGCTGTGTATTTAACGGTCGATGTCCCTATGTAAAAGACATTTGCACAAGGGAAAAGCCGGAACTAAGAAAGGTGGGTAATGATCATTTTATTTCCTGCTTTCTTTAGAAGGCAGAAAGATTATGAAAATTTTTCAATACTATAAAAAAAGCAGCATCCATCTTGGCGTCATTGAGAAAGGTATGCCGATATCCATAGACTTTCAAGGTGATATAATTGAATTCATTAAGAATAAACCAACATATAGTCACATGAAAGAGCCTTTAAGCCTTGAAAAAATTAAGTTTGCCCCACCTGTAACAAGCCCTTCCAAGATTGTTGCCGTAGGCCTTAACTATGCAGACCATGTCCAGGAAAGTAAAGGGAAAACCCCGGAGTCACCACTAATCTTTGCAAAATTCCCTAACAGCCTGATTGGCAATAACGAACGGATTACCTGGGATACAAATCTTACCAAAAAGGTAGATTTTGAGGCAGAATTAGCGGTGATTATTGGGAAGACGATACGCAAATGCACCAAATCAGAGGCCATGGATGCAATTTTCGGATACACATGCGCCAATGATGTTAGCGCCAGAGACCTTCAATTTGGCGACGGCCAATGGGTAAGGGGCAAATCCCTTGATACGTTTTGCCCCCTTGGTCCCTGGATTGTAACAAAAGATGAGATACAGGACCCCCATAACCTTGACATAAGGAGCTCGCTTAATGGTGAGCTAATGCAAAACAGCAATACAAGCATGTTGATATTTAAGCTGCCGGAGTTAATCAGCTTTATCTCAAATAATTTCACCCTTTTTCCCGGAGATATTATATTAACTGGTACTCCCCACGGTGTAGGGGCCTTTCGTGATCCATCCGTGTATATGAAAAATGGTGATGAGATTGTGGTAGAGATAGAAAAAATCGGCCGTCTTTCAAATATTTGCCAAACAACATAAACATTTAAAGGCACCCAAAGGATAGTTCATGATAAAACGCCAAGGGAAAAACAAAATCAAGAAGGCCTTCCTTGTTGTTTCACTCCTGATATTAGGCCTGATGGTGGAAACATCGAGCAATCTGTGGGCGAAAAATAAAGGGATTATAGACTCCATACAGCTAAAACCCCTCTCTAAATCTCATTTGTCCTCATCAATTACCATTACCAAGGAAACGCCGACAGATCCGAGGATCTCCCTAATTGGCGAGTGGTTAAGGAAAAGCATTAACAGTGTTCGCTCAAACGCATCGCTTAGCCCAGAAAGTAAAAATATACATGTTCCCATAGCGAGGACTATTAGGGGACATGAGAGTAAGAATGCCGGAAAAAATGTAAAGGTAATTTTTAATTCCGCTACAGGAACCCCAAGGCAGATTAAAGGCACGGTATTAGAGCACGCTTCCCGTGGCATTGCTTCCGGCGAGAAAAGGGATGAAAAAACAGCCCTGGCATTTCTCAGGTCCAACCGTGGCCTCCTACGCATTAATGACCCTGATAATGAGCTAAAGCTCCGTAAAGGCCAAACAGATCACTTAAACCGCCGCCATTTAAGATTTTCCCAGAGATACAACAATATACCAGTATGGCCGGCTGAACTGATTGTCCACCTCAACCAGGAAGGTAGTGTTGATTTGATGAACGGCGCATTTATGCGTACCCCCCGCAAAATTGTAACCCAGCCAGTTTTGGGTGTAAATGATGCAATTGGGCGGGCCCGTGAGGAAATTCCCGGCGGAAAAGAGGCCTATGCCAGCGATCCAATACTTATTATCTATGCGCCTAACGATAGGATGCCCCGGTTGGCATGGAAACTGGAGTTATCTGTTTCCTCCCAGTCCAACTGGCTTGTTGTGATCGACGCCTTAAATGGCGCAACCTTGACCGCTTACAACCAGGTGACAACGGCAAATGTAGGAGGCTCTGGCCTCGATCTCTTTGGGGTTAATCAATCATTGAACATATGGGAGGAGAATAACAAGTTATACATGGTAGATACAGGCAAGCAGATGTATGACGCCACATCAGACCCGCCAAGCCCGCAGTCAACAAAGGGTGCCATTATTGTCCTTGATGCACTTAATACGCCAGTAGATGAATTGTCATTGCTTGATTATAGCACTTCTGAAAATGCATCTTCAGGGTGGCTTCCAGATGCAGTCAGCCTGGCCTATAATCTATCAGAAACGTATAGTTATTATCTCGAGCGTCATAACAGAAACTCAATCGATGATAATGGCTGCTCAATAATTGGTGTAGTTCGGTTGGGCCAAAACTACCACAATGCATTCTGGACCAGTGATCTCCATATGATGTTTTTTGGTGATGGTGAAGCCTATGCAGGAGCCCTTGATATAGTAGCGCATGAACTTACCCATGGAGTCACATCTCACACAGCGGACCTGGTGTACAAAGACCAGTCAGGTGCGTTAAATGAATCCTTTTCTGACATCTTTGGGGAAATGGTGGATGCAAGAACAAGGGGCTCTGCAGACTGGCTCATGCCATCTGTTTTTACCCCTATGCGCAGCCTTAGTGACCCGTCATCCATTGATATAGGTTATGGGTACGGCCCTTATCCCTCAAAAATGAGTGAGTATATCTCCACTACAGAAGATAATGGTGGTGTTCACATCAATATGACCATTGTAGCCCATGCCTTCTATTTGTTAGCAGAAGGCCTGGAAGAGGCTATTGGAATAAGGGACGCCGAGCGCATATTCTACAGGGCACTCGCCTATCACCTTGTGGCAAACTCTCAATTAATTGACGGACGTCTTGCCTGTATTGCCTCTGCTGAGGAGCTCTTTGGGGAAGACTCAATGCAGGCCTTAAAAACAGCAGAGGCCTTTGATGCAGTGGAGATATTTGAAGACAACTCCACCCCTGAACCTCAGACCTTTCCAGCTGTCAGCGGCCCCGATGCAGTGCTGTTTGCATACTATGACTCGGAAATTGGGGGTGCATTTCTTGGTCGAACCGAGGAAGGAGATCCAAAAAATGGCGTTAGAATATCATGCTATAATCTTGCCCCGTCTCGTCCTTCTGTAAGAGGCGATGGTAGTCTCGCTATTTACTTAAACCCTTTCAAAGACATATGTATGGTTGACACGCACCCAACCCAATGCGAGACTTGCTTGGGTTACCCTGGCCAGGTAAATTCCGTTGCTATGTCTCCTGACGGGAATCTTTTTTCTTTTGTATTTCTTGATGAATTCGGGGTGCCAACAAATTCTATCAACGTCATTAATATTGATAAAAATACGGCAAAGACCTTTGAGCTTGTTGCCCCGGTCTTTGATGGGGATTTTTCAATAGGTACAATCTTGTGGGCAGATGCCATGGATTTTACTGCAGACGGCAGGTTCATCATCTACGATGCCCTTAATGTTATCAAGCTTTCTGATGGATCACAAATTGGGGTGTGGAGTATCTATGCCATTGACCTTGTAACAGGGCAGACCCAGACCATTGTGCCGCCAACACCTGGGTTTGATATCGGCTACCCGGCCCTGAGCCAGACAAGCGATAACTTCATCACCTTCGATGCTTTAAATTTAGAAAGCGGACGATCATTAATATTAGCTGGGAATCTAAATAATATTGATGACTTGAAAATTGTTAATGTAACACTTATTGACTATGGGAAGCCAGGTTATACTGGTGACGATACTGCAATTGTCTTTTCGGATATAGACTTTTCTGCCCCGAGTGGCCATTCTCTCTATAGGCAACCTATAGCAGAGGACCGGATTTCACCAATTGGTGATAAAGAGGAGTTTCTTATCGACAGTGACTTTGGGGTAATTTACCGGAATGGAACATTTATTACTCCTGAAGCAAATATATCAGTCTCCCCAGAATCTCTCTCCTTTGGCTATGTGCCATTGGGCAACAGCAAATATGTGGAAATAACTATCTCCAATACCGGCTCAGCAAATCTAACAATAAGCACCTTTTCCATAACAGACGCAAACTCCTCCGAATTCAGTGTAATAGGTGGTGCCTGCCAAGGCCAAACACTCTCTCCTACAGGAACTTGCATCTTCAAGGTATCACATTCACCTACATCAGAAGGAGCAAAGAGCGCCAGTCTCACAATATTATCCGATGATCCTGATACCCCGTCACTAACTGTGTCTTTGACTGGAACAGGGATTATACCAATATCTGATGGTGATATAGCCCCTTTGGGCAACCGAGACGGCATTGTAAATGTAGGCGATGCATTACTGGCGTTACGTTTTGCCCTGAGTTTAGAAACACCTACGGAGGAAGATATACAGCATGGGGATGTTGCGCCATTAGATGATCAGGGCAACCCGAATCCAGATGGCCAAATTACAGTAAGCGATGCCCTGATTATATTGAGAAAGGCCCTTGGCATGATACAGTTCTGAATCTAATAGCCGGCTTTAATATTTGGTATTAGTACGGCCACGAAGACACGAAGACTATAAAATAATTCATTATTTCTTATGTACAGTAGAATGTAATATCTGTAAATTTATTTTGGAATTATTATTATCATTTTCTTTTTAATATTTTGAAACTAATATCTTTCCTTCGTGACTTAGTGCCTTAGTGGCTCAACTGTTACAATATTTGTAACCCTATATGAAAGAGTAAAGACTATAATTGTAAGAAATTTAAGGGATAAAGAGGTATTAGACACTACATACCTGGCCCATGGCGGGGCAATAGCGCAGATGATACTGGATAGAAGGACACTAAAAGAGATAGGATTCTTGGCAACAGCGAGGTTGCCGCCTGGAAACAGTATTGAACCTCATATAGACCCTATGGAAGAAATATATTTTATAGTGGACGGTGAAGGGGATATGAGCGTAGATGGAGAAATCAGGCATGTAAGCCCTGGTGATGCCATATGGCTTCCAACCGGCTCAAGCCACGGCCTAAAAAATAATGGAAACAAAGACTGCGTAATACTTGTTGTTGCTTCACCAATAAGGGAACAGTAAAATAACATTAATGGATTCATACCATGCTTCTTAAAGAGGAAAGAAACGAAATAGTACGTTTTGGGAAAAAACTGGTCAGCTCAAAACTTACAACCGGTACTGGCGGCAACCTAAGCTTATTTAACCGCAAAGAAGGATTAATTGCCATTAGTCCAAGTGGCATTGACTATCTTGAAATGAGACCAGAGGACATAGTGTTGCTAAATATTGACGGGGAAATTGCAGAAGGAAGCCGTAGGCCTTCAAGCGAATTAAACTTCCATACCATGCTCTATCAAAAAAGGAAGGACATAAATGCTATAATACATACCCACTCGGTATATGCCACTACCATAGCATGCCTCAACTGGGAGATACCGGCTGTACACTATTTAGTTGGTTTCTCGGGAAATAAGGTGCCGGTAGCGCCCTATGCAACCTTTGGCACAAAAGAGTTAGCAGACAATATTTCCAAAACTATTGGAAACTACAATGCAGTCCTTTTAGCAAACCACGGGTTGATAACAATTGGTGTTGATCTATCATCAACATTCTATATTGCCGAGGAAATCGAACTCGTAGCACAAATATATTACCAATCCAGATGCATAGGCAAGCCGGCAATACTTTCTGATAAGGAAATGGGGAAGGTAATCAAGAAATTCAAGGCCTATGGGCAAAAGAATTAAGCCGCTAATTGTCTGAGGCCGGTTTAAATTTAGGCAGGCTAAATTCCTCGTTGATATCTTCCCATATCACCTCTACAGGCATATCGCACTTAACCTCCGATGTATCACATTCAACTATATTAGTAAGGAGATGGGGACCTTCAGGGAGCTCTACAATGGCTGTAACATAGGGTAGCTCATCCTTAAACGCCGGATGAAAGGCTACGTGATAGACCACAAAACTATAAACTCGCCCCTTACCATCAGATACAATCCATTCAGTTTCCGTTGAATAACACCTTGGGCATATAATTGAAGGAGGCCACCTTACATGTCCGCATTCTTTGCATCTCTGGAACCTCAGTTCATGATCCCTGCACCCATCCCAGAAAGGCCTTGTGTCACTATTAGGTTTAGGTAAAGGTTTTTTGTATGCCATCTCAGGGTCTCCTTAATATGACAGTTGAATTGCTTTGAAAAACTCCCCCATTATCGCTGCATAGAATTATCTCCGGCTCCTTAGTCTTTGTCTTTGGCCCAAGCTGCCTATCACCGCAGCGGTTCATCAACTGCATCACACCTTCTGTTAATGGTGTAAGTCCCATAAAATAGGCCTCAGATAAAAGCCCGCCGGAGGTATTTACAGGCAGCTCTCCCCCAGGGGCTGTTCTTCCGCCCTTAAACCAGTCTTTTCCCTCTCCAGGGCCAAAAAAACCATAATCCTGAAGGGTAATCTCTACAGTATATGTAAAGCAGTCATATATCTGGCAAGCATCAATATCATCAATAGATATACCCGCCATATTAAATGCTGTTTTCCCTGCCTCCTTTGCGCCTGTCGGGCCTTCCATAAAATCAGACTGATGTATATCTACAGATGGATTATGCTGGCCTGCCCCCATTATAGATACAGGTTTTTGCTTAAGGTCCCCGGCCCTTTCTGTAGAGGTAACGATATACGCCCTGCCGCCATCACTCACAGGACATGCATCGTAAATCCTGAATGGTTCAATCAGCCACCTTGCATCATTATATTCTTCATAAGAAAGTAGTTTTTTATTCATCATGGCTATAGGGTTGAGATTTGCCCATTTTCTCTGGCTGACAGCAACTTCCATCCATGTCTCAGGGCCAGTATCAAAAACGTGCATTGCCCTTCTTGCTGCAAGGGCATAGTTTGCCACAAGACCAAACTCACCAAAAACTCCATTATCGTCTACCGGTTCACCGTGGGTAGCCTCTTTCAAGAAGGTTCTCTCCCCTGAAAAAGCATTATCGGCATAGGTAATTAATACATATTTGCAAAAACCTGCCTCAAGAAGGCTGATCGCATTGACAAGGTGACCCCTGGCGCAATTTGCCTCCTGGCTTATTATACGAGGCTTTATTCCAAGGTATTGGGCGATTAGATAGGGGGTTATCTCTGTATCATTTCCCAGCGGCTCAAAGTGCCTGTAGCACATAAGGCCATCTATATCCTCTTTTTTCAGGCCTGCATCTTTTATGGCGTTTGCGCATGCCTCGACATGAAAGCTTAGGGCCGTGCGGTTTGGCACATTTCCCTGTGCCGTGTAGCCTACACCAACTATTGAATATTTATCCCTTAGGTGTTTTAAATTCATAGAATAACCACCTTTTTTTCAATTTTATTAACTCAACCGCAAATTTACGCTGATTGGCGCTGATCTTTTTTCTTTTATTATCATTATAAACTTCATAAAAACTTCTCAGAATGATATCCGTGATTTCTTTGTATTTAAGCCTCACTGAGTTCATCTGAGTAAATCTACGGCTTATTCCCCAGCATGCTACCCACAGGCAATTGTCTACCTTTAAGAAATTCGCTGGCAGGCATCCTCTTTTTGCCCGGCACCTGAATCTCTTTTATGGTCAATGAACCATCTCCGGTTTCTACTTCCAGCCCTACCCTGGTAAAGCCTTTTATCCTGCCTGGCGTTGAAGTTGTTTTTATTTCTCCGGAAACAACAGAGCATTCAAACAGCTTCATCATTTCTCCATTATAGTAGGTAAAGGCGCCTGGCCATGGATCCAAGCCTCTAATCAATCCGCAGAGCTGTTCCGCCGTCCTGGACCAATCTATCACCCCCTGATCCTTTGTCAGTTTTGGGGCATCCGTGGACAGAGAACTGTCTTGCGCCCTTTCTTTAACTGTGCCGTTCGACAGACCTTGCAGTGTCTTTATAAGCAACTTAGGGGCTAAAGAGGCGAGTCTGTCATATAATCGACCGGCAGTTTCGCCTTCAAATATATCCACCTCTTGTTGTATGAATATTGGACCTGTATCAAGACCTTCGTCCATATGCATTGTGGTCAGGCCTGTCTTTTTATCATTATTAATAATGGCCCATTGTATTGGTGCAGACCCCCTGTACTTCGGCAAAAGGGAGCCGTGGATATTTATACCCCCCCATTCAGGTAAGCTAAGAACTCTTTTGGGAACTATTTGCCCAAAGGCAATAACAACAAGAATGTCGGGCTTTAGCAAAAAAAGCCGGTCCAAAAACATATTATCCAACCTCTCCGGCTGAAGGATTGGAAGGCTGTTTTTCTCTGCAACAAGTTTTACAGGCGAAGGTGTTAACCGCCTGCCCCTTCCTTTTGGCCTGTCCGGCTGGGTAACAACAGAGATTATATCATATTCCTCGTAAATAAGCCTCTCCAATGCGGGAACAGCAAATTCAGGGGTACCAAAAAAAACTATTTTTGGACTCGATGGTAGTTCGGTAAGGTTAATTTTATTATCCATTTTTATTTCTTTTCACTAACTTTTCAATTTTTTTCCTGTAAATATTCCTCTTTAAACTGCTAACATGGTCAAGTATCAGGACTCCATTAAGGTGGTCTATTTCATGCTGTATACAGATAGCAGTTAAGTCTTCCGCATCAATATCAATCAAATCTCCATCTCTATTCAGGCCTTGTACCTTAATGTATTTTTTACGATTTATCTTTCCCTGAAAATCCGGCACACTAAGACATCCCTCTTCATAAATTATCTTGTCTTCTCCTGAAACAATTGTAGGATTAATCAAGACAGTTAGATCTTTTGCCTTCTCTTTGTAGTTTATGTCAAAAACAATGATTCTCTTTGGTATTCCAACTTGATTTGCTGCCAGACCAATGCCGGCATTATTATACATCAAGTTTTCCATACTATCTATAATGTCCTTAATTTCCGAATCAATATCTTCAACCGGTTCAGCAATCTCCTTTAAAACAGGGTCTGGGTAAGTATATATATCCATTAGAAATTCCTTAATCTATAAATAATAAACGTATTCGTTCACGGTTCAATGTTCTGGGTTCAAAGGTTCAACGTTTAAAACCAGAATCCATGCGCCGGAACGTTGAACTTGGGAACTCAAGATGCTAAATTCCAGCATATGGCACTCAACTCAGCAGCGTTGGTGATGTACTTCGTGCCTTCATCAGATATTGCCGATTTACAAGCAAGACCAAATTGAATAAGACAACCCTGAACCCCTGAACCTTTTAGCCTCTGAACGCTTACTAAAAAACATCCCTTAATTCTGATAAAATTTTCCCTGGCTCATTATAATACATCAACACAAGCACCAGCATAAACAATTTAACTATTTCCCATTTAAAAATCAAGTCGATGCACATAAATATCAGGGTCATGTCATTTATGATATTAGCCCATTTAATTGAACTTATATACTAATTTACTTTTCCATAAATACTAAGCACAAAGCACTAAACAAATACAAATGACAAAAAACCCAAATCCAAAACATATAAAATTGGCTATAAATATTGACAATCTCGTAAAAAGTCTCGAAATATCGTTTTCCGTCATTCCGGCGAAAGCCGGAATCCAGTCTTTTCAAGCAGTTGCAGGCCATCTGGACTCCGGTTTTCACCGGAGTGACGACTTTTTACGATTCCATCAATATTGTATAACTGCATGAAATATTTTGTTTATTTGGTATTCGAATTTTAATATTATTTAGGGTTTCGATATTCGAATTTCGGATTTATACTCCGTTGTGGGCAGGGCAAATGTATCAAATTTTACTAAATTAGTTTCCACTTTGACGTTTTCCTGAATTCTGCCGCCTTGTGCCTTGACAAATATATATCTTAAAACTACTCTGGTATCTACTGTAAACGCAAACAGCGGTTAAGTCCAGCCCGCCACAAGGACGGCGGATAAAGGTTCAGTGGTTAGGCGGAAATGAAATCAATATCCTGGTTAAAAAAATCGTTCCATTAAGTTTTTACCGCCTGCTACGCTTGAGACATAGAGGGTGAAGGAAATATTGTAACCGTTCACAGGTTCAGGGTCCAGGGTTAGGGAAAAGACTTAAATTGCACCCCAAAAAGGCTCGTAAAAAATGCGGGTTTTGCCACATCATTGCCAAATACCATGTTCCAGGTTTGTGGGTATATGTAAGCTGATCGGTTTTCATGTACAAAACGCTTACAAAATGGCTTAAGGTGATAAGAATACAACCTTTGAATCCCGCTGTAAGCGGGAAACCTTTGAACCGTGAACGGTTACGAAATATTTTATTTTAAAGGATACATTAAAATCGAATACAGTGAATTACTAAAAAATGGGGCCCATGAATTCGGGGTCAGACTTTCTGATAAACAGATATCACTTTTTGCTATCTTTCTTGAAGAACTATGGTCATGGAACAGGGCTGTAAACCTTTCAGGCATAACTGAAAAAAGGGAAATGGTGATAAAACTGCTTCTTGACTCCCTCGTGGCGATTCCTTACCTTCCTGCAGGCGGAACACTGCTTGATATAGGGTCAGGCGCCGGTGTACCTGGTTTAATTATCAAGATAGGAAGACCGGAATTCCAGGTTCACCTTCTTGAATCACGGGCAAAAAAGGTTAGCTTCTTAAGGAATGTGATTAGAAGACTAAATCTCAAGGGTATATATGCATATAATGGCCGTGCAGAAAAAGACGTTGAGTTAACCGGTTTATTTCCCTTCTATGATATCGTAACTGCCCGTGCCCTTGCATCTGTAAAAAAAACAATCAACATCTGTTCCCCCTATCTTGCGCCGGAAAGTCTTTTAGTTACCTTTAAAGGCCCAAGTATTGACAGAGAAGTTGAAGAGGGTAGAGAAATTATGGAAAAATATCAACTCTTTACAAGGCACAAAATAAGCTACAAACTACCGGAAATCAATAGAATAAGATACCTTCTTATACTTAAAAAAGGGGGATTTACATAAGGGAGATAGTGTTATGGCAGTTGTTACCAGGGAATTTAAGATAGAAACGGCAGGCTTTAATGACATTCATGATATAAGCCCCCTTGTGTCAAAATTTGTTCATGAGCTACCATTTTTAGAGGGCTCGGTTACTATATTTGTGCCAGGTTCAACAGCAGGTGTGACGACCATTGAATTTGAAAGTGGGGTAATTGAAGATCTAAAAGATGCATTTGAGAGACTTATTCCTCAGACCTTAGAATACAGGCATAATTTAAGATGGGGAGACGGAAATGGCTTCTCCCATGTTAGATCCGCCCTTTGCAAGGCCTCCTTAACGGTTCCCTTTGTGGGCGGCAAGCTTATCACAGGCACCTGGCAACAGATAGTCATTATAGATTTTGACAACAGGCAAAGGCACAGAAGATTGGTTTTTCAGGCAATGGGATAAATAGTGCCTGAACGAAAAGCCAGTTTAGGCACTAAGTAGCTAATTTTACTTGAGGCGGTATGTTATCAGTCCATGGGCCGTATCATAGGGAGAAACACTGATCTGAACCTTGTCCCCAATTATTACCTTTATTTTATTCTTCTTCATTCTGCCGGAGAGTACGCCTGTAATTTTCACCCCTTCATCACACTCCACTTCCATTGTCCCTCCCCCTAACATCCTTGTCACCACTCCCTCTAAACGTATCAAATCGTCTCTGCTCAATTTATCCTCTTTTCCGTTATAAGGCAGTGAGTCAAAATAACTTACTACCTAACTTAATTAATAAACTTCGGTTTTTGCTTCTATCATAATAAACCTTTTATGTCAACAGGTCCTCGCAAGTTCTTATTATATTTAGTAAGCGTTAACAGGTTAAAAGGTTCCCCGATTAAATCTGGATTTAGACCTGCCCTCCCCTCCCGAGACCGTGACGGGATCGGGAGGCGCGACTTAATATGTTTTTTTTATAGATGATAAGGCAAGGCAGCAGTTTAGGGTCATTTTTAGCCGAAGATAAAAAATAAGTTTGTAACAGAGCTTAAAGTTCTGTGAATAAAAATTACCAATTGTATGGCTGGTATAGTGAAAATATAGGGGCGAATGATTATTCGCCCCTACGGTCGGGGAATAAACTAAGGCGCTAAGAAAAGCATGAAAGATATTTAGTTTGTGTCCCAGCATTTTCTTGTTTGTATTTTTCACTTTGAAAGTGCTGGGTGACTTTGTTGCAAATAATTTTTGGTTTCCCGATGAATTGGGATTTCCGCCAAAAAAATGGCGGACAAGTCCGCCACACAACACAGGCGGACAAGTCTGCTACGCTCCAACCGGCTTGTCCGCGTTAGGGGTTAATGATTGATTTTTTTCATTAAAGCTGCTGAGCATTTAAAAACAACCTGCCTACTTTCACCTGGCATATAATTTTCGTCATTCATAGGTTTTCTTCCCGTGTTTTCTTTTACATAAAATTTTCCAAACCTGCTGATCATAATATCCTCGCCATTCTCCAGGGTTTTTTTGATAATCTCCAAGAGGGATTCAATCACCTTTGCAGATTTGTTTTTAGGGAGGCTAACATTCTCGTAAACAGAGTTTATTAAATCTGACTTGGTGATTGTCATAAAGGGTAACCTATATAGTTCCTAATAGTATGGACCTTTCAGTAAAGTACAACAGAAGGAACCCTGTTTTACTTTTTTCTTTTAAAAGGCTTTATCGCTTATATTCGGCAATTATGATGCCAAAAGGCTATCTACCCTGTAACGTATTGATTTATTTGATAACATTGCACAATAAGAAAATTTTCGTTAGGCGTAGTTAACAACCTAAGTTGTTAGGATTTGAGGACTAAAGGCCTTAAATCCTTTGGCAGAAAGGGTTGTGAGAGATTACATCAAAAGTTGTAGCTACAACTAAAGTTTAGATATTTGGTGGTGATATGGGGTTAATATGGGGCAAATCAAATAAAAGAAGGGATAATAATATTAGCCATCCTTAATTTATTGTTTGGAGCTTTTTAAAAGATTATTAACCGCAGATGAGTACAGATTAACATAGATAAAAAATTAAAGGTTTTAAAAGGCCGTAGAAAGTCTTGACAAAAAGGTTTTTTAAAAGTAGTTTTTCACCCACAATATATAACTTAAGGTACTTATAAAGGAGGAGGAGCATGGGCGACCAGATTTTTTATGAATATAAGGATACCAGATTCGGTGATGGAATTACATTGGATTACTACAGAGGAGAATACTCTCTGGTCTCTGCTAAAAAGGGGCAGGACGATAAAATTTATATGCAATGGTGCTATCCACAGAAGAGGGGTGAGAGTAAGGGGCCTTTAGAAAAAAGTCTTCCATGGAAAATAAGACTGGGAGATAAGGTAGAGGCCGTAAAAGCGATGGAGTTCTTTTTAAAACAATTAAAGGATAATGCGCCTTCACCTGACAATATGCCTATTGATGGGCCGCAAGAGGATGATGTTCCCTTTTAGATGAAAATTTAATCTCCTCTCATATAATACACTACCTTAGTTATTATAAGGAATAACTATCATGCAAGCGCTAAAAACCTTTGCCAGTGACAACAACGCAGGCACACATCCGGATATACTAAGGGCCATTAACTTATGCAATAGTGGTCATGCCATAGGATATGGGGACGATCAATATACAGATATGGCATTGAAGAAGTTTAACGATCATTTTGGAGACGAAATAGATGTTTACTTTGTTTATGGCGGCACCGGCGCTAATGTGTTGGGGCTTAAGGCGATAACCCATCCATATAATTCAATTATATGTGCTGATACAGCACATATCAATGTAGACGAATGCGGTGCTCCGGAAAAGTTTACCGGATGTAAAATTCAGACAATTCCCTCGGGGAATGGAAAAATTGCTCCATCCCAGATTAAATCCCTGCTCCATGGCTTTGGATTTCCCCACCACTCACAGCCTAAGGTTATTTCCATCACTCAACCTACTGAGCTTGGCACAATCTATACGGTTGAGGAAATTAAAGATATAGCTGAACTGGCGCATAACCATGGCCTATTATTGCATATGGATGGCGCGAGAATCTCCAATGCAGCTGCTTATCTAAAGGCCAACCTTAAGGATATAACAGTAGATGCAGGCGTTGATGTTTTATCCTTCGGAGGAACCAAAAATGGCATGATGTTTGGAGAAGCAGTAATATTCTTCAATAAAACGCTCTCAATAGACTTCAAATATATTCGTAAACAAGGCATGCAATTACACTCAAAAATGCGGTTCATTTCCGCCCAGTTTGAAGCAATGCTGACCAACGATCTGTGGTTGCTGAATGCCCAAAGGTCTAATTCCCTTGCACAAGTGTTGGCTAAAGAGATAAGTCAGATTCCCAGGGTAAAGATAACGCAGCCTGTTCAAATAAATGCGATATTTTCAATTATACCGGCGGAAGTTATAAAACCATTACAGAAAGAGTATTTTTTCTATGTATGGGACGAAAATAAAAATGAAGTTCGCTGGATGACCTCCTTTGATACGGAGGAGAGTGATATTTTTAAGTTTGTTAATACCTTAAAAAAATACCTATCATAGAATATTTTCATCCAAGCGCCTTAAAGTGGTTTTTCTGCATAATAAGATAGTAATCAAAGAGGCTTTATCGCAGATTAAAGCTTTAAAGGCAGAGATAAATGCCGTAAAATTGCCAAGGCTGTTTGTGTTTTTTAGATAAGACCTGTATAAAATTTACAGTATTGATTGCTCACCTAAAAAAACACAATTTATAACCTTCCGGGGTATATCAATTTTTTTTCATTAATCGACAATAATGTTTACAAACCTTTCTCTTGTTAAATTTATGCTTAATATCAAAAAAACGCTGTTTGCAGAATGGGTTTTTCTAAAGCATATTCAAAGAGTATCAGATCTTTTGATGACTATGGAAAGGAGGCTTTCATGACAAAAACACAGAAAGAGACACTGGAGTCTATTTTTAGGGCAGGACTAAAGGCTGTAGACCCTGAAAATGCTGTTTTACAATATGTCAGGCGCGAAGGCAACCTGTTATATGCAGGTGAAAAATCCTACAACCTTGATGACTTTAAGCGGGTTTTACTGATAGGGGCAGGGAAAGGAACCGCGCCAATGGCAAAGGCCATTGAAGATATTCTCGAAGCTTATCTTACTGAAGGCTTGATTATAGTAAAGTATGGACATGGGGTACCACTAAAAAAAACAATTACCATGGAGGCAGGCCACCCGATCCCAGATGAATCAGGACTTAAGGCAACTGAAAGGATTATCAAAAAAATAGAGGAGTGTACAAAAGATGATCTGATTATATGTGCCTTTTCAGGTGGGGGAAGCGCTCTTTTGCCGGCGCCGTGGCTCCCTGTTGATCTCGATCAAAAACAAGAAACCACCCGGCTTCTTCTGGAATGCGGCGCAACCATTAATGAAATTAATGCCATTAGAAAACACCTCTCCCACAGCAAGGGTGGATGGCTTGCAAAGGCTTCATACCCGGCATCTCTAATCTCTTTAATCCTGTCGGATGTTATAGGCGATAGACTGGATATTATAGCATCCGGACCAACAGTACCCGATGAAAATACATACAGTGATTGCGCTAATATAATTGAAAAATATGATCTTGCTGAGAAACTTCCTAAGGGTGTAGTGGAGCATTTTAAACAGGGTATGGCAGGCGCTATACCTGAAACACCCAAGCCTGGGGACCAGGTATTTTCAAAGACTCATAATATTATTGTTGGAAATAGCCGGTCCGCACTTTTGGCCGCCAAACAAGAGGCTATTTCCCTTGGGTATAATACAATGATTATATCATCTCAGATTGAGGGAGAGGCAAAAGAGGCAGCAAAGTTTTTGGCTGCAATTGGAAAGGAAATTTCCCAGGCAGATCTCCCAGTATCTCCGCCTGCCTGCATATTGGCCGGTGGAGAAACAACAGTAACAATTCAGGGAAACGGCAAGGGAGGCAGGAACCAGGAATTGGCGCTGTCATTCGCCATTGCCATAGACGGCTGGGAAAAGATCGCCTTTATAAGCGCCGGTACAGATGGGACAGATGGTCCTACTGATGCAGCAGGGGCTATAGTTGATGGCCTGACATGCAGGAAGGCCTTGCAGAAAAACCTAAATCCTTATACGTTCCTGTCCAATAATGACTCCAATTCATTCTTTGAGCCTTTAGGAGATCTACTGAAAACAGGCCCAACCCGCACAAATGTTATGGATATAATGTGCATAGTTATTGAGGAGTGAATAAAAATATACCTTGACATTTAACCCGGTTATATTTAGGTATGCCCCGGAAGGTTATAAATTGCGCTTTTTCGTTGAGCAATGAGCATCAATAGCTGCGTTGTTCAGGGCCATTGAAAAATCGCAATTTGTGGCCTTCCTGGGTATGACTTACATGTTATTTGCAGACGAGGATGTTAAACTTTTTAAGTAACTTTATTAAGAGGAGGATTTTATTATGAAAAAATTTAGTGTAATTGCAATTCTTTTAATCACTGGGTTTTTGCTTTTTTCCTGTGCTGAAAAAGAAGAGCCAGCACAAGTAACCCAATTAAAAATGCAAAATGCTGAATTGCAAAAAAAAGTCCAAGAACTGACAAAAATGAATGAAGCACTGAAACTAAAAATTTCAGAGCTTGAAAAGAAAGTGGCCAAAATACCTGTTCCTAAGGTGATTAAAATTGGTGTCATCTATCCTTTGACTGGTGGCGCTGCTGCTGCAGGCCGCGAGCTTAGAGCCGGAGCGGAACTTGCTGCTGACATTGCAAACAATGCCATGACAGACATAGACATGG
>Ga0307990_1001240_pt1 | contig 21686 bp, 23 predicted proteins | sample EllFjometagen129_FD_203168 | JGI IMG/M metagenome (GOLD analysis project Ga0307990, IMG submission 203168) | Marine microbial communities from Ellis Fjord, Antarctic Ocean - #129 | ecosystem: Environmental > Aquatic > Marine > Unclassified | place: Southern Ocean | collected 2014-10-08
TGACCCCGTCCTTCTGACCCCGTCCTTCGACTGTCCCCGGTAAAACTGAATGACCGTAAATATCTGCCGGTAATTTAAAAAATTTTGACTCAATCCCCTGTTCCGGCGATTCAATATTGAAAATTCCTATATATAGCTAAAACCCCATCGGAATTATCATTTTGACAATCCCCTTGCCAGTCTGTATCTTTATATGCATGGATATAAAAACAAGCTATAAAATAAAGACAGAGCATATTATTGAAAAAGGATCAGGCCAGTTCAACGAAGACAGCCTGATCCTTGGAGATAACATTTTCGGAGTTTTTGACGGCGCTTCAAGCCTTAACACTAATCTGTTTGAGAACGGTCAAACCGGTGGAATGATTGCAGCCCAAACCGCCAGCCAGGAATTTTCAAAAAATCATTTTCCACTTTACCAATTGGGTATCCGGGCAAACCAGGCCATCCAGACAAAAATGATCAATCAAAACCTTGATATGGCACAGCGTCATAATTTATGGAGCACCAGTGTCGCTGTAATAAGAATTGACGACGCCGGACTTGAATGGTTTCAGACCGGAGATGCCCAAATCCTTGTGTTTTATGATGATGGATCATTCAGAGTGTTGGCAGATCGAAAAGATCATGACTATGAAACCCTGGCAATGTTCAAGGCAAAAAAGTTCAAATTTAATGCAGAAATTAAAAATCAGATTAAAAAAGTCCGGATCCAAATGAACCGGTCTTACGGCGTTCTCAATGGAGAACCAGAGGCACTTGATTTTACACAAAAAGGAGTTGAGCCCCTTGAAGATGTCACCAGCATCTTATTGTTTACGGACGGACTCCAGTTGCCCTCCACAACACCAACACAAAAAAAATCTTTTAACCGCCTTGCTCAAAAATTCCAAAAGAAGGGTTTGATGGGGCTCAAAAACAGTATCCGGAAAATTGAATCCCAGGACCCTTATACCCAGCGATACCCCAGATTCAAATGCCATGATGATATTGCCGCCATAGCTGTTCATTTTTAAACCAAACAGGGGTTAAGGTTCCAGGATTAAATCAATTTACAGCATGGTTTCTCTATACAAATCCGTATAGACGGAATCAATTTTTGAAAAGATCTTTTCCCATGTAAAAACAGACGAATTAGATTGAACATACGCCATATCCAGCTGGGGATGTTTCTCAACAAAGGACATAAATACATTTAAAAAGTTCACCCAGGCCAGGATTCAACAAGACTTTGGTTTGTTGGATCAATCGGGTCTACCGGGAAAATGACAATTTTTTTTTGCCTTCCTTCAGGAAGCAGTTTCAACGTGAGCATGTTCTCGGATTCCTGTTTTTGTTCCAGGATTTTTCCGCTGACAGAGTGCCAGCACAAATCAGGTCGCCCCTGTATTTTTATAAAGAAAACACCACAGACTGATGAAAGTTCCGGCAGACCGCTTAGATCGATGACAATACGCTTGTTTTTATGTTTAATTTTAGCCAGATAATAGACCGCAGCCTGCCGATAACAGGCGGCTACATCTTCAATTAAAATAAGATCCGGGCCGGATGTATTCAGGAGCAGCATATCTGCCCATAGATCAACGATTTCTAAATTTCGTTCCGGTTGAAAATGTAAAAGGTTCCCCCAATGAAGCGGCAGGATTGGCTGGGGACCATTCCAGGCAGGAGGGCTTGCTACATTGTCCCATTCCACTGGAGCAGACCCCCTCTCCAGAAGTATCACACCAGATTCCCATGTCATTTTCGGGTGTTTTGGTGCTTTAAATTGACGGGCTCTGGAAAATTTTGTTGTCACATAATCGATACCAAATCCCTTAAGCAAGGCCTGAATTGAGCTGTCACCAAAGCTGTGATTCAACGCAGGGGGAATAAATAATCGAGGAGAAGTCAAGATATGGTTCTGATCAAGCAGTCTTTCAAAGGCTTCAAGATGACGGATAATAATATTCCCCGGTCTCATATTCCCATCATTGTCATGGAATTCTGATCGTTCCATCTGCCCCCCACACCAGAATTCATGCCCGATACCATGTAAGAAAATTTCAAGCTGGTGGCGATGATTATTTAAATACTGGGAGGCGAGATCGAGGTGTGCACCCCTGTTTTTCTGATTGTTCCATGCCTTCCCCATCCAGGTGGCACCCGGGATATTTTTTAAAAAGTCTGTCCGGTCCCATTCACACATAACCATGCCCAGAGCAATTCGCATGGAAAGTCTTTCTGCCAGATGGCTGAGTGCCCGATAATCCTCAAGGCAGTGAGGCCTTCGCAAATTGTTACGGTACGGCTCCTGATAAGATGACCCGTCAACTCCCTGCCACCAGCCAACATCCTCAATGACCAGAAAGACCGGCATTGGCAGAGTGATCCGAATATCGGCAAATTGAATTCTATTCATTATCTAACTTAAAGGCTGATCCACCGCCTTATGGATGGACCAAGTTTTTGTGATGCTTCAACTGTCATGTTTTTCCATTGGTCATCAACAAGGGTTTCACATTCGGGCACCCATCGATGGCAAGCCTGTGAAAAAACATGCCATGTCAATGGCTGCTGTTTTGCCCCCCATTGGCATTTAAAACGACAGGTGGAAGCATGGGGGGACGAACGGCCGAAATCAAACTGCCGGCATTCCTTTTCAATGCCATAGGATAGCATCTGCCAGTAGAGCAACATATTGGGGCACTCAGGTCTGTAGCGCCTGAGTGATGAAGCCCAGGGGTTGAACAGGGTCTTGTTATGGGAAAAAACCATTGCCGCTGCAGCAGGATTATCTCCTATCATTACAGCCAGAATTTGAAATTGCTCCGGCAGGTGATGCGCCATTTGCTCAAAAAGCATCCGGTCATGGACAGGTGATCCAAGATCCCGCATGTTTTCTGAAAAAACAATATAAAATTTAGATAGAAGCTCTGCTCCTCCAATAACAACCCTGCACCCGCTTTTTTTGGCCTTGCGCACCTGATTTCTTACCTTTGCCCCAATCTTCCGCCAGAGTGTTTCCTCAGACTCCGGCAAAGTGCGGTTCAATCCGATTTTAAACCTATTCGGGGTATGTGTTACAGGAAAGTTTATGTCTGCAATGGCCAGTCCCCCTGACTGACGAAGTTCCAAGTGAACCGCACCAAGATCCTCTGATAGTTTCAGCGCGGCCAAAAGCAATTTTTCCTGAATACTGGTATTATCTGCAATAATTCCTGCTGCATCACTATAGGGAAGAGAAATGAGCCGGGTATCCGACCCGGGTGCGGGTAAAAAAATGAGCGGCAGAAGTCCCACAATTTTATCCTGTTTTTTCCGGTTCCTGGCAACCAGGCGAAAAATCTGTAAATCATAAACAGCAGCCAGAGTATCCCCCCAGTCATAAAGATGGGAAAATATACTCTGATCATTTTGAGATACGTATGCATCCCATTCATTTTTTCCAGAAAAAAGTTTAATGTCAATCATTACATTTCCAGCGCCACAAACGTCCGACTTGTGTTTAATTTTATCATATTATTACACATCTTAACGATTAAATACTATAGTCGTGGCAGTGCATCCGCCTTGAACAATTGAGATCAGTGGTCGCCGAACGGTAGCGGGGAAACAGGGCCTTGTCCCTGCGATCCACTGCAGCGAACGGGTTATGCATTTTCAAGTGACTGCCTGATTGAGGCTGGTATTTCTGTTGACTTGCGTGTTTGCGGATCAAAGAATACTTCTACAGTTTCGTATGTGGCATGCACTTCCTTCGTGTCAACATGCAACATTCGCTCTGTAAAAGTGCAACTTTTGCCGCCAATGCGGGTCAGCAAACTATCTACTATAATCAAATCTCCTGCTACCAGTTCCTGCTGAAACTGAACCATCGCCGAGGCCGTTACCGTATGAACTCCAAACTCATTCTGCATTTTTTTGTGACTCCCCCAGTAAAGCGGCCATAGGTGAAATGCGGCATCATCGAAAAAGTGGCTATACCAACGAACATTCATATGCCCGAAGGTGTCACAATACCAAGGGTGCACAACTCCACGGAGGATTTCTATGGGTTTAGACATAATTCCTCTCCAAAAATTCTATACTTTTCAAAGCGACTACCTCACTGCATAACGGGTAGCTCAGCCGACCGGGGGCAAATTGTCGAGCACGTTGCATAAGCAGAATCTTTTTATAAACCAAAGACTGTGAAAAAAACAACTGCTCCCGGATCGGCTGGAGCGTTTTGTTAAACAAATAATTTTGTTAACTTTCTTACACATAAACCTTCAGCTATAATGGTGTACATACTATATTTAGAGACCAATATCACATTTCCTATAAGAATAATTCTGGTTCCATTTTAGGTAATTTACTCAGCTCTTGCGAGGCCCATTTACCTAATTTAGAAAACGTTTTTGTTCTCACCTGTTCAGGGCAATACTTAATACAGGCGCAACACTGGATACATTTGTCCTGATCGACTGTTGCACTGTTTTCAGGATCTATGGCACCAACAGGGCAAACATCGGCACAAATTCCACATTGTGTGCAGGTCTCGGCAACATCAATAAGGAAAAAGCATCTTCGTTCATAAAGACTTCTTGGCCCTTTAGCAACAACATCGCCCATGTGCAGCTTAGTCTGCAAAGCTGCATCCCCAGGTACATCTACATCGGCAAGACTGCTGATTGATTCGATTGCAAACATTTTTTTCCGGATGTTTTCACCGAATAGCTTTACCTGATTCAAGTCATCGGCGTCGGGACGTCCATGTGCAATAGGTGTTTTATGACTGGAAAAAGAGTGCTGTGCTACAAAAGCAGCGCATGCTATAGGTACACACTTTCTCTTTATTAAGATGTTTTTAAGTTGTATCAAGGCATCGTCATAGGCTCGGTTGCCATAAACGACAATACATGCAGTTGGGGTATTATGGGCTTCAATCGTTTGCAACCAATTGAGGGCATTATCCTGAACTCTGCCCTCATATACTGGTACTCCGATAATCAGTAATTCATTTTCCGATGTTTGCAAGCGTTGCTTTCTTGCCCCAGGTTTAGTAATGTCAACTACTTCAGAGACATCATAGCCAATTCCCCTTCCGATCTCTTGTACAATTTTTTTTGTTGTTCCCGTTGCTGAAAAGTAGACAAGTTTCAGTGAATTTATTTCCATCTTGTTTCATTCCTTCCTTTGTTTAACATTAAGGGTAACTTGTCGGGCCGCAATGCTCGAACAAAAAACGAGCGGCTATTCCCGGTCAAGTTTACCCGATTTTTCGGCGATTTCTTGTCAATAAATTTGTTGAGTTCCTTTCTTGATAAAAGCAATCGTGTCTGACCCTATTTCTTCCTCTCGTACCCATTTGTCAGGCCTGACCCCGTCCCCTTCCAAGCGAATGCCAATCTCTTCCAACCTGTTATCAGGCACCTTTGAAGATAAATTTTTTGATTTGAGAAGTTCAAAAAGAAAAGTAGCAGCCTCAGTGGCTGTAAGTCCACTTAGCTCTTTGGTAATACAGTTTTCACACCAGCGAGCACTTTTTATAGAACGATTACTTATGAGTAATAACCTGCCAGCGGGCCGATTTGAATTATTAAGTTTTTCGACCAGAAACTGCCAGCTTTTGGGCGGTAATGTGTTCGCTTTAGGAAAAAGCCTTTGAAATTCATCAAGAATGATCAGTATCCGTTCACGACGCAGAACTCTTAGCAACGCTTGGTACAGATCGCCATTGCTACCCTTTTCGAGTTCTTGCATCAAGTCATAGATACCCTCGCTTTCCAACGCAAGGGCGATGTCCGTTAAAAGATCTAAGGAGGGGGTTGGTGATTCTAATTGTGGTTCAAAGGGATCTATACATCTTTGTGAATTCGCAGCTACCTCCAGAGCCATTTGACTCTTCCCACTTCCAGGGAATCCCTGCAATATGGCAACGGCTGGACCAGTTGGCAACCATTTGGAAACAAGCTGAAGCATGATTTTCTTTCGCTGTTTCCCTTGAAATATGCCATCCTGATTAACCTTTTTATCCAGTTCAATTACTTGTTGCTTGCCAACTTCTTGTGGCTTGCTTTTCAAATTTTCAGCAGAAGTCAGCATATCTTCTATGCCAACTGCGGATGGACTCAGGGTAGGTAAAGGAGGTTCTGTCTTTGGCTTTTTGCGGCTCAGTTTTACACCATCAAGGAGTTGATTTATCAAATGATCTTTTAGATCATTTGATAAATCAACTCCTTGATGGTGTGGGTTCTAAAAAATCAATATAGACCAGTGGCTTAAAAAAGCCTTTTAACTCACAATTGGCGACACGCACTGGAATCAATAAGCGTTTTTCTCCAGTTGGATCTTGAGAAAAAGCCTGTGCCCATTCAGGCTGGGTGAATATTGCTTTAAGAAAATGAGGAGATAGAACAATTATAGTGCGCTCGCAATGTACAGTGGCCTTTTGCATTTCAATTACAAAATTATTTCCGCCGCCCCAATCCCATAATTGAATCACAACTTCATAGCCTGCATTTTCTAGTTGCCAAGCAATCCACTCAGCCCAACGCTCATCGTGCTTGTTGTAACTGATGAAAAAATCTTTTCTCTTGTCCATCAGCAATTTCCTGAAGTTAGTTTGAATGAAGGGGCAATGGGAACATTTTTATTAATAGTACTCTTGCATAACGAGTGACATCACTTGCCGGGCCGTGATGCATGAGCAAACAACGGGCGGCGGTTCCCGGTCAAGTGAATGTTTTTGTTCGGCGATTTCTTGCCGATTAAGTTGTTAAAAAACCGTGGTCTGTCCCCGTTTTTTCCGTTTTTTCGCAAGCGACCGGCTACGAAATTTTTGGGGTTTCTTCGCCACTCGCTTGAAAAAAGCTTAGAGCCACGATTTATCTAATCGGCGGTACAGGAAATCTACGTTTTCCTCTTGACTTTACTTATCATAGATGTCCCCTTTAATTCAGTTAATTTTACTCTGATCCTATTTATATGCCATCTGATGCCCACCAAATCACGGTGTTGATTCTCTATAAAGAGACTCTATCTCCTTTAGGTGTCTAACCTTATTCATATACTTAAGCGCACCCCCCCTAAACTCTGTCTTGGCCAGTTTTTCCAATAAGCATCTTAAACGGTCTTGATAATCATAAATTGGCCTGTAGTTATCTAGAACAACACCCAAAATTTGACATACCGGATCGGGATTTTTTTCGACCAACCGATCTAGCTCTTCAATAAAATCATCAGCATTATGATTTGTACTGACGTAGGGAGCTACTGCCAACAACATTACCCTCGTTCTTTCATCAATTTCATTTAAGAAGCAACTAAGCTGGCTTAGCGAAGAGAATAGGACCGCAGGCGGAGTGGAAAAATCACCGCCTAACTCAATGCACCATTGCCAAAAACCCAGAATAAGCATGACCTGGTCTTCCGATAGGTCCTGCCCTCTGACTGACCAATAAAATCTGCTGATGGTTATAAGGTCATCGATATTGTCTTCGGCCCTCAGGGATTGGAAACGGGGTGAATCCAGAGTCTCATCCCCCCAAAGACAAGCAAGAGCAACTCTTTCAACTATTCGCTCACGCACTTGATCAAACTCTAGATCAACATTCAAAGCACGGTTAATAATCCCCCTCGATACAAGCAGTTGATATGATTCTTTAGTTGCTGGGGCATAGGTTAAGCCAGATATCGCACATCTAAAATTTTCCTGCTGATCAGCTGGAAAAATCTTATCTATTTCTGAATGTAACCAATCCTTATCAAGGTAGCTTAGATTAACGAGATAGGCACCTGAAAGGGTCGAAAAGTCATAGTTAGATCCTGACTGACACATTTCAAGCTCACTACTAAATATTGGTTCCAGTGCCGTCCAAGAAGTGGCATGATTTCCCCGCTTTTTGTCTTGAACACGGCAAGCTCTTAGCGCATGACTAAAAAGGGCCTCTAGAGTTTTACCCCTTGAAGAGTTAATTGCATGTGACATTGAATCGCGACCGGACTCATCTTCAATTTCCAAATTAGTCAAAAGAGCTTTTATGAGTTCCAATGACCTTGGCAGCAATTCAGAAGAATAAGATTTTTTGTCATCCCGGGTTCCTGATTTTAGAAACTCCGCAATCATTGGAGGAATCCAGTCCCGTGTAGGAGTCAAATCTTTCCCTCTTTCAACAGCTTTTCGCCAAAACTCAGGATCAAAAATCAATTTTTCAAATATGCTAACCAACTGCTCCCAAGCGTGATTCCAATCAAAGGAAACCTTGTCGTAATCGCTCCCACTCCAAAGAGTCTTAAATCCGTTTATAACGCCATACTGATAGGATCGTTTTGCTCCCATAAACTGAGGGAGCAGCCGCAGAAAAATGCTAGGCTGATTTACAACAGCTTTCTCAAGAACAGTAACAAGTGCCTTTTCACTTGGTCCTCTCCACGTATCCGCCTGATTAAAATCGTTCAGTTTTTGGATTAAGGTTCCTCCTTCAGCAAAGGAAAGCAACTCATCAAGCTCATATGGTGAAGGCCCTGGTCCCCATCCACTTTCCATATATAAATGAAAGTCAGGATGATCAGGAACTCGGCCTAATTCTTTCTCTTGATTCAGCTCAGAAAACCACTCGTCAGCAGGTTGAAACCCCATGCCTTCAATAGCTGAAAGCCAATTCCTCTGGGTATACCTGCGATATTCCTCAGGGTCATCGTCAATCTCAGGTAAAGGCAACTCACGTAATGCATTTACAGTTGCTTCCTTGTAACCATCTGAAAATGAACCAAATCGTCTATTCAGAAGCTGGTACATCTCATGGATATGCTTCGGATCAAACAAGTTGGGCCCGACAACTTCTCCGTAAAGTCTATCCAGTTCGTCCCACCGTTCATTGAGAAGATAAATCCCGATTCGACGTATTATATCGTGATGATCAACCAGTATTTCCGCCACAAATGCTCGAGCATTTTTAGCATCAGCTGAAACCCAAGAAAGTAGGATATCCCTCAAACCCTCAACTAGGCAATTTTCCGTTTCATGCCAAGAGCGGTTTTGCTCATGCTCTTCAATAGCAGGGCGTTGCATATAACTTTGTAGTTTCGCGTCCCCTCCATTGAATGCTTCTTTAAGTCGTGCAACAAACATCGAGGACGCTGCGCCCCCAATTTTACGTCCAAGGGCATCTGCATGCTTTTTGATTATTCCTTTCAGGAAATAACCATCAACGGCTGTCACTAAATCCTTATCTCGCCGCCTAGGAGGAACATCCTCTCCTTTTCTCAATTCAGTTAAGTAGTTCAATATGATGCATGCCATCTCCCAATCTTTTTCAGCTTCACTCTCTAAAAAACTGGTGATTATGCCTTTGCTGAGCTTAGTGCCAACAAGGCTCTTATCAAATTTACCATTGAGCCATGCAGGAATAAGATCAAGGTCTCCCTTAAGCAAAACCTCCCGGGGAACAAGCCCAAAAATTTCTGCAAAAATTCTATATGTATGATAGTTGTCTCGGACTTCACCACCTTCATCCTTAAATTGACTTACCTCACGAACAACACTCATCACCTTATCAGCGAGTTCGGTATCATGTCGTTCGCCAGAAAGTTTCGCCAAATGTAGAAGATAATCAAGAGGTACCCAGTAAGGTATACGGACATAACCGGGATCGTCTGCTGGGACAGGCCCCAGAGCCTTAGCTGGCTCAAAAAGGCCTGCAGCGTTAATAGCGTCGAAAAAATCTTCCGCACCTGGCTTAGAAACTAGCAGTTGAAAACCACGCTGCGCATGCTCATCGCTCTTTGTCATTAAAGTGACAAACGATTTTTGGTTTGCTGTGAGCTCAGCCATCGTGCAACCTCTCCATTTCCAAAAACTCTTGGAGCTGTTCCAAGTCTTTCGCCGGGATTTCTCGCGCAAAATCCTCCAGAACCTCTAACAATTGATCCCAGTCTTTCTGATCACGAAGGAAAGGAATAAGCTGTATCCCGCACTCTTGCAGATAGTATCGCTTAAGACTCCGCATAAGCTCATACTCGTGCGAGAAAAATCCTTGCAACAAGTAATGTTTTGCCTCCCGCTGGTCTTCGCCAGGCTTATGACGGGTCTTAAGGATTACGTATTCGAGTATTTCTAACTCCTCAAGCCCATAACCTACAAAAAGCACCGTCTTGTTCTCAAAAAGATGCTCCAGGAAAGTAAGGACTTGATTCTCTTTTTTCTCTCCCCTGAAAAGACGATCATTAGCATAACGCGTGATGTAATCTTGTGTTGTCAGAACCATACTGTCGGGATCAACTAAAGCACCATGGAGATGTATTACCGTGTTTTCACGATTCAAATTCGCTGCGGTAAAATCTTGAACTTGATATTTCTTTTCCCGCTTATTACCAAGTTTAATCTGACTTGCATCTACCACCTTGCCAGGCAATAGTTCAGGGATGATCACTTCCTCGTCTAACCATTCATCATAGTTGGTCGTTACAAAGGTCTTCCCCATAGCAGACAAGCTGCCATAAAGACGCATTCCCTTTTTGTTACTCAAACGCCCATCTGGATGAATCAACTCCTTAAAGTTTATGTAAGTTTTATGTTCATCCTGTAGCCCAACTGCGATAGCTAATTTTACTCGTGGATTAAGGTGTCTGATCTGATCTAGCTGGCTATGGGTAAACTTCCCTTTTTCAACAAAAAAACAAAGAGCGGCATCAGCAAACTCGTTCCAATTAGGACACCCAGCAAGGCGTGATGCTCCAGCTCCTACAAAAGGGACTAAAGTTCCCCTTCTAGCAGCTTCACGCAAACCCTCAGGAATGGGTGGTATAGAAAGAATTTCATCGATCACGAAGCTGACTCCTAATACTTATCGAAATTTTCCGCATACTCAAAGATTTCCTTATAATCTCATTCAACTCGGCGTTCCAGTTCCTTGTTCCGGCGCGAAGCGACGAGGCAAAGGTCTGAACGTAGTCAGCACCGCGATGCTCGAACAAAAAAACGGGCGGCTATTCGCGGTCGGTCTGTATGCTTTTGTTCAAGTAAGCCGCTATCCGCGGCAGGATCGATAGTTTCAAGTTTGTCTCTTTTTTTGAGACCAATTGAAAGTTTGAAATTCCCTTAATTTCCCTTCTTAAGAAATTCCTTCTTTACAATTTTCACAATCAAATACTACTCCAACTTTATCTTTTCACCTTGAGAGAAATAGGAGTAGCATTATGGTAGCGCTAAAAACGCCTTGGTATGACAAAGCCGTCGAAGCCCTGAAACTCAATGGAAAATCTGAGAGTAGTCAGAAAGCTTACGCCCGACAGGTACGCAAACTGATCGAATTTTACAATGGTAAAGATCCGGATCAAATCACTGAGGAAGAACTCAAAAACTATTTCATTCATCGCCAGGATGTTGACAAGTGGCAGCCCAACACCATGCGTATTTGCTACAGCGCCATCAAATTATTCTATCTTCATGTCGTGCAACGCGACTGGCACCTGCTGAAAGTAATTAAAGCGCCAACAGAGAAACGACTGCCATCTGTCTTGAGTTGTGAAGAGGTCGATCACATTATTGGCAATATCGCCACATTTCACAATTACGCCTATCTTTCGACGGTCTACTCCTGCGGATTACGTTTGCAAGAGGGCTTGTTTCTTCAAATATCAGATATAGATGGTGGTCGCAAGTTTGTTCACGTCCACCGCGGGAAAGGTGCCAAAGACCGCTATGTCCCATTGCCCGAAGCCACCTACTTGTTATTACGATCTTACTGGAGTACCCATCGCAATCCAAAACTTATTTTTCCAGCTTTAGGACGAGGGCAGAATCTTGGGCCCAGTTCGGAAACACCAATGTCTATAGAAAGCGTTCAAGGAGCATTTAGGGAAGCAAAAATCAAAGCCAGTATCCGCAAACGCCAGGTTTCGATTCACACTTTACGCCACTCTTATGCGACCCATCTTCTAGAAGGCGGAGTTCATGTCAGGGCGGTTCAGCGTTATCTTGGTCACAGCAACCTTGAAACCACCATGGTCTACCTGCACTTGACCAGCAAGGGGCAGGATGACTCTTTCACGATCATTAACAATGTCATGAAAGGAGTCGAGTATGGGAGCCATCGCTGAATTATTTCGTCAATTTGGTCCTGAATACATTGAAAAATACCAACAAAACATCCCCGCTAACCATAAGAAAGTAATCGCGGCCATCATCAGATGCCGGACTGAAGATTGTGGTGTAAACGTTTTTGGCTGCTCAAAATGCACTCGCTCAATAACCGTTTTCAAATCCTGCGGCAACCGCCACTGTCCAACCTGACAGAATCACAAAACCCGGCAGTGGCTGGAAAAACAACTTGACCGAGAGCTACCTGGTCACCACTTCATGGCAACTTTTACGATTCCTGAACAACGAAGTCAATAGGGTCAAATCTTTATCCTTGACAACCTTAACTCAACGAAGCCGCAGTCAAGAATAAAGATTTGACCCTATCACCCTCTTCTTTCATCCCCTACTCTATGCCGGTTTATCCCGGCGTTTTCACTCCGACCCCAATTAATTGATCGAGAAAATAAACAAAAAACACCTAACCGAAAGATTTACGATATACGCGTAACATTTAACTTTGGTTGTGTGGTCTCTGGGTGGTTTTTTTGTTTTAAGCCCATATTTTTCATATCTATCAGGTATTATACGCCTGATTCAAATAAATCTCTGGAACTGGTTGTTAGAATATCATTCTTATTTTTTCTTACATGAATGGTATCTTCCAATTTAAGAACTCCAGCGTTATCATCCATCATATGAAGTTCAACAGTGATAATATTATTTTCCGAAACGATCTGATTGTTCCCAGCCCATATCAAAGGGGGTTCATTTAATTCCAAGCCGATACCGTGACCGGCCAGTTGGCTCTGTTCTCCGGCTTTTAATTTAAGAAATGCCTGTGAATATGGGGTGTCTTTTGAGGCGTTGATTGCAGATTGATAAATATCAGCACAGCTAATGCCAGGTTTGATCACTTCCTCAATGAGATAATCTGAAATTTGTTTTAAAGCCCCATAGCAAGCTCTGATTTCAGGCTTGGCTTTGCCAGCGATAAAACTTCTTGCGTGATCACTGTGATATCCATTGACATGACTGGGGATATCAATAATTATTGTTTCCCCGGATTCAATCTGTTTCTTCGATGGCCCGATAGGAACAGAGGCACTTTGTCCCTTTCCAGTGATTGAATAAAGAACGCCACTGGGGTTTTTTAAATTTGCACCGGAACCAATGGGTCCCATACTCATGAAAAAATCACTTTTTCGAAAGAAAAAATCTCCTTCATGGCCTGCCAGCCTGTGAGCATACTCAACAGCTGCGGACAATTCAAGTTCTGATATGCCCGGTTTTAATATGTTACAGGCTGCGTCATAACCTCTTTGAGTACAAACACAAGCTTTTTTAATTTGTTCAATCTCATGTTCATCCTTGATTGATCTTAGCTCCAGAGTCATAGGGGATACATCAAAAAATTCTATTTCACCGAAGATTTTTTTAAACCGAAGATATTCTTTGGCTGTCAGAATATCAAGTTGAATGCCGATTTTTTTATTTGAAGAGTTGGAAAAAAAACGATTATATACATTGATTAATTTCCTTTCTTCCTCAACCTTTGATGAATCAATAAAAATTTCATTTAAAACAAATTTTATGCCGCTTTTCACAAAAAGATAATACTCATCTGGCGTGATTACTAAATATGATGGTTGAGCGGTTCCTGTAAAATATAAAATATCCCTTGAATATGTTAAAAGAGCCCCAGCAGAATTAGCACGAGCCAACATTTTCTGAAGGTTTCGGAGACGATTTTGAAAGATATCAATACGATGTTTGTCCTCTGTTTTTTCCATTAATATATCCTATCCTCTTATCTTTTTACAATTTCCTGGTCCCATTGGATTCAGTGTGGTCATTTGTTCTTCTTTATTAATATTAAGAAATCGGTTCAGATTCATTGAACTGGTCCAGTCGATCAAGAAAATCTTGCATTTGAGACCATTCATCTTGAGTGAATCGATTCAACCAACTCATTCAACCTGAACCAAAGAAAGACTTTTCGTTATGTGACACTTAAATGACAATCCCGATTTATTAAATTTTTCGATTTCATGGGCAATGGAGTATTGCGTGCAAATATTACAGAACATCGAACAGCAACAAACTGTCCAGCCAGTATCAAACTGTCATTCCCGTTTGAACCAGGTAAGTAGATATTTTCAACAAGCTGCCATTACCGGGCTTGTCCAACAAACGGTTTAGATTGTGGTTCGCTCCACTCGCACAACCTAACCTTATTCGATCGGTCAATGGTGGCTATGCGAATGTGACACAACAACGGCTAAAATATCGTTGGGCTCTGCCTTTTCGATTGTCATGAGTTGACCAATTGCTACCCTGATCAAATGTGATAAAATTGAAAAAGGCATGAGGGATATTGTCGTATTCCGGATTGTCATTCATAGCGGCCACCTATCAGGGTTGGGGTTTTTTATTGTAAAAGAACAGGTTTATCGGGCTTGATAACCTACATCAAAAGTAGGGTGGTCGAAGCCGGTGGCCCATGAACTACGACCGCCAAAAATATAGATAAAACTCTAAACTCTAGTTATTTCACTGGCCTGCCGTATATTGCCGGCCCATGACTATACTTTTTTTTATACACTCATTATGAAGCGTATTCAACTGCAAAATATTCTATTTGGACACCCTGTATATATATATATTTATACGATTTTATGGAATTAGAAAGGCTACGTTATTCGCGGTATCAATATTTAACTATTTGTTATTACAGCTAAATATCGACAGGGCGGTTTATTTTTTATGGTTGGCACAAGTGTTGCTGGATACATACCTAAGAACTAATCTTGAATTTTTCAATAAATGAAGGAGAACGTATCATGGCACAGGCACAATTAAACCAAGACGGCCCGAATGGAGTTCATCCGCACATCCTCGTAATGGAAGATGATTGTAATGTTGCTAAAGGGCTTGAAATGACGTTAACCGAGGCGGGATATGGCGTTTATGTCGCCGGAACCGGCCAGCTGGCAATGGATGCTTTTAGAGATGAACATTTCGATCTTCTGATTGCTGATTTGCGCTTACCGGATATCAATGGCATGGAAGTTATTCGCCAAGTAAAAGAACTTGAGCCAAAAACTGAAGTTATCGCCATCACCGGCTATCCGACTACAGCCATAGCCGTAGAGGCAATGAAGCTCAAAGTTAATGATTTTCTTCCCAAACCATTTGATGAAGATCAAATCAAAACGGCGGTCAGTAAAGCTCTTCATGTTCGCGAAGTAAAACCGACCGTTAACGCAGCCAAAAGCGAAGAAGAGAAGCTGATTCAGAAGAGAGAAATAACCGAAGTCTTAAACCGTACTGCTGATGACAGTAAATTCTGGGCTAGCTTAGTGGAAAATGGTTCTGAAGCTCTTAAGACCTACAGCCTCTCAAGCGAAGCTAAAGCTGCAATCCTGTCGGGAGATCTGCGCTGGATTAACCAGAATATTGGAGAACTGACTCAGAAACAGTTGATGTTCATTTACAAACGGCTCGAATCCGAAGCTTGGTAAGCTTAAGTTGAGTGTATGCTATCTATGGAAAACTCGTAAAAGAGTTAAAAAATAGATGGCATACACCACTTCTTATGGGTTCCATCTACAATGTCGATACAGTTGCAACCTGACAGAACCTGACAGGGTCAAATCTTATAGGTTATGCCTTGTCTGAAAAGTAGGAAGTAAGTAAAAAGTAAGAAGTAGGTAATCAGCCCGTTCGAAAACACTTCCCACTTCGTACCATATTAAGGTTGCTCATTTCTATGAAACTCTGTTCCTTTGATATCACTACCTTCCACTTCTAATAAAGTGTTGACAATTGGTCCAAAACCGGCATTAATAACAACTGTCTTACCTAAAATATCCTTATCATGATGCTCATGCATGTGTCCACCTATACAAACCACAGGTTGATATTTATCACAAGCTTCTCTTGTAATCAAAGAACCAAAATGCTGTCCCTTCCTTGGAGAACCTTCCCATGTTATCATATCCACCCTTGTATTAAATGGAACATTGTGTGACAAGAAAATAACAGGTCTGTTTGCGCTTTCAAATAATGAAAACACTTTCCCCTTTCCTTCCTCATAATCTTTCTTTATCTCTTCAAGATTACCCTTCTTTTTTGCTCTGTTTAAATCTTCTTCATATTGCGGATATTCAGGTCCACTTGTTATTCCATGACCTATAATTTGGAAATCCTTAAAATCAACAATCTTATGATGAACATCCGTTACATTCTCTAATCCTGAAACCATCTTATTATAAACTTCTATGTTTTTATCATTTGGAGGCATAGATATTTCGCGAACATCCCAATTTCCAGGAACTGCAAAAACAGGAACTCCGAGAGAATTTAAATATTCCAGAATTTCACTTCCATCCTTTATTGATTTGTCTACCATTTTTTGAGCTTCTTCTTTTCCAACAACATCATACCATTGCTTCTTCAAATCAGGATTTTCCATATTTTCTTTCATTACCTGAATGATATACTTCTTAAATCCATTCGAGCAAAAATCACCAGGTGCTATAATAGCATCATGGTCTTCAAAGTGAATATTTGGCTTCTGTCCATGCAAGTCTCCAATAATTAAGAATTTGACCATAATTAATCTATACTCCTTTATTTAAAAGCTTTATTCACTCTCTAGTTTCTTCCTAATTAACCCTTCAACTTCACCAGAGATTGCAGCCTGCTCTTCGCCAAATTCTGCCACGAATTCATTCCCGAGGGGTCACAGCGACCGGTTCTGCGTTTCGCGGCACAACGACCAGCATCAGCCGCCTAAAAACGGTAACGGGATTTTCAGATTATCAACAACCTGTCGAATACGTTTGTAGCCAAGAGGATCAGACTGCTTCACTTTCTCCAATTTACGGGAAAAATACTCGGTAGGTCGATACAGATTATTGTTGTTCATTGTCTCGCTTTAATGTCTTCAAGATAATCGTTTGGTTACTATGTGCCGCTAACGTTCCATTAACCGGCCGCAAAAGGGTTGAATCCCTGGTTAGTTGTTGGCCCTCATTTTTGAATAATGTTTATCGTCAATATTTTCCCGTATAAAAGAGCATTTTGGCAGCCAAGAATATACGTAAATCGGAGTTTGGTAAATATCTTTAAGCCTGATGATTTTTTTAGGTTGACAAAATGGAAAAGCGAATGTGTTACTCACAATGAAAATCTCATTTGATAGTTCGCGGTTCAGTTTTTCATGAAGAGAAAGCATACCCCCAGGGAAAAGATAACAGAATAGAATAGAAGCACTGCTGAGATCAGCCTTCTCAAAATCTTTGCGATAAAGCGTAAGGTTATTCAGACGTAAGCTGTATTTCCAAATTATTGAGAACAACCATGGAAACCATGACAGTTCGTAGCCTATCACATGTTGACGTGGGTACTTACGGGCGAGAGCAATAACGAGCGTTCCCCAACCAGAACCCAGGTCGATTAAAGGACCATTTGCAGGGCTATCTATTGAAGAAAGCATGGCTTTACAAGCCTTGCCTGAGCTCATCATAGGAGAAATACCAGTTTGCAGCGTGGTCCAAACAATGGATATGGCAGCCAAAAGGACGAAAACAAGAAGTATTAGATTAAGAAGTGACATGTTAACGAGGATCTAAAACTTGTCGAAATTTCATTATTTTTATTTACACCTAACGACTTGGGTGAGGGGCGCGACCGCAATGATTGCAAGAATTGAAGGCTTATTTCGCGACCTCTCCACCCTTTTGTTATATTACGGTTTTTTGATTTTCTATCATAGTTGACATCAACAACTAATTGTTGTACTCTTTGTACATAAGGTACAAAGAGAGGAGGTGCCAGCATGACCACGACAATTTCTACAGCAGAAGCCAGAAAAAATTTTGCAGATATAGTCAACAAGGTCGCTTACGGTAAGGAACCTATTGTCTTGACCCGGAGAGGGCATGAAGTTGCCGCTTTGGTTTCTATGGATGAACTTGGATTGCTTCGACAGATTGAAGATTATATTGACATTGAAGATGCAAAAAAAGCTCTTGCGGAACCTGGTGATAATGTTTCTGCCAAAGAAGTTTGGAAACAATTGGGGCTTTAATCTATGCGGTATTCCATAGAATTTAGACCTGCTGTGCTGAAAAGTTTGAAGCGTTTTCCGAAACGGGATTTGATACGAATTAAGAAGAAAATTGATGAGTTCGGAAGTAACCTTCCAGCCCCTAATACAACCAAGATGAAAGGGGATAATTCTTTTCATAAAGTTAGATCTGGTGATTACCGTATAATATATGAAATTCATGACGATAGGTTGGTCATTTTGATTGTAAAAGTTGGTCACAGAAAAGACATTTACAAAAAACTCTCATAAATTTCCCTTCCATTTTTTTCTCCTTTTCTAGAAATTTACTTCGAAACTCCAAGTATTATAACGCCAAGGATGAGAGGCACGACCGCAATGCGCGCAAAAATTGAAGGCTTATTTCGTGTCCTCTCGCCCCGTTGGTTATGACCAATGTTCTCTAATTAAACAATATTTTGTGATTTTTCTACCCTTGATATCTAATAATACGATTTTTGCTAATTTATTTTTATATTTATCAAAAGGTGCAGATTCAAGCATGGTTGGAAAGCGTTCTCTGGAAAATGGAGGGATTTGGATATCAGCTTCATTCTGTAAAATAGGTGTCAAAAATGGGAAGAAAGAAACTTTCCTATTTAAGACCAAATTTTGAAAAGAAGCAAGCTCGGCTTTTTTGGTCAGCTTGAGTGCGATTGTTCTCTTAATTTCTATATACATCTTTCCTATGTTGAATTCGAAGAATTAAAACAGATTCGTCAATGATAGCGTAAATGACACGATATTCACCAACTCTGTATTTTCGCAACCCTGAAAATTGACCTTGCAATTCTGGAGATTGATCAGCTTTTATTGAAAGTTCTGAAGTTAATTTATTTAGAATTCGTTCTGCTTCAGAGTGCCCAATTTTTTTTAAGTCTTTTGCAACTGATTTTTTAAATGTAATGTTATAAGCCAATTTCTTTTCTCATTTCGTCTATTGATATCACAGAATCAGAAGTATCTCGAAGTCGATCAAGACTTACTTGTAAGTCTGCCTGGTCATGCAAGTAGCTCTCGAGAGCCTTTTGTACAAGAAAAGATTTTGACCTTTCCGTAGCTAAAGCGATGCCGTTAAGTTCTTTTGCCAGTTTATCGGGTAATCTTACTGAAAGTGATGTACTCATATCTCACTGCCTCCTTTGTGTTTATTTGTAATACACTGTAACACACAGTAATAAATAAGTCAAGAAAGGCTTTATTAGAGAGAGAACGCCAACATCTGCGGCTTGTCCGTAGCATGTTTTTGTTGGACATCGTTTTGTGTTTGTATCAGGGGGGGCGGCAATATTCGGGACTCTGAAAATTTTTGCTACGTTGTTAAACAAAAGCACGTTCCTATCCTTTTAACTACTTGACTCTCAATATAGATACAAGTAATGAAGTTTTTATTTATCTTTCATCGTTATAAGTGTTTCACTGCATGAGAAAAGTATTTTAAACCAGTTTATACAATCAACCAGGAATTTTGCTATGTCAGTTGAAGAAAATATGTGTCCCAAATGTAATTCACCTTATGCCTATCCCGATGGACTTCTGTGGATATGTCCTGAATGTGCTCATGAGTGGGCATCTGATCAGGCTTCTGATATGCCCTCGGAAGATGCGCCACAATTCCTCGATGCCAATGGCACTCCTTTGCAGGATGGAGATACAGTCACCACCATCAAAGATCTTAAGGCTGGGAAGGACACAATCAAATTTGGTACGAAGGTCAAAAATATTAAACTCCTTGATGACCCTGTAAATGGCCACGATATTTCCTGTAAGATTGCAGGTTTCGGCGCAATGTACCTTAAATGTTCTGTTGTTAAAAAGGCGTAAAGGAAGAGGTTAAAACATCGGAAATGTAATTTGCTCTTTGGTTCTGCTTCTTGGCGGCAAGAGAGGCAAGGAGACTACCTACACATTTTCATGAAACCTGTTCAATTCTTTTGCTTTTCCTCAAACAGTTAACGCTAAAATCACCGGTTCACCCGGTGCATTTTTTTGTTATCTACAAGTTTAGATTTTTCGAATACCCATTTGTCAGGCCTGACCCCGCTCCTTCTGACCCCGCTCCTTTCTGCGTGATGTGCCAAACTTGCCCGGGAATATGGTGACGGTTAGCTCTAGGCATGTCAGAGAATCCTTATAGCTATTATTTTACCTAAAAATTGGCCGTTTAAGCCTGTTTTTAGCCCATTTTCTAGAGATATTCTTCATTATTTCAATACTTTAACTTGGTCCGACCCCGTTTTGTGTTGGCCTTTTGTGTTTTGGGTTTTGTGTTTTGGTTTTGTCCCGTTTTGGTTTTGTTCTGGCAGTAAGAGTGGGGCGTTTATAGCGACTATGACCGTGTAATAATAAAGGCTACGAAGGCTATGAATACGGCCCGCGAAGATAGTAACCAGTTGCTCTTGACTGCATTGTTAGAAGACTCACCCCGAAAAACTGGATTATTTCGTGTGACGAGTATAGTCCTTGATCAGCCAGCTTTTGGGTTCTCTACAGACCTCACCGTTTTCGAGGCCAAGGACGTCTTTCACCTTTTTTCCAATTGCTTGATTAACGACCTGCAATGAATTCTCATTGACCCTCGTCTGATATTCACGCATCAGTTTTTCATTATGCTGGATGTGCAAAAACACGTGATCTGTTATATCACGCATAAAATCTCGGACGACTCTTTCGGCATAATCATTGGCATTCATTTTTTATTCTCCTTATTGTATGTTTCTGTCCTTCTAACGCTAAAATCACCGGTTCACCCAGTGCATTTTTTGTCCTCTATAAATTTAGATTTTTCGAATATTCATTTGTCAAGCCTGATCCCACTTTCCGCTCTGACCCAAAAAGAAGAAAAACGTAAGAATTACTCGAAAATGCTTTCCTATGAGTGCTCACCAAAAAAATTTAGTGACATAATACCTTTTTTCAATTTGTTTAAGAAATTGTATTAAGTTTCCCTGTCCTCTCAGCATTAAATCATAAAAAAACTTGGGTCAAAAATTTGTTATTTATGGGCTTCCTTTGTACGGATGTAGCGAGAAATGTGAAAAGACGCTAACATCATATCCTCCTGAGATATGACCTCCGGTAGATTCTCAATGAAGGCTGGCAGGGCTTTTGGATTTAAGACCCAAACTTCAGAATTTTTGCCTTTCCCTGTTGATTCTATATACCATCCCGGAAACAAGATGACTGGTTTAACGGAGTATTCTTTTCCTGTAGTTTCTTTCAGAATATCTTTAAACCATTTGGCCGCAGACGTTACTTGAATAATGGGTTTGGTCTGGACACCAATATATTTGCTGGACAACTTCTTTCCGTCAAAATAAATCTTTGCCTCTCCTTTTTCCGGCTTGCTGTATGTTTTTGTTTCTATGACAAAGATACCTTTTCTGGAAATAATGACATGTACGGTGGACCCGAGCGTCTAGACAACTTTTTGTAATGTTAAGCTATAGGCCGGGGTTTAAAATCTAAAGTAATTTCTTAATGCTTTTCGGGGGGTGCGGGGGGCGGAGCCACCCGCCCTCGGGC
>Ga0307990_1001241_pt1 | contig 21685 bp, 17 predicted proteins | sample EllFjometagen129_FD_203168 | JGI IMG/M metagenome (GOLD analysis project Ga0307990, IMG submission 203168) | Marine microbial communities from Ellis Fjord, Antarctic Ocean - #129 | ecosystem: Environmental > Aquatic > Marine > Unclassified | place: Southern Ocean | collected 2014-10-08
ATCCTATATTACATCTTTTCAAACGCCCTTGTAGCTCAGTTGGATAGAGCAACGGATTTCTAATCCGTAGGCCGCAGGTTCGAGCCCTGCCAGGGGCGCCATTTTTTTACCCTTTAAAATCAACTATTACCCTATAAACATTGGGTTTAATCGATTCAGTGTATGACTGTTATGGCTTTTCTGAGCCTCCTATGCCCCTTAAACCTCGGGGTCCGAGGCAGAGCCCCGAAAGCTAACCCTACTTCATTCCACACAGCTTGTGAGTCTGAATGGATAGCAACCATTCATTGCGGGGGTTGTTTTGATTCAGCCAGCCCAGCAATCTGATTGTCTGCTCAATATTCATTTTACCATCACGCTCACAAGGCGAAAGGTAGTATCTACGGGCATTAATCAGAGTGCGGACAAAATTACAGAAGTCAATAACATCCCCTTCTGCGGTGACTCTGACCTCATGCGCATCTCTGATTGATGATCCTTTGTGATAAAGATCAGCATAGCAGGCCTTGGGAGAGACTGTTATGTAATCAAAAAGATCAAGAATACCCACTTCGGCAGTTGTGACACCATTTGTCTCAACTGCGACCCAGTAGCCTTTGCGTTTAAAAGATTCAATCAGAGCCTTCAGATCTTCGACAATCAGAGGTTCGCCACCGGTAAAAACCAGAGATTTAATATCAAAGCTCTCGACCTTTTTAATGATGTAATCTGCATCCATCATCTTAAAATCGTTATAAGGGGTGTCACACCATGGGCAGGCCAGATTACAGCCACCCATGCGCAGAAAAACAACCTCACGACCTGTATTAAAGCCTTCGCCCTGACAGGAGCGAAAAATTTCCACCACTGGATATCTGATCACATTATCCATTTATCAATCATCCCTGCTGAAGGTTGCACATGATTCCGGGGTCTCATAAAGCTTAACTGATATCACGTTAACATGATCAGCGAGCAACTCAAAAAAGAAGCGGGCCATATTCTCTGCCGTGGAACGATACGGCAGCCCCACGCTCTTCATATTCTGTTTACTGATTACTGCGGCAATATCACTCTCGCTCTGACTGCCCTTATCGAAAATGAAGGCATGATCAAATTGATCCAGAATCACCTTCTGCATCACTTTTTTAAGATCTTTAAAGTCGATGATCATATCCATTTTTTCATCCAGCTGGCCCACCTCAACGATCATACGATAGGTATGTCCGTGCAGGTTTTTGCATTGACCAGCGTGATTGGTTAAGACATGAGCCGCATCAAATCTGCACTCTTTACTGACTGTCAGCATCACATAGCTCCTTATTTTTCATATAACGGTCATAGCCAAGCTGGCGTAATTTACAGCTGGGACACTCTCCGCATCCGCAGCCAACCACTCCATTGTAACATGTAAGCGTACGATCTCTGATATACTCCAGTGAGTTCATTTCATCCGCCATCTGCCAGGTCTGCGCCTTGGTGAGATACATTAGCGGAGTAATAACCTTAAACGAGTAATCCATCGCCAGATTCAAAGTTACATTACAGGATTTTACAAAAACATCCCGACAGTCCGGATAACCGCTGAAATCGGTTTCGCAGACACCTGTAATGATATCACGTATTCCCAGACTTTTGGCATAGATAGCAGCCACCAGCAGAAACATCATATTGCGTCCGTCCACTACTGTATTGGGACAGCGGGAGTCAGGGTCTTGAGAAATCACAATCCTGTTATCCAGCAAGGCACTGCTGGTAATCTGATTATACCAATCCAGATTGATCAGCTTATGGGTCTCTACGCTCAGATCCCGTGCAATATCTTTAGCAACATCCACCTCACCGCTATGTTTCTGGCCGTAGCAAAAGGTTATGCAGGCAACAGCACCAACACCGTATTCCCGCACAGCCTTGATCAGACAGGTAGTACTGTCCTGTCCCCCAGAGAAAACAACCAGTGCTTTTTTAGATTCATTCATCGGTTGTCAACCCTTTCAGGATTAAGATTATGAACTCCGAAACGCTTGGCTGCCAGTTCCGCATAATCTGTTACTGGCATAGCGTAGTTACACCATGGATCAATTGATATACCCCCGCGCGGCAGAAATCGTCCATAAACCTCGATATATTTTGGTTGCATCAGCTTGACCAGATCCTTCATGATGATGTTGATACAATCCTCATGAAAATCACCGTGGTTTCTAAAGCCAAAGAGGTATAGCTTGAGCGACTTGCTTTCAACCATTTTTTGACCGGGCACATACTGAATTGTAATGTTAGCAAAATCCGGCTGGCCGGTTTTAGGACAGAGTGATGTAAATTCAGGGCAGTTGAATGTTACCCAGTAGTCATTTTCCTGATGTTTATTATCAAAACACTCAAGCACCGACGGATCATATTCTCCGATATACCCGGTTTGGGTGTTACCCAGCAATGTAACACCTTCAAGCTCAGATTCATTTCGTGGCATAATCTTCCTTTACAATTTAAGTTTGGTTATTCCGAGTTTTACATGGGTAAGCTGAACACGTTGCAAAACTCGTGGCGGGGTCACGGCCCCCGCCCTACAGCTTTAATGTTCATTAAAGCATTTACTGTAGCCGATCAACAACCTCAATTGCCTTCTGAGGACATATCTGACGACATATATCACACTGTGTACACAGCTCGCATTTAATGAAAGCCTGTTCCAGCGGATTAAAATCAATTGCATCAACCGGGCAGTGCTGTGCACACATAGTGCAGCCTATACATCGGTCAGTTACCCTGTACATTATCAGCTGACGACATTTCCGGGCCGGGCAGCGTCCTTGAACGTGAGCCTCATACTCAGATCTAAAGTGCTGCAATGTTGATAGCACTGGATTGGGTGCTGTCTTACCGAGTCCGCATATACTCCCATTGCGAACAGTATACGCCAGAGCCTCCAGAGATTCAACATCTCCTTCGCGCCCATCGCCATTGCAAAGTCGTTCTAAGATGTCCAGCATCCGCCGGGTGCCTATGCGGCAGCAGGTACATTTTCCACATGATTCAAACTGAGTGAAAGAGAGAAAATAACGTGCAATATCAACCATGCAGTCGCTTTCATCCAGAACCACCATGCCACCTGATCCCATCATGCCGCCCACCTTAAGAAGCTCCTCATAATCAACCGGCGTATCACAAAGCGCTGCAGGAATGCACCCCCCTGAAGGGCCTCCGACCTGAATGGCTTTAAGTCGGCTGTTGCCGGGCACACCTCCGCCGATATCGCGCACAATGTCGTTGAGAGACATACCCATCGGAACCTCAATCAAACCGCTACGTTGAACCTTGCCGGCCAGCGCAAAGGCCTTAGTACCGGGGCTTTCGCGGCTGCCGGACTTTCTGAACTCCGCCGCCCCGAAACGTATGATCCAGGGAATTGATGCCAGGGTCTCAACATTATTAACGAGGGTTGGTTTTCCAAAAAGACCCGACTCCGCCGGATAAGGAGGTCGCAGGTGCGGAATTCCGCGCAGCCCGGCAATGCTGGCCAGCAGTGCTGTCTCCTCACCACATACAAACGCTCCGGCGCCCTCGACAACTCTGATATAAAAGCGGGTTCCTTGTGGAGTATCTGAGAGCATCCCTCGCTCAATCAGAACTGAAATTGCCTCACGCACACGCTCTACAGCTAATGGATATTCATGACGAATATAAAGAATGCCTTCAGTAGCACCAACTGCAAGGGCGGCAATCAGCATTCCCTCCAGAACCCGCAAAGGATATGATTCCAGCAGCATGCGATCCATAAATGCCCCGGGGTCACCTTCGTCGCCGTTGCAGACAACATAAGCGTTGCAATCTCTGTTTTTACATGAATCAGCGACTGCCCGCCACTTGCGGCCTGTCGGAAAACCGCCTCCTCCACGCCCGCGTAAACCACTTTCTGCGACAGCAGCAATGATCTGATTGCAATCAAGTTCCGCTTCACAACGCTTAAAAGCCGCAAAACCGCCATGACCGCAATACTCTTCAAAATCAAGTGGCGGCAGTTCGCCGGCACCCTCAGTGGAGACCCGTTTCTGACTCATCCAGTAACAGGCATCCAGTTGATCCTTGACGCTCAGAGGAAAACGCAGTGGCGGCTCCTCTAAGCCGCCGCTGAAAATCTGTTCAGCGGTCGCCCGCAGTTTCACTCCGATGCGGACCAGCGCTTTGGCTGGTTGAACATGCTGCAGCAGGATCTTCTCCACATCACGGGGTTTAACGCGTCCATACCTGAAGCAGTGGCCATCTTCAGTGACAATCTCTATTAGCGGAGCATGGTAGGCACCACCGGTACAGCCTACCTCACGCACAATAACCGGCAGTTGCCTGCAATGGATTGTAGAGCGCAGGGCAGCAAGAATATCGCCGGCACCGGCCGCTCCGCAACTGGAACAGGTACACAACCGCACAACCGCACCATTCGCTATTAAACTGTCGCGAACACTATCTTTCTGAACATCTCCGGCCAGAACATCATCCAGAACCCTGCGAACCGTTGCCGGGGTGACATGGGCATAGATTGTTTCATCAACCTGCACTGCCACGGCCAGCATGCAGCAGCCAAGACAGGCCACCTTTTCAACGGTAAAAATTCTTTTAGCGTCGGTATCTTCACTTTCACCAATCCCAAGTTCCCGTTTAAACGCCTCATAGGTCAGTTCGGCACCTTTGACATGACATGCAGTTCCGATGCAGACCTTGATGATATGAGTTCCAGCCGCTTCCAGACGGAACTGTCCGTAAAAGGTGACCACTCCGGTGACATCAGCTTCACTGACACCAAACTTCTCAGCAATAACAGGGAGTGCTTCTGCCGGGATATAATTATATTCATCCTGGACTGCCTGGAGTATGGCAATCATATTGTATCGTTTTGCCCCCAAACGTTCTATTGTGCTATATATCTTTTCCCAAGCCATCAGAACACTTATACCATAATCGAAGCTAGAGCACATATCCAAAACTTCTTAAAAACTTCTCCAGCTTAAAAACTTCTTTCTGGCAATTATCTATAAAATCAAATATCATAAATGCAAAGAAAGGGAAAAGCATGACCAAAGAAATTAACTATTTCGCCGAGGCCGGCAAATACAACACGGTTAAGTTGCAGGAGCTCCATAATGTCGAAGAAAACTCTCCGCAATACCGTAATCGTTTTCGCTGGACAGAGCGTCATCTGCAATGCATCTGGTTTGATGAATCTTATCGTCCCTCCGAACTGCGGCTCTCCTCCGGTGAAAACATAACTGTCATTGATCCAGGCAGCTGGAACCTTGAAGCAGGCCCCGATTTTATTAACGCAAAAATTATGGTAAACCCCGGATCCCGCATCCTCTCAGGTGATGTGGAGATTCATATATATCCAACTGGGTGGGATCATCACCGTCACAGTTTGAATTCGGATTATGATAATGTTATTTTACATGTGAGCTGGTTCAACACACCGCACGCCAAGACGCTCCCTCCGAACACACTGACGCTCTCCCTTTCCGAAAAGATGCTTGCCAGACCATGGATTGCGCTGGATGACATTGATATCAAGGCCTATCCTCATAATACGCTGCCGAAGACACCACGTCCCTGCCAGATCTTTTTAGAGTCACACCCCGATTATGCAGAAGCCATCCTTCTGGCAGCCGGTTATCACCGCATGCAGAATAAAGCGCTGACAATTGCCCGTCAGCTTGAGGACAGGGCAGACCGCGAGCAGATCTTTTACGAGGAGTTTATGTCGGCTCTGGGCTATAAAAACAACAAACTTGCATTCAGAGCTCTGGCTAAACATATACCGCTTTCGTTGCTGAAAGAGTCCCGTGATCATAATCTGGCACTGCTGCTGGGTTGCGCAGGACTATTAGCTCAGGCGGACACAATCCAAGATCCAGAAGCATCTGCCTACGTTCGTTCATTATGGGATATCTGGTGGAAATCTGAGCTGGAAACCATGCCGGAGGAAATCGGCTGGACCCTGCATGGTCTACGGCCCAGCAACCACCCTGTCCGCCGGCTGGCGGCAGCGGCTGCACTTTTCTCAGGCAAGCCGGATATGATGCACAGGTTTGATCAGATCAACCCGAAAGGATCAGGAAAAATCTGGATCGATCAAATTCTTAATATCATTCACGCAAGCTGCCAATGGCCTTTTTGGAATACGCATCTGCTCTTTGGCTCCACCCCGAAAGAAAAACAGAGCTACACTCTGCTGGGTGCTAAACGAAGCTCCGCCATTCTTACAAATGTAATCATTCCTTTTTACGCCGCAGAAAAGAGAGTGCCGCTTAACACATTCAAAAATATTCCGCCCGAAGACATCTCATCGCCAATGAAAACAGCGGCATTCTATCTATTGGGCAGAGATCACAATCCTGCCTTCTATTCAAAAAACAACCTGCTTCAGCAGGGACTTCTACAGATTTATCTAGATTTCTGTCTTCCCGCCAGAAGCTCCTGTGAGGAGTGCCGGTTATATGAGCGAATAAAGGCGGATTTAGGTTCCAGCTGATCCAGCAGCGCCTTCGATCAACGCATGACTGAACTTTAAAATAAGCATATGATATATTTAATTATTGCATCTCTTATCTGGTGTTTTTCATTCGGATTGATAGGAAACACACTCTCGGGTTTACCGGCGGCCTGGCTGGCGGCATCAAGACTTCTGCTGGCATTATTTATATTTATGCCGTTTATCAAAAAGGTGGAGATACGAACCGGGCTCAATCTTTTTTTTATCGGAGCGGTTCAATTTGGTTTAATGTATCTTGCGTATATGTACAGTTTTCAAACACTTAAATCGCACGAGGTGGCACTATTCACAATATTCACTCCGATCTATGTTTCACTGATCAACGACCTCCAGGTGAAGAAATTCAATCCATACAATCTACTTATGGCATTGTTGGCTGTAGCTGGTTCGGCGGTTATTCTCTGGAACAAGCAGAGCCGTCTCGAATCGCTGAGTGGTTTCTGCTACGTACAGATTTCCGGCATCTGTTTTGCGCTGGGGCAGCTGCTCTACCGTCGTCTGTTCATACGGCAAGCCGACAAGTTGCCGCAGAAGGCAGACAAAAACATCTTTGTCTGGCTCTATCTGGGAGGATTTGTAACTCTGGTTCCTTTTGCCCTGATAGATATGTTTGCCGAGATGCCCCATCCAACGTTAAAACAGGTTGGAACAATTATCTACCTCGGAATTACAGCCTCCGGCATTGCTTTCTTCCTATGGAACAAGGGGGCCCGGACAGTTTCTACGGCTACTCTTGCGGTAATGAACAACTTGAAGATTCCGGCCGGAGTACTGGTATCGCTACTGGTTTTCAGGGAAAAGACCAATCTGACGGCACTCCTGTGCGGTGCCGCTCTGATAGCCTTGTCGATTTTAGTGACAACCGGAGTGAAGGGTGAGGAAAATTACTAACGCGGCGGAGTCGCAAACAAATATCCAATATCCAACAGCCAACAAGGAATATCCAACTGAACAAGTAAAAAAGAGTACTCTTCGCATTTTTCGACCACGAATGCACACGAATACACGATTAATTCCGGAAACGTGCTCTTGCGTAACATAGTCCGTGAACATATTTGGTGTAGAGCGTGCCTCCCGTAGGGGGCGCGCAAAACATACTTTGGTTCCGGCTTCGTTGGGTTAGAACAGAACGCCCCAATTCTTTGGGTTGTTTTTCCCGTACTCGTACACTCAAATCTCTTTTCCCTCTATCCCCACCCTGGGTTTTGGAGATTTGCGTGTACGAGTACGTGTAAAAGTATGTGTTGTCGCGTCCTGTACACTACAACTCACAATTCACAACTCACAACTCACAGAGCGTAGCGACTCCTCATTCCACATTCCACAACTCACAGAGCACAGCGACTCCACTGGTTTGCTAGTCGAAGAACATATCCGGCGGTGGCGGAGTGCTACCCTCAACAACTGGTGCTTGGCGCACCGGTTCAATTACTTCAACCGCCTCGGCAATGCCGCTCTCCTCATATAACGGATTGACCGGGTTGCTAGTCAACCTGAAGAGAACGGAGATACCTACAACCAGAAAAACAATCAGAATTATCCCGAGCAGGGTATAAATATAAAAACTCTTTTTATCCACCTTGAAAGGAAGGTGCCTGCAAAAAGCGTCAACCCCCCGGTTGAGGCTTTTCAAGATAGAGTCCAGAGAGTTTTTTCTTACCGGCTGAAGGCGGATTCCTTTAGGTTCAGCCTCATAGGTTGTATCCATGCGGCCGCCAATCTGAAATATCGGCAGTTTCTGGTTGGTTCCAAGGTGCAGCGAGGGTTTTTCAGATTTATTATCCTGGCTCTTGCCGGCACCGGACTTCTCATCCATCAGGCGTCTAGCTTCAGCAATTCTCTCCTGAAGCGGGGAGGTGTTGAAAAGATTCGGCTCATCTTTATCAAAGAGGTCATCCCCGACATCCGGGGCCACCGGCTCCTCGACTACGTCAGAGCTGAGCTCTTTTTTCTCAATCTCCACAACAGGCAAAGGTTTTCTTTGAGCAACGGGCGGGCGGACGATTGCCGGTTCAGGCAGCACCTCCAACTGTTCAGACGGCTGTTCCCTCGGCTGTTCCCGCGTCTGTTCAGACGGCTGTTCCCACGTCTGTTCAGACGGCTGTTCCCGCGGCTGTTCAGACGGCTGTTCAGACGGCAGCTCCTCGGGCAGCTCCTCGGGCAGCTCATTTGCCAGAGCCGGTTGCGGTCTTAGTTCAAGTTTGCGTACCGCCTGATTAGGCTTTATCTCAACATGCTGAGGGATAGATTGAACCGGATTATCTCTCGTTGATGCAGGCTTGATTGCTACTGGCTTCACGGGAGGTTCTTCACTTTTTGCAACCGGTTTCTGCGCATCCTCCTTTTTTTCAGGAACCCGCTTACGCAGTTCCGGCACAATTTTGCCGGTATACAAATCCATAAATTCCTCGATCAGAGGCTGAACATCAATTCTGAGCAACTCAGCATACAGTTTAAGAAAACCGCGCCCGTAAATTGGTGCCGCAATTCTATGAAAATCCTCATTTTCAAGTTCCCGGACAATCTGGACCATCATATTGGTCTGTTCGGCCACATCGGTGGCTGACAAGCCCAGCTCCTCCCGGGTTTCTCTAAGTATTTTTCCCAGTGCCATAATATCCGCCTTTCCTAACTCTCAAAATTTTCTTCTGGTAACTGTGTTTCAGTGCTCAATTCAACTTCATCATCCGGCAGAGCTTCATCAGGTATTCCAAGCGTATCAGACTCTACCCCGGGAAGAGGCTGTTCAAGATCAATTAAAATATCACGTGTATTGCCGTTAGCGATCGGAGAGATAATCCCCCTGTCTTCGAGCATATCAAGAATTGAATTGGCACGCGAGTAGCCAACCTTTAACTTCCGTCTGACAAGCTCTCCGGAAACGCGTTTATGAACCCGTATCATCTCGATGGCATCATTAAACAGCTGTTCCATTTCATCTTGCCGCTTATCTTCCTTAACAGCTGATTTACTAACCTGAAGATCTTCCGGCTCTTCCTCTTTCATAATGTCCTCAGGGTCGGCCTCTTTAATTTTTTCCAAGCGTTTTGAAAGTTTTTTATCGTAAATTGGTGCATGACGCTCTTTGACATAAGTGACAATCCTGTTAACTTCAGCCCCGTTAACCCATGCTCCCTGCGCACGCAGCAGATCGGCACCGCTCTGAAGGAATAGCATATCACCTGATCCAATCAGATTTTCGGCTCCAGGCGAGTCAAGAATCGTGCGACTGTCAATAGATTGCGCGACCTTGAAAGCTATACGCCCGGGAATATTAGCTTTAATTGTACCCGTGATCACATTAACAGATGGGCGCTGCGTTGCCAGAACCATATGAATACCTACCGCACGAGAGAGCGCACACAGACGCGAGATAACAGGTTCAACCTCTTTACCGGAGGTGCTTATAATATCGGCCACCTCATCTATGACAATCACAATATACGGAAGCTTCGCCGGAACATCGTCCTGACTCTCGACATTTCCATCAAACAGGTCGGTTTCATGTACAATCTGCCGATGGTTATAGTCAACGATATTTTTTGCACCCACTTTCTGAAGCAGGCGGTAACGTTTATCCATCTCGCTGACAGCCCACTTAAGACCGAAAACGACCTTCTTTGTATCATTAATAACAGGCACCAGCAGATGGGGCAGGTCATTATATGCCGCAAACTCAACACGTTTGGGGTCAATCAGAATGAGCTTAAGCTGCTCCGGTGTACGACTCATAAGCAGGCCGCAGAGAAATGCGTTTAAGCAGACACTTTTACCGGAGCCGGTCGAACCTGCAACCAGCATATGCGGGGCCTTCACCAGATCAAAAATAAAATCATCACCTGAGACTTTCTTGCCAACTGCCAGAGGAAGCTCCATTTTATTGTTCTGCCACAGTTCGCCTTCAATGATTGAGCGGAAGGTTACAGAGCTCGCCCGCTTATTGGGAATCTCAATACCAACGGCTTTGCGGCCGGGAATTGGTGCTTCAACGCGCAAACTGACCGCTGCCAGACTCATCTTAAGATTGTTACTAAGTGCGGCGATACGTTCCACTCTGATATGTGGTGCGGGTTCGAGTTCATACTGAGTTACAACGGGACCGGGTTTGATACCAACTATCTTAGCTGGTATCTTAAAGTGATTAAGAACCGTAATCAGCTGTTCAGCCCTGTCCTCAACGCTGCCATGATCCGCAGTATCACAGGGTATCGGGTCAAGCAGATCTACCGGCGGCAGCATATAGTCAACTTCGAGTGGAGGGGTCTCCACCTTTTTCAGCGGTTTTCCAGGGGCATCAAGCTTATCTTTCTTTGGCGAAGTTTTTAGATTGCGTGCTGTTTTTTGCGGGGCCTGGGTTACCTTGCCGGCCGGAGTTGAACTATTTCTGTAACTCTTAGAGTTGAATGCATTGGCTGCTGCTGCGGCTTTTCGGGCAGCTGCAGCCTGTTTTCGGATCAGCTCTGTCTGAAAGTCATTTCCTCTTTGTCTGACAGCCTCTTTCTTCTCAAGTGCCAGCTCCTTCTTAAGACGCCGCTTCTCATCAGAATCCGCTTTCTTCAAAAGGCGTTGTTTTTCGCGTTCCTCACGACGTACCTCCTTGGCTGCGGCTCTTGCCGCTTTAGTTGCATTCCCCGCAGCTTGTTTATCGAGCTGCATGCGTTCAACCGAATTATCGGGATTATCATCATCGCCTGACTCGTCGTTCCCCTGTCGTGCCAAAACCCAGTCGCTGCAGAACCCCAGAAATGAAATTACATTACGTGCTCCAACAATCATAAAGAGCGAGAAAATCATGATACACAGCATCAGAATCCCGCTACCGACCGGACTGACCCACTTGGTCAGCATTTTTGTCATAACCCAGTAACCTATCATTCCTCCGGCATCATTAATGTTATTTTCATACAAAACCCCTTTTAAGGCGTTTTCACTGCCGAGTTGAAGCATACATGCCAGAGCGGCTATAAAAAGCAGGACCCAGACAATGCGCCGGGTAGCATGCACTAAACGGCCTGAAACCATAAGGATACCAAACAGAATAACAAAAAAAGGTACCATCCACAGCGCCACACCAATAAAAGAGTAACCAATATAGACAGACCAGGCTCCGGCAAGACCGATCATATTGGAGGTCGGAACCAGCGGAGGTGAGTTAAGCCGGCTGATATCACGCCAGTTATAAGTAATAATACTTAAGAGAGGAAATACAGAAATCGGCAGCAGCAGCAAGCCGATCATCCGCCGTTGCATACGGCGTTCAATATCCAGTCTGTCCGGCTCAGGCTCAGGTGTTTTTCGTCTATTTTTTGTTCGAGAGTTTGCCATAATCAATTCAGCGTTTTATTTTTAGTTTCAGGTTCAGGTTCAGCCGATTCGGATTGCATCAACGGAATCAACTTAACCTTTTCAGGCAGAGAAGTAACGGTATCAACAGCCAGTCCCTGCTTGACATGCACAATAACCGGAACATCATTGGTAAGTCCGGGAACCACCGGAACATTACCGTTAACTGAAGCCATTATATCTCCAAACTGAACGCTCTTCAGCAGTTCAGAGCGCCCGCTGACCTTAATATTAACAAAGTGCGGTTCGGTTATCCACTTGTTTACAGAACTATCCGGTTGTGAAACAATTACAGGCACACGTTCAATTATGGTGCTTGAATTTTCACTGGTAATATAAATATTAACAACCATATCCAAGGGATCTATCTCCACATTGGCTGCATCTCCGGGAGGAACCAGCCGCACACGCGTGACAAATGATTCAAGCCTTCCATCCACATCAACCGGCTCACACTGTATCCGGGTATTTTCGACATCAAGGGTGCTCAACAACCTGCGTGAACCTTTGATCACCGCATTGGTAACATCATACGAGAGCCTGACTGAACCATGGGCACTCCCTTCTATTGCCGGTGGCGCCACCTCGAGCGTAACTGAATCGGGAATATCAAATTTGACCTCAATACGCGCAGGTTCAATCTTAATAATACGGGCATCGCGCACCCCCTGAATATGTTTTGAGCGTAACTTTATACTGACTGTATCCAAGATGCTGGAACTCTTTTGTCTGGCTCTGATGACGCACTTGATAGTGGAATCATCCAGCTGGCTTATCTCATTGTATGAGCCACGTATTTTCACCTTCACTGATCGAGGTTCTACCGACCAGATTGCTGCATCACCAGCGCTGCTATCATTTGTAACATCAACCGGCACGGAGATAACCTTAACATGACTGATATCAGAGCGGATTGAAAAATAGACCAGGATTGCGATCACAAGCGCAAACAGCTTCCAATAACCGTTATTGAGAAAAACAAGATGCAAAACAGTCCTATATTTATTCAGATGCATCTGACTCCCCCTTCTTTTTTCTCGAATCTGTATACGCATCAACCTGTTTCACAAACCATGCTGACAGCTGGTCGCTCAGCGACAGATCACGCAATCTCTTCTGGTGCGGCATTGCAACGCGCAGCCACCGGAGCATGACTTTACGCACACTCTCTTTGCCGGTATACCTGTGCAGCTTACCATTATAAGCGATGGAGATTGATCCGGTTTCCTCCGAGACAACAAAAATCACAGCATCGGTCTCTTCACTCAATCCCACGGCAGCCCTGTGACGCATACCGGAAGAGATCAGCTCACTCTGATTAGAAACAGGGAAGAGGCAGTGTGCGGCAGATATTCTTCCATCTCTAATCACAATGCCACCATCGTGCAGAGGAAGCGGTGGTGTGAAAATTGATATCATAAGTTCGTGACTGAGCAGTGCACTCACCATAATGCCGGACTCTTCATAACCCCGCAGAGATATTCCTCTTTCAATAGCAATCAGGGCACCCACCCGCAGGTTAGACATATTCATAATTGATTTGGTGAGAATCTCGGTAACAGGCACCCTCTCAAGAGTATATTGACGTTTAAAAAAACGCTGACCTCCCACCAGCGCAAGCATACGCCGGATATCCTGCTGGAAAACGACGACCATACTCAGTGCCAGATAGATCAATAAAAAATAGACTACTTTCGCTAAAACCTCAAATTCAAAGAGATAAGTAAACAGCAGCAAAGAAACCACCATCACACAGAAACCCAAAAGGACCTGAGCACTTCTGGTACCCTTAACCAGCCTAATCACTCCGTACACAGCCAGATACAGAACAAATATCTGTATTATGTCACTAAAGCCTATCTGTAAACCCTCAAGCATAAACATCTCTATTTCTGCGTATTTTGAGCAAAGCATCCACAACTGAAAGAGCCTGCCAGCTCTCTTTTACATCATGTACCCTTAAAACCGAAGCTCCATGCAAAGCACACCAGACAACTGCGCCAAGGCTGCCGCCGGTTCGGTCAGAGCTATCATGAACACAACACAGCTCACCTATGAAACGCTTGCGCGAGGTACCTACCATAACGGGTGCCAACTCCCTAAAGTTATCCAATCTAGCCAGCAGCTCCAGATTGTGGGTAAGCTCTTTTGCAAAACCAATTCCGGGGTCAACAACGATCTGACGGGTTGAAACACCATTGGCAACAGCAAGTTCCATGCCTGCTTTAAGTTCAGCAAAAACCTCCGTCACAACATCTTCATAAACGGTCAGTGAATTCATTGAGAGCGGCGTTCCGCGCATGTGCATCACCACCAGGCCGGCTCCGCTCTCAGCGACAACACGGGCCATACCGGTATCTTCAGTCAAAGGCATTATATTGTTAATAACGGACGCACCCGCTCTAACTGCATTCGAGGCCACATCTGCATGACGCGTATCAATGGAAATCGGCACCTGAACCCGCTCCGCCAGAGTTTCTATCACCGGAATAACCCGGCTCAACTCATCCTCAACTGAGACAGCTGCAGCACCTGGCCGGGTGGACTCCCCGCCAACATCAATAATATCCGCACCCTGACTGACCATCTTGAGGGCCTGCACAACCGCAGCATCTCTCTCAAAAAACCGGCCGCCATCAGAAAACGAATCAGGAGTCACATTGAGTATACCCATAACAAGAGGTTTTTCCAAGGACAGTTTAAATCTGCCGCACCTCCAGTACCCGCTCTCTCTATTCGTCATATCCGGCATTGCAACAATCTCCAGATCCGACCACATCCGCTGATTCACCATTTTCTAAGCTTACATCTCCGCCGTTCTTATCAGAGTTTCCGGTGGTGTCATTCTGCACTTTGTCCTGCTCTCTTTTTTTGCGTTCCTGCTCCCGTTCCTGCTCCCGTTCCTGCTCCGTCTTAATCCGGCCCAGCTTAACCAGATCCTCAACATCCCGTCCATCCATTGACTCATGTTCAAGCAGCAGCTCAACCAGCGCATCCAGTTTATCACCGTGCTGTGTAATCATATCCTCGGCACGTTTATAGGCATCCCTGAGCAGGCGATCAACCTCTTGATCAATCTTACGGGCGGTCTCCTCACTATAAGCCTGATTCCGGGTCATCTCGCGCCCTATAAAAAAGGTCTCTTCGTTGTCACCGAAGGACTGAAAACTAAAGCCATCGCTCATAGCGTAGGAGCAAACCATTTGACGGGCAATATCGCTGGCCATCTTGATATCCATCCTGGCGCCGGTGGAAATGTCGCCGGTAAACTTCTGCTCAGCTATCCGTCCACCCATCAAGACCACAAGGTTATCCAGAAACTCCATTTTTGACCTGTTGGTTATCTCACGGTCAGGCAGGCTCATGGTTGCACCCAGAGCCTTTCCTCGCGGAATAATGGTGACCTTATGCAGAGGATCGCTGTGTTCACAAAGCACCTGCAGCAAGGCGTGACCTGATTCATGCCAGGCGGTTCCTTTGAGATCCTTCTCATCCATGGTCCGGCTACGGCGTTCACGCCCCCACAGAACCTTATCGCGCGCTTCCTCCATATCACAATGATCAACGCTTGCTTTATCACTGCGGGCAGCAATTAAGGCAGCTTCATTGAGGAGGTTGGCCAGATCAGCACCGGAGAAACCGGTAGTACCGCGTGCAACGCGCGAAAAGTCAACATCATCACTGAGCTTCAACTTCTTTGCATGCATCTTCAAGATATCCTCACGTCCCTCAAGGGAGGGGAGATCGATAACAACTTGACGGTCAAAACGTCCGGGACGCGTTAAGGCAGGATCAAGAACGTCAGGACGGTTGGTTGCCGCAAGTATAATAACCCCCTCGTTGGCTTCAAATCCATCCATCTCAACCAGCATTGCATTCAAAGTCTGCTCACGCTCATCATGTCCGCCTCCCATGCCTGAGAAACGACTTCGTCCGACCGCATCAATCTCATCGACAAAGATCAGGCAGGGGGCATTCTTTTTACCCTGCTCAAACATATCACGCACGCGGGAGGCACCTACACCGACAAACATCTCAATAAAGTCCGAACCGCTGATAGAGAAAAAAGGCACCCCTGCCTCACCGGCAATTGACCTGGCCAGCAGGGTTTTACCGGTACCGGGAGGCCCCATCAACAGCACACCCTTGGGAATACGTCCGCCGAGTTTCTGAAACTTTTTAGGATCTTTTAGAAATTCAACGATCTCCTGAACCTCCTCCTTTGCCTCCTTAATGCCGGCGACATCCTTAAAGGTAAACTTTTTCTTGTCCTCCGTCATCATCTTGGCACGGCTTTTGCCGAAATTCATAGCCCCCATGCTTGAGGACTTCATCTGCCGCATAATCAGGAAGTAGATCAACCCCATAATCAGAAGCACCGGCACCACCTGAATCAGTATATCACCGAATATATGGTTTTCTTGATCCTCTAGGCACTTAATATTATTTGCAAGGAGAAACGCATTAATTCTGGCAGGATCATCGGTGTTAACCTTAAAGGCGACCTTCTTATCACCCTTCAGTTCACCGCTGAAATAGGCCATGTTATCACTGACCCGTACCTGTTTAACCGTCTCAACAAGATTTGATGAAACCAGTGAACGAAAGGTAAGCTCATCCAGCTGCTTTACTTTACGGGCCGGATTAATAAAAAACATTGAAATCATTAATATCAGCATAAATCCGACAAAGAGCCAGGCTGCTAAAACTTTTTTGGGTGGCATCGCGCTGGTTGCCGCATTATCTCCAGCGGCATCCGGAGAATCCAGAGGGATAGCCGGTGGTTCCTCAGGCAGCATATCTTTTTTATTTATATCATTATCCATATTTCGGTGCCTTATAACATAAGTCTTTCTTTTCATAAGTTGCTGATATAAAATAATAGTAAATCTGACCCGTTAAAACCAGCATATACTATGTTAAAAAACACCCTATTTGTTATTTCAGTCCTGGCAGCCACAATGATTTGCGGATTTACACTTACATCTCTGATTGCGGCTACCATTACACTTTGCGCAACCGGGTGGTTTAATTCTCTTTCAGCCCTGAAACCACAAACCGGATATCTTGTTAATACGCCTGAAAACTACAACCCTGTGAGCATAAGTGCAACCATTGAAAAAGTGCTTAATATGACTCTCAAAACAGAAAAAAAACTGATTCTGAACATTTCAAACCCAGGCATCAACACAATTACAATCAGGATCAACAGAAAAGGGGCGCTGGAAATATGCGATTCCCGGCGATCAATTGAAATTAATAACGGGAGAGTCTGGATCCCTGATCATCCCCTGCCGCTTTCACTAGCGACCGGTGAGCGCTCATATCTGAAGTTTAAGCCATCTTCAGATGGCAGAGTGAGAGTATCGATTTCGGCAGATTTTTTTAAGAGCTCTCTGCTATATTTATTAGCAGCACCTCTTATTATCTGCCTGTTACTAAATATAACACCTGCCGCAGCGTCCCTGCTGGCGATAATATTGGATACCCTGCTGAACAAGAAGTTTGCCGGTATCCAATAAGCAGGAGTTACCCGCCCCGCAACGGCTCTATGCACAAGCGGATCTTCTATTGAAAAGCATCTTAAGCGTACACAGCAGAATCTTAGCATCCACTCTTAACGAACGGTTACAGCGATAATAGTAATCGAGCAGACACATCTGATCAAAAGAAAGCTGATTGCGGCCGGAAACCTGCCACAACCCGGTTATTCCGGGCATACACCGCAACCTGAGCCTTTGGCATGCACTGATATAGTGATGCTCATCGCTGAGCGGAAGCGGCCTTGCCCCGATCAGACGCATATCCCCCTTAATAACATTGAAAAACTGTGGCAGTTCATCTAAAAAAGAGCTGCGCAAGATACAGCCCAGTTTTGTGGCGCGCGGGTCATTATCCATCTTAAACAAGCGTCCTTTTCTACCCCACCGATGCTGCATCCTCTGATCCAGGGTCTCGGATCTGGTGACCATTGTCCTGAATTTAAATATTCTAAAACTTGAGTTATTTAAACCAAAGCGTCGCTGACAAAATACGACGGGAGCACCATCAACGGTCAGAATCACCAGAGCAATCAGCAGATATACCGGTAGCAGGCAAATAATCATAAAAAGCGATATGCATCTTTCAAAAGCTGTGCATGCGCAATCTGCACGGCTTTCATCGAAAATAAAACATCCGCCGAAGTCGCCATCCGCTTCAGGAATACATAAAGAACTGCCGAACATGAAATCAAGACTCGCGGCCGGTATCGCGGCAGACATACCCTCCACTACAGCACTGTAAATCAATTCCAGAACCTCACCTGCCGATACTCCCGGCTCAACTTTGTACCTTTTGATGCTCATATTGCAAAAAGCCACTTTAAACATGGCACACGTATTGCTAGAATGAGTGCATGTTATACAATTTAAGAAAGCTTACGTCCCTCATATTAACGATATTTTTTATAGGTGCCACAATTTCAACAGCAGAATCTGTACCTTTATCTGCTTTTACTGAAAACAGAGAGAACCTTTTAAAATTTCCTTATACCTTAGAGCTGGATTTCCCCGGCGAATATAACATTAATCTACAACCGCCAGAGCTGAATCAGTGGACACAGGCCGATTCTATAAGCATCAATCTGCTCTGGCCGGCCGATGCACCTGAACACACAGGCGCACTTACCTGGCTTAAAGACCGCGACCACTACTGGCATCAGCGTATCTGTCCGCAGAGTCTTAAACCGGGTATAACCAATCTGATCGAGGTCCCGTTCCACGCTGAGGCCAAAGGCTGGAGCACACCGGGACACTCGCTTGCATGGCACCACCGCATCCTGATGCAGCCACGATCTGTTGGATTCCGTGTTTTTTCAGACACAGCTTATACCGGAAAGTGCGTTCTGGTGTCGGCAACCCTCAAAACCAAAATACAAGCTGAGCCACCGGAGATATCCAACGTTCTTGTTCTGACAAAGCAGCCCGAGGTCCTCGCCCTATATCAAGTCCGCTTTGATCTGCCTGACCGCTACAACAACCCCTTCGACCCTGATGAAATTGACGTACAGGCACAGATTGTCACCCCGACAGGCAGCACCAATCTCATTCATGGTTTCTATTACCAATCCCATTATAGACTCGAAGATGAACTTGGCAAACCGGTGGAACCGGATGGACGACCCGAATGGAGAATCCGTTATTGTCCTCGCTCTGCCGGAAAGCACAAGGTAACCCTGCTGGCAAAAGATCGATACGGGACAACAACAAATCCGGTCAACCTTGAATTTGAGGCACTGCCCGCTGCAAAAAATGCTCATAAGTTCGTACGTGTCTCAACTAAGGACCCGCGTTATTTTGAATTCACTGATGGCTCTCTCTACTACCCGCTCGGGCACAACGTCCGCTCTGCAACCGATGCTCGTATGGATGATAAATTTCCATGGCGCTTCCGGAAAAAAGAGGGCACAACCGCCTATCGCCGTTATTTCAAACGAATGCAGGCGGCCGGACAGAACTGGGCTGAGGTCTGGATGAGTTCATGGTCTCTCGGTCTTGAATGGACGGAGGGGATAAGTGGCTACCACGGGGCAAACGACTACCATATGGGCAATGCCTGGGAACTTGACAGAGTACTTGATCTGGCTGCACAACATGGCATCTACATCAATTTGGTATTCAACTACCATGGCCGTATCAGCAGCTGGTGCGATCCTGAGTGGCATCTGCATCCATACAACAAGGTAACTCCCGGTGGCTGGCTGACTATGCCGCTCGAGTTCTTCAGTGACCCAAAAGCCATCAAGATGCAAAAACATTTCATCCGGTACACGCAGGCCCGCTGGGGATGGTCACCGCTCATATTCGGATATGAACTTTGCAGTGAGATCAATCTGACCGGTCATCAGGGCACTCACAGAACACACTTCGAACCGGTGGTTGTCGAATGGTGTCGAACTCTTGGAAAATACATCAAGCGGATCGACCCCTACCGTCATCTGGTTTCCGCCCATGTTTCTAATGACTACAAATACCTTAACCCGAAGATATGCGCGATGCCGGAGATGGACTTCAACACACTTGATGCTTATCATCACAGCAAGCCGGAGACGATCATTTCGCTGATCTCCAGAACTGAACTGGCTAACAAGTACAGCAAACCTATTTTGATTACCGAATTTGGAGGATCACCTATGGCTGCCGGCAGGGAGCACCTTATGGTCGAACAACATGCCGCCTTATGGGCTGGTGCCTGTGTTCCTATATCAGGTGTACCTATGTTCTGGTGGTGGCAGATAATCGATGAAAACAACCTCTATCCCCGCTACACAGCTGTCAAAAAATTTATTGCCGATATTGACCCGCGTGACATTACAGCTAAACAAGTTAAAGCAACGCTGGTTCTGTCGGACAAAAAAAGTGGCAACCCGAATTTACTCAAGAAGTACGATGCTCTCTGCACAGCCTCAGCGGTCGCAGGCCGTGGTTATATCTATCCCAGAGTTTTTGCAAAGAACAAAGCGACTGTAAAAGGGCTGACTCTTAATATTAAAGGGGTCCAGAGAGGTATCTACCGTATCGCCTTCCACGAAACTGAGAGAGGCGAACAAACCCGCAAATTCGATGTACGTGCCGAGGGTGACAGCATCTCGATCCCGGTACCGTCATTCCGAAAAGACTGCGCCTTTAAATTCAACTGCATCACCCCCGTTGCCGCAACGAAATAGAGCCCAAAAGGACCCATATTATGAAAACTATAATGATTACAGTTGCACTGTTTTGTATATCCATAGTGTACTCGCAAACAATCAACCCAGACAGCAAAAGCACTATCTCCGACAGCCGCTCACGAACAGCGCAGACCCCGAAAAAAATCAGATACACGGCAGATCTACCCATGTACGAATTAGCCACCTCTGTGTCCACGAACAAAACAAAACTGAATCCATCACTTAGTATTAACCTGAAACATCCGCACCGAATATCCCAGCGTCCGGATGTGCTTGTGGCAGTCTACTCCCCCCCTCTGATTCAGGATCTTTTCAAACTGCGTCAACAATATATTGGCCTTATGAATAAAATTGCATACGAAACTGCAGATGTCCAGCTGGAGGGCGTCCCCAAGGTCCATTGGAGAGATGGAAGAGGGCGTGACAATGTAATAAAAAAATCCTCCCGGGACAACCAAGGCGTCAGGCGGCGGACAGAGCAAACCGCAATCAACTATCTGCAGCGGGTTCTCAGAAAACACTTCCGCAACAAAATTTTCGCCATCACCGATAAAATCAATTATCACTTTAAACTTCCGGCGGGAGATTATGTGCTCTGTATTATGCAACGTATTAAAGACCCCGCTACCAAAACCATAACAGGATCGAAAACTGCAATCTGGTGGACACGCTTCACGGTTGAGGATGGCAAAGCCAAAACACTCGACCTAGATGAAACCAATGCTGGTAGCTGGCGTGATATCTTTGTGGTCGAAGCACACTAAAGCTGCTTTCAGCCGCAACCAAACTGAGCCTTTGTGATGTACGGGCCCATATTCTCTAAATGTTCCGTTGTGTGTTACGCACCGCCTGTCCTGAGCTTATCGAAGTGGCAGCTTTAGAAAAAAACACTGCGTTTTTTGAGAGAGAGTCTAATTCCTTACTTCTTCTTGTCGCAATTTCCGTAGTTTAAAAACTGCAAAGATAACACCTGCAATCTCTGTGCTCTTTGTGTTATTTCAGTTGCAGATGACTTTTTTGACCCTACTGGGTCATATTATAGCCGAAGGTTTTAACTATCCGTTGAGCAATTTTTGAATATCCTCCTCGGTCATACCAGAAGCAATGAGTTTTTT
>Ga0307990_1001242_pt1 | contig 21665 bp, 26 predicted proteins | sample EllFjometagen129_FD_203168 | JGI IMG/M metagenome (GOLD analysis project Ga0307990, IMG submission 203168) | Marine microbial communities from Ellis Fjord, Antarctic Ocean - #129 | ecosystem: Environmental > Aquatic > Marine > Unclassified | place: Southern Ocean | collected 2014-10-08
CATGATCTTCGGCAATGAACGCATATTGCCCTCGAAGTCCGCCGTTTTGGGTTCTTGAGGCAAAACTTAGGATATCTCACTTTCCGTCCTTTCCCCAAATGTCCGGGCGCAGGTCCCAGCGATGTACTACTTTATCCGGGGTCGCCTCCCTCGTGGCCGCCTCAATTTTCTTGGCCAGGCCGGGGGATGATCCTTTTTTTGCCATCGGATCCTTCTTTACTGCTCAACATATCGTTTATTTTTCTCTCGTCGCCCCCGCGCGGGGGCGTGGATTGAAACTAAACTAAGACCTGATTAAGAAGGGATTGCGACCTCTATAATTTCCCGTTGGCTTAAAACATGTTCCAGCAGCATTTTCCCAGTCCTCACCATCCTCACTTGTAGGACAATAATTATATGGATATGGGCTTGTTCCACCATGGTGTGCTCCTGAAGTAAATCCACAATTGCCGCATATTTCTTCCATCGGGTCGTAAGAATGTAATTTATCCATTTTTATTGTCTCCGTTGAGCTATTTAAGCGCAGAAAACTACCTCCCTCAGGTGGTAGAGGAATGCCGCCCTCCTTTCTTTTTTTGAATCCCTTAACAAGGGCTGCAGCATAGTTAACCGCCTCGGCCCATTCATCACCCCGAAACCAATATTTTACTGCCAAGGCATAAATGCGAAATTTTTCTCGCGAGCCTTTTCCCTTTACTAACCGAAAACCCCTTTCTTTACCATCTTTTTCTAATCTAAAAACTTTTTTCACTTACTGCGTGCCTCCCCTCTTTTTGAGAATCGGCATGATCTTCGGCAATGAACGCATATTGCCCTCGAAGTCCGCCGTTTTGGGTTCTTGAGGCAAAACTTAGGATATCTCACTTTCCGTCCTTTCCCCAAATGTCCGGGCGCAGGTCCCAGCGATGTACTACTTTATCCGGGGTCGCCTCCCTCGTGGCCGCCTCAATTTTCTTGGCCAGGCCGGGGGATGATCCTTTTTTTGCCACCTGAAATAAATAACTAGGGTGGCAGCGCACTTTTTTGGCTAATTGTCTACGCTCGTAAGTAGACGACTTTTTGATCCAGGCAGATAGTTTCATAATTTTTCTCTACTTCTATTGACTTATATTTTGTTAAGGATTATTCTTAAAATTAACGATAATTCTTATTTTCATTTCTGTCAAGAACTATGGGGGGAAATCGTGAATATCTTAAAAAATATTGGGATCGCAACCACCGCTTTGGCAATCGCAATATCCTTGAGTTTCATGTTCTGGTTTTTTCTGCTGGCAGGTTTCCCTGATCCCGATCCACCAGTCCAGGGAGTTGCCGCAAAACACATGAGCAGAGATGAGGCCAGGGATCTCCTGAATTACCATGGCGTGCGTGTGGCGCATGTCTTAGATGGAGTTTGGGTCTTCAATCGTAGAGGGAAAGCTATCCGTTTAGCGAGGCCAGTTAGGGAGGAAAGGTAACATGTGTGAATTTTTATCGTGGATAAAAATGCCAAACGGGAACCTCAAATATATTTCCGACTTTGAGCTAAATACTAGAGACGGCCAAAAATTGAGAAAATCTCTCTTTCCGCTCTTTGGGAGCGAAATTGTTGGCCATGGGGCAATAAAAACTTATTTCGGTCTCACAAATCACGCAGGAAGGGATTGTGAATGTGCTAATTTTTCCGATCCCAACAATTTCCCTGGCAAAATTGTTAGGAAAATTAAAGAAGGGAAATTTAGCAAATTGGGCCTAAACGGACTGTTATTAACAGATTCTGCTTGGGAGGAATTTAAAAAGGCCATAGATTCTGCTCGAGAAGAATATGGGAAAGTCACGGGTCCTGCTCGAGAAGAATATAAGAAAGTCACGGGTCCTCGCTCGGGGAAAATGTGAGAAAGTCGCGGACCTCGCTCGGGGAAAATATGAGAAAGTCACAGACCTCGCTTGGGAAGAATATGAGAAAATCGCGGATCCTGCTTGGAAAGAATGTGGGAAAGTCACAGACCTCGCTTGGGAAGAATATAAGAAAATCGCGGGTCCTGCTCGGGAAGAATATAAGAAAGTTGCGGACCTCGCTCGGGAAGAATATGGGAAAGTCACGGGTTCTGCTCGGGAAGAATGTGAGAAAGCCACAGACCTCGCTCGGGAAGAATATGGGAAAGTCACAGATTCTGCTCGGGAAGAATGTGAGAAAAACAAACTAGAGATATTTTGGGAATTATTTGCAAACCCTCAAAATCGGCCCGAATGTTGGAAATAAAGGGCCAGAAAACAATGGACAAGAAAATCGGAAAGCTATTCGTTTAGCGAGGCCAGTTAGGGAGGAAAGGTAAATTATGGATCGGGAAAAAGCATATAAACATGATTATAGCGGTAAGTGTGCGCCTGCCGTTAGTAACACCGAAGGCATATATCGGGGACAGGAAACTTTTAGCGTCGGCATTTTCCAGTGGCGGCCCAAAGCATCCGGTAAAGGACTAAAAAAATCAGTGGTCAAGTATCGGGTACGAGGTCGGTGCTCGGATGCAGCTGAAGTGTACAAACATGCTGAGTGCATGTGCGGATATTTCGACTTGGAGTGTGCAGAAACCCAGAATATGTATTGGCAACCAAGGCAAAGATCTGAGACGGTAAAGCGATATGAAAGTGAGTGAATATCCCACTCCATCAGAATTTGATCTGCAGATCGCTATAAGACAGTGGTTCACGCTGCAATATCCTAAAGTCCTAATGCGTTGCAGCATGTCTGGCGTTTGGCTTCCTATAAAATTAGCAAAGAAAATAAAACGCCTTAATCCTGACCGTGGTTGGCCGGATATTTTTGTGGCAGAGCCGAGAGGCAAATACCATGGTCTTTACACAGAGGATCTTTATGCTAAGAATGGCGAATACCGAAAGACAAAACATATCGGAGGAAAGATAACATGTGTAAATTTTTATCGTGGATAGAACTGCCCAATGGTGAGCTCAAATATATTTCCGACTTTGAGCTAAATACTAGAGACGGCCAAAAATTGAGAAAATCTCTCTTTCCGCTCTTTGGGAGCGAAATTGTTGGCCATGGGGCAATAAAAACTTATTTCGGTCTCACAAATCACGCAGGAAGGGATTGTGAATGTGCTAATTTTTCCGATCCCAACAATTTCCCTGACAAAATTGTTGGGAAAATTAAAGAAGGGAAATTTAGCAAACTTGGCCTAAACGGACTGTTATTAACAGACCTCGCTTGGGAAAAATACGAGAAAGTCGCGGGCCTCGCTTGGGAAGAATATAGGAAAGTCATGGGTCCTGCTTGGGAAAAATATAAGAAAGTCGCAGCCCTCGCTTGGGAAGAATATAAGAAAGTCACGGGTCCTGCTTGGGAAAAATATAAGAAAGTCACGGGTCCTGCTCGAGAAGAATATAAGAAAGTCACAGACCTCGCTCGGGAAAAATATAAGAAAAACAAACTAGAGATATTTTGGGAATTATTTGCAAACCCTCAAAATCGACCCGAATGTTGGAAATAAAGGATCAGAAAATAATCCGTTTAGCGAGGCCAGTTAGGGAGGAAAGATAACATGTGTAAATTTTTATCGTGGATAGAACTGCCCAATGGTGAGCTCAAATATATTTCCGACTTTGAGCTAAATACTAGAGACGGCCAAAAATTGAGAAAATCTCTCTTTCCGCTCTTTGGGAGCGAAATTGTTGGCCATGGGGCAATAAAAACTTATTTCGGTCTCACAAATCACGCGGGAAAGGATTGTGAATGTGCTAATTTTTCCGATCCCAACAATTTCCCTGACAAAATTGTTGGGAAAATTAAAGAAGGGAAATTTAGCAAATTGGGCCTAAACGGACTGTTATTAACAGCCCTCGCTTGGGAAAAATATAAGAAAGTCACGGGTCCTGATCGGGAAGAATATAAGAAAGTCACAGCCCTCGCTCGGGAAGAATATGAGAAAGTCACAGCCCTCGCTTGGGAAGAATATAAGAAAGTCACAGCCCTCGCTTGGGAAGAATGTGAGAAAGCCACGGGTCCTGCTTGGGAAAAATATAAGAAAGTCACAGCCCTCGCTTGGGAAGAATATAAGAAAGTCACGGGTCCTGCTCGAGAAGAATATAAGAAAGTCACAGACCTCGCTCGGGAAAAATATAAGAAAAACAAACTAGAGATATTTTGGGAATTATTTGCAAACCCTCAAAATCGACCCGAATGTTGGAAATAAAGGGCCAGAAAGTGAATGCTCCCCGCCGCAAGCGGTCGGGGCAAAAATCTGAGACTGTAAAATAAGGGAGGTGTGGAATGGAAATAATTCAACGCAATAATCAGGATTTTGCTATATTGGATAGCAGGGGAGAAATTCCCAAAAAACTTCTTCCGTCTGAATATGATCTGCAAGTTTCTCTTATGCAATATATGGCCTTGCAATATCCAAAGATTTTGGTTCGTTGTGATTTGGGGGGCCTGAGACTTCCCATAGGACTTGCCAAAAAAGCTAAACGACTTAATCCTTATACTAGAGGCTGGCCGGATATTTTAGTAGCCGAGCCGATGAAACACGGACCGCGTTTTTATCATGGCTTGTTTCTGGAACTCAAGCGTTGCAGGAAAGATTTATTTACCAAAAACGGCAAATACCGAAAGACAAAACACATTGAAGAACAGCGCGCTATATTGCAAGTTTTGCGGCAAAAAGGTTATTTTGCTGCCATTCCCTGCGGGTTCGACGAGGCTAAGCAAGTCATTTCGGATTATTTAGATAGGAGAATAAAATGAAAGAAATTAGGTTGAACAAATTGACATTGGAAAACTTCAAAAGATTCAAGGACTTGGTATTTGAACCGAACGGTCGGAACGCCGTTATAAAAGGACCGAATGAAGCGGGGAAGACAACCGTTTATGATGCCTTCCATTATCTTCTTTTTGGGAAAGACAGTAGCGGGCACACAGAAAGTCAGTTCAGTCTCAAGACTAAGGATGAAAGGGATATCGTTATCCCCATGATAGACCATATCGTTGAGGGTGAACTCGTTGATGACGGCGTGCTGAAGCTAAAACGAAATTATCGGGAAACCTGGACAAAGAAAAATCACAAATTAACAGGCCACACCACGGACTATTGGATCGATGGAGAACCCGATATTAAAAAACGGGATTTTGATGCCAGAATTGCAGAAATTATCAGCCCCGAATTATTCAAAATTCTCACAAGCGTCACCTACTTCGCGGATCTTTCTGAGCAGGACCGCAGGCGACAGCTTTTCCAATTATGCGAGGGACTTACCGAAGATGCGCTTCATTCAGCAGAGAAGCAGAAAAAAATAACAGCCTCTAAAAAAGCCGAAATCGAAAAGAAAAAGAAGCTGATCCCTGCCAGAATAGACGAAAAAGAACGGGACCTGACCGCAATAGCCGAACTCAACCAGGCCGCGATACAGACCAGGATTGATAATCTTGATAAGCAAATTCAAGACATTAAATCTGATAGCACAGTGGCCGTGTTGCAGAAGGAACAGGCAGAGCTTGAGACTAGATTGAGCCAGATTGAGGCAGGGCAGGAGAAAAAAAAACAGGAAGTCTCTAAGGGTATTCGCGACGGGATAAAACAACTTGAGGATAATCTGGCCAGCAAAAATCAGAAACGCTATAGACTTGATTTTGATATTGGAGTCCAAGTTAAAATAATTGACGACACTAAACAAGAAATAGAAGGTTTATACTCAGATTGGGATATGCTGAAAAAACAAATCCCAGATATCGTCGATTTATGTCCCACCTGTGGCAAAGCTTTTTTGCCAGACGAGAAGGAAGCTGTGCAACGCGATTTCAATTTGCAGCAATCCAAGAAAAAAGAAGAGATTAACGCGGCAGGCAAGGCAGCCAGGGCCAAGAAAGAAAAAGCCGCAGCCGTAAAAATTGAACTTGAGGTCGATCTGAAGCAAAAACAAATAGATCTTGCTGAAATCCAAAAAGATCTTAAGAAGAAAAACACCGAGCTTGGGAAAATCGACGCCCGAGGCCCGGAGCAGAAACTTGCTGAAGAAATCGAGACTATCCACCACCGAATCATTGAAATAGAACAATCATTACAACAAAAAAACCAGCAACAAGATCTCGGACCCTTGGAAGCCGACCTCGCCACCGAGCGAGCCAAGATGGCTAAGATTAACGCAGGGGAAGAACATAAAGCCAGGATTAAAGAATTGCTGATTGAAGAAAAAACCATGGCTGCCAAAATCGAAAAACTTGAGGCTTCCTTGTTTTGGGCCGAAGAAGAACTGAAAAAAGAAGCGGCCCTAGTCGAAGCTCAGGTTAATGAAAAATTCGATGGAGTGCAATTTAGCCTTTTCGAGACAAAACTAAACTCTTCCGTGGTTCCCTGTTGCAAAATATTGCTAGGTGGTAATGAATGGGGTCATGGGACAAGTACAGGACAGGAAATTATCGGGGGCCTGAACATTATAAAAGTTTTACAGGAGCATTATTCCATCAAATGCCCTATATTTTTGGACAGGGCAGAAAGTCTAACTATTCCTTTGCCTGAAATGAATACGCAAATTATTCGATTGGAAGTTGATAAATCTTTAGACGAACTGGAAATGTTGACTTCCCTTAGGTGCTTTGATATAGTACCGTAAAGGGAATACAACATGAAAAAAGAATTGGTGACAATTAAGGGAAGCTGGGTTTTTTGTAATAGCCAAATGGTAGCTGAAAAATTTAGGAAAAGACATCAATATATTATCGACAAAATCGAAAAACTTATTGCCGATTTTGACGAAATTAAGGGGGAAGAAATATTACCCCTTAATTTCCAAAAATTCTTAGCGGAATACCGTGGGCAAAAATACAAAAACTATAATATGGACCGCAGAAGCTTTACTTTGCTTTGCACGCAATTCACAGGGAAAAAAGCTCTAGAGTGGCAAACTAAATTCGTTGATGCTTTTCTTTTATTGGAGAAAAGACAACTTATATCTGAGCAGAACAAAAAAAGCGAACAATGGTTAACCCAGCGGAAGCAGGGCAAGCTGGCGAGGAAGTCAGAAACCGATACAATAAAAGATTTTATCGAATATGCAACGGCTCAAGGCAGCACAAAAGCTCACTTTTATTATAAACACTTTACCGATGTTTGCTATAAATGCCTCCAACTTATCCAACATAAACAACCCAAGCTTCGCGAAACCCTCGATCTCTTAGAACTTCATCAACTGATGATGGCCGAAGTAGTAGCCGAACGCTCGTTGCAAAAATGGATGGGTGAAAAAGAACACTACAGGGCAATTTTCGTCTTGGTCAAGCAAGACCTCGAACGATTTGCCGGAAGCTTGATATTGCCACAACAAAACAAGAAAATCTCATCGTGAAGATGGATATTCCGAAAAATCCAAAAATAAGGAGAAAAACATTATGACCGAAACTACACAACTTGCCAAAAAAGAACAAAACATGGCCGAGGTATTCATGACCCAAGTAATCACTGAATTTGCTACCGGAGATAGCGACGTAGCCCTAACTCATTTTCAAAAACGCCTTGCAAAAAACTACTTCGTTACCCTTGACGCCGTACTTGCAAAAGCAGAGGCCGGACGGCTCAAGAAAAAAGAGAAATGGCGGGATAAAGTTCCTGCAACATGGGATCATATCAACATGCAAAAGCTTGCCCAGGACGTTGTGGCCGTGTGCCGCATAGGCTTGGACCCCGCTCAAAAAAATCATATCAGCATGATACCCTACAAAAACAATACGACCAAGCTATATGACGTAGGATTTATCGAGGGCTACCGTGGCATTGAACTCAAGAGCATAAAGTATGGTCTGGACATACCAGATGCTGTGATAGTCGAACTTGTTTACTCGAGCGACAAATTTCAATCCTATAAAAAAGACAATACCAATGACCAAGAAGGCTACGATTTTGATATTGTAAATGACTTTAATCGAGGAGAAATTATCGGTGGGTTTTATTATCATCAATATACGGACAGGCCAGAAAAAAACAAGCTCGTAGTCATGACTCTTGAAGAAATCGAAAAAAGAAAGCCCCGGTACGCCAGTTCTGAATTCTGGGGAGGGGAAAAACCCAAGTGGGAGAATAGCAAAAAAGTGGGGACCGAAAAGGTAGAAGGCTGGCCCAAAGAAATGATGTGGAAAACCGTGTATCGCGCTGCTTACAATAATATCACGATAGATAGTCAGAAAATCGACGCTGATTATATGCGGATAAAAGAGATAGAAGGATCTGTTGCCAAGTACGCAATCCAGGAAGATATCGACGAAAAGGCCAATAAAGAATTTGTAGATATCGACAATACAACCGGCGAAGTAGTTGACGCAGAATTCACCGCGGATACGCCCCAGCCTTCCCCAGAAGAACCCGAACCCGAAAAGGGTACATCGACACCACCGGAGAACAAAGAGGCCGCTAAAGCTCAAGAGAGTCCTGCCCCTGATAAGAAATTCGGTGCAGAGAACACAGTGGATACTGCGCTCCGAACGGCCAAAGAGGAAAAAGAAAAGGCACAACGGGAGGCCGAAAAGCTGAGGGCCAAACCCAAGTATGTTAAAGAGCTGAACGATTGGCTTGACGGAACAAAATCTGAATTGCGAGAAGCCTGCTTCCAAAAAATAAAGACCGAATCGTTCCAGAAACTTGTAGACGATGACCGGGATAAAGTTATTGTACATTTCAACGAATTGGTAGCAGAAGACCAAGCAAACGCAAACGCAAACGAGCAACACTTGGTCTCGCGCATGGAATGTGATTTTTAACGCAATGATCGAATTTGCCGCACATTATTCGAGTAGCCAGGGGAATCTCTACCAGATATTTGATAGCGGAACTTCCCTGCTGCTCGAATGCGGCGTTCCTATTCAAAAAATTAAAAAAGCTCTTAATTTCAAATTGTCTAATATTAACGGATGTTTAGCCACACATTTTCATGCTGATCATTCTGGCTACATTAAGGATGTTTTGAGAGTAGGAATTGATACATATATTTCTAAGTCTATCATTGATCATTATGGCCTGTCAGGACATCATAGAATCCATGGGATCCATCATAAACAGCAATTTCAAATAGGGACACTTACTATCCTGGCATTAGAGGTTCCGCATGATGTGCCGTGTTTATCTTTTCTGATAGCAAGCGATAAAGATAAATTCCTCTTTGCCATAGATTGTCTCTATTTTCCGTATTTAATCCCTGGGCTTACGCATATTGGCATCGGCATAAATTATCAGACTGATATCCTTAAAAAGAATATCGAAAATGGTTCTCTACATCCCGCCCTGGCACAGAGAATCATGCAGTCACATTTAAGCCTTGAGACGGCTTTATCTTTCTTTAAGGCGCAGAACTTGTCAAAGGTTAAAGAAATCCACGTGCTCCATTGTAGCAGCAAAAACGCTGACAAGGGACAAATCAAAGAGGCTGTGCAAAGGACAACCGGAAAATTAGTAATTATATAATCGGGGAGATGACGTCTGATGGAAAAAAGAACTTACTTAATCTCGGAACGGGTACTCTCCCGACTCAAAATGCGCGTCCGCAGATATCTTGCGAGACTTGCATGGGATGCATGGCACGATTTTTTATTGGCAACGGGGAAAACATACATAGGATCTGAAGCGACGAAGCAAATTGCAATATTTGAGAATATCAGATCACAATATTCTTATGTTTTTGGAAAGTGAAAGATGGGGGTGGATATAAAAGAAATGTCAGTAAAAGAACTCGGTGTGTGGAAGAAAGCTCTCGATCCACTGTGTGCCTGGGAGAAATCTTGGGAGCAGGCAACAAGAAAAGAAAGATTCATACGACGGAGGCAATTTGAGTTGTGGCTGCATTCATTTTGTAGGAGACGCCGTGAAAAATAAAAGACCTCAAATACCAAAGTATGAACCGTCTACCTCGCGTGAGTTAGTAGGCGCACTTGTAATAACCGGAGTTGTCTTGCTATTCCCTTTGTGCGGGATCTTCAGGTTTATTGGGTTTATTGGTAAGAAATTAAGAAGAAATTAAGAAGAAATTAACTATCGTCAACATACATCCGGTACTTGCGGATAAATTCCGCCTCAGTCCCCGCTTCCGGATTGCGATTCCAGAAGATGTTCCAATATTTTGCTAGACCGATAATATCATAGGGATTTGGTAAAGGATCGGGGACAATCCAATAATATAGGCGGCACATTAAAATCTGGTATTTGAGATTCCATTCCATCGCCCCCTCATTGTGAGGCGAGAAGACACCACAGATTTTAGTTAACTTGACACGCCGCTTATAACGGTACTTCAGGTAATTTTCCCACAAAGAAATCTCAGTACGGGGGATACCATTTTCTTTGTACCCCGTTTCCATCTGAAATATCCCCTTCGCGGTTCTGGAAGGTTTTTGATATAAATAAGTTCCCAGATCACTTTCCTGCGCAGCCGTGCCTAAGAGTAGATTGACCGCACTTTCGGAATACAATCCCTGCTCTTTAATTGTCCGTGTAATCAAGTCTTTAATTTGAGTTAGATCAAATCCCATGGCTTGGCCTCCGTTAAAACGATTTTCTGTGTATGTCACTCCAATTTTTTTTGAGCAATGGACAGCCCAACCTGCAACCCCTCATGGATTAAAGCCAAGGCCAAGTCTCTGAAGATAGTCAAAGCTTCTCCCTTATCTATGTAGCCATCAGCAGTCGCCCGGATAACATCCTTTCTGATCGCGGGGAGTGCCTGGATTAATCCGTTAATTACCAACACTGTATTTGCTCGACCTTCTCTACCCATGGCTCAGTTCTCTCCTTCTCAATTAATTTGTTCGTCCGCTGAAGAAATAATTCCATATTCAAAAAAGGTGGGCACCCAGCCGCTCAACCCCTTTATTGCTGGCCGGCCAAGGGATCCTGAGAGCGCCCTCTACACTCCCTTAATTTTAGTTATGATTCACCAGTAATCCAATGCCGCAAAAACTCAAGGATCACAAAGATTGCTCCACTTGTTGGGACAGCTCCAATCATACCAGCACGAGTTCCAGCATCCTTATTTATTTTCTCCTGCCGTTTATGCTCCCCCAAGTGACCACTGATAGTTACTGCTTGTTCCTGCATTTTGTTTTGCAAAACCTTAATTTTTTCATTTTTACAATCTCTGGAATCTTCCAAAGTTTCTATTTTCCCCTTATCTCTTATAGCATAATCTCTTAATTCTCTCACGGCAGCATCTATACCAGAACAAGTTTCTTGTAAAGTATTTGTTGCAATAAGAAGATTGTCAGTACTTACAGTCAGGCGAAGTTCAAGCGCTTTCCCTGGCTGGCACAAAGAATCCCTTGAATTTTCAGAACTCATGATATTCCTTTGTCATTTTACTGATTAATATTGATATTTATGTCCACAGCAATTTTTACACTCAAACCCGAAGGTTCACCAGGAAGCGGATCATACCGACACGGAATTGACCAGCCACTTACTTGCCCTGATAAGTCTTTTGCTCTGATGTCCAAGGTATTGTTACCGTCTAAAAAAGTAAAGGACCCCTCCCAAGAACGAGCAGCCGGCTGAATAAAAATCAAGTTATTGTCGTCCTTGTTTATGCGAAGCTCAAACCCAGCAATATCTTGAGGCGGGGTATTGTAATCCCACTCAAGAATTACGGTATCTGTGGTTTCTGCATTAACGGGCACGCACCAAAGTATAGATAAAACTGCCAAAAATACTACACTCAAAATCATCAATCCCTTCATGACTCGCTCCTTTATTTAACTAATAAGGCTTGACTGGATCGCAGTAAACTTGCCGTCCCCTTTGCTGAGTTCTTCTTTCACCTGGCCATGACGCTCGTTACAGCTATCTTTCGTTTGGAACTTGTTTTCCATCTCTCCCATGCGAGATAAGGTATATCGCAATATCCCACCAAAAAGGACCATAACTACAATCCCGGCAAAGATATCTGACCAAATATTATTAGACATATCATTTTTCCTTTGTCAGAAATACAGAAAGAATACTTTGTTACTGACATCTTGTCGCAATTTCTCAATTATCTTAGTCTGCGGCCAGACAAGATAAAATCCTTCATTCCTTGTCAGGCATAGGTTATAGCCATGATTCTCTAACTTGCTTGTTTCCATCCACAGTTCGCCGAAAGCCCAGGGATGTTGGTTAAGCCTCATTTTTTCCCTGCATTTAGCATGATAATATAAGGCATAAGCGTTGCAGTCAAAGGCATCGGCAGTTTCCCCGCCTGTAAAGTGACTATGAATTAGATGATCTATTTTTACTTCCTGCACAAATTCCCAAAGTTCGTCGGCAGTGGGCCTGTGATAATACGCATCTCCAAGGTTGGGGTCACTATGACTTATCCCTGGAAACGCCTGAGTAAGCTCATACCTCAGGATAGAATTATTAATAGTCGTTGCGGCATCAATTACTACCAGATTAGATTTTTTCTTTTTCTTTAGAAAGTCAAACCAGCCCATAATTCACCTCACTATTTCAAGAAGTTTTGGATTAAGATTAATGCCCGTACACCTAAATAATCGGCGAGTCTTACGAATAAAACAACCTCGGTATTCAGCTAATTCTTTTTTAGTTTTGTTTATCATTTTCTTACTCCAAATTCAACTGCTTAATCAACGCCAGCACACATTTATACAATTTTTTTAAGCTTGTTTTCTGTGCTGTAGACAAACCCGAAAAGGTGCTATTTATATGGTCATCAATTTCGGCATAACTCATTTGAGCAATCCGAGCTAATTGTTCTTCAATTAGAGCTTGTTCAGTTGCAATATCAGCGAGGTCAAGAGATTGATCGTCATTTTTTACCAACCTCAGAACTTCTTTAATCTTGGCTTTTGTGACCGTACCTTCTATCTCCACGTAATCCCACTCCCATGTGCCATTGACCTCTTGGATATTAAAAGCATATTGAGTAACCCCCCTACTTTCTGTTAACACCGCAGGCTCCGTATCTGAGCTTGCCTGCATGGAAAAGGCAGGAATAGCTGAGATGAATAGAAAGATTATGGTTGTTAGAGTTGCCGAAATAGTTTTCATGGAATTTCTCCTTTTGCGGCGGGGAGCATTCACCTCTCCTTTATCTTACCAAGAAACGCGAGCCGAAGTATACCGAATAGCGGTACCCACCGGACCATCCAGACCCCAATAAGCGGCTCCCGCACGCGCGCCATCATTCGCACCGCCGCCCAGCCTCGCCACGCGCCACCCCGTACTTTGGTAATAGTAGTCCGTTATATATGTACTTGAGCTTCCACCAACTGAAGCAGGCAAAAAACCTCTAGCAATCTGCGCAAGAGTTTTCTGATATCCATTTGTATTTGCCAGGGTCACTCCCAACGCAGTGCAGTTGGTCGCTGTCCCGTCAGCAAATTGAGTATCGGTATTTGAGACATAAGGCACATTAGAATTGATGTTTATTCCGTCTACCCATTTCCAGACATGTCCGTAGAAATTCTCAATGCCTCGATAGCTCATATAAGAGCCTTTTACCCCATCGCCATTTGAGACATTCCATGTGCCATTACCACGGCCATTAGATAATCCAGTGCGTTCTATAGGATTATTATCATTCCAGGCATTCCAAACACCACTACCCCAATCCGTCAAACCAGGGCCTATCTCAGATCGAGAATACCAAGAGCCATATTCAACAAGATATAGAAGCTGGACAGCACTCACAAGATCAAAGCTCTGTTGCCTCCACCCAGTCCCTTTATTAGCTGCTATTGCCCTAAATTGAGCACGCGTTCCGTAATTCATGGGAACTTTGCCACTCACGCTCCCCAGAACATCTCCTGTCGAACCGGTCCAGTCGCGCTGGACCTGGACAATGCAGGCCACGCTGCCCTCATCCGTCAAATTCCCATCTGTTGTAATAGTGGTATCCGTAACGGCTGTGAGACCAACCGTCAGATTATTATTGGCAGTTCCTGATATAACTATCTTGTCAACCCCGGCCTCAAGGTTTGTGAATGGATGGGTAAGGGTATCGCTTGTAATTGTTTCAGTTGTTCCGTTAAAACTCATTTGATAGCTGGCATTCGAAGGCAGGTACAGGCCGTTAACGTATTTAGATTCTGTGGTGTCATACAGGACACCTTCATAGGCACTCATATATCGAGCCGTTACGTTAGCGCCATTCTTTTGGAATGCGTGATGAAGGGTATATCCAAATAGCTGGTCATAACTGATGCTATGCTGATGCCAACCGTTTTTATAACTGTATTTGTGATAAAAGGCCAGGATTTCAACCATAACCTGGCCGTCAGTACCGTCTAAGACTGCTGTGCAAACCTCAAAGGTATCGCCGATAACGAAAATATCTTCCTGAAGACTGAGCGTATCATTATCATCCTTAGCCGTAATCATAGCGTAAACATCAGCAGTGGTGTCATGGACATATCGACCTACATAATCAGCGGCAGCCTCTGTAAAGATACCTGCATCTGTTATCTTATTGGTGGCATTGGCATCGCAGGTCCCCGCGACAGAAGGCGCAACGCCGTCACGGTTATAGCTGGTGTCCTCTTCCAGGTAATAGACAACTGTCCCATTATCAGCCAGGATACAGCGTTTCATATCATCGTGGATGAAGAGATAGGGATCGCCTATGCGAATATAAGTATCCTGATTCTCATTCCACATAATGCCATAGGAACGACCCGTGTAGCGATTGTCATTAAATCCCCTATCCCCCACCCCATTAGCATCTGTAGGATCAGCCACCCCGCTAATAATTCCAGCTTCGGCCAGACGTGCCGTAAGATTAGCAGGGGTTACATGACGTTCTGTATCTGTTCCTGCTACAGCCTCGGCATCTGTTGATCGTTCGGAGACCCCCTGAGAAGTAATTGAAGCTGAAGGATAGCTGTCACAATTTGTCAGATTCCCCGAAGCTGGTATGCCAAGGGCAGGACCGCTTAAATGGGTTATGTCGGTGTTATTGCCATCGCTGGCCGCATTTGCCACCTTGGCAAGTGGGATACCGTCATCATCCAAGCCGGTCATAGAGGTTATGTCGGTGTTAACCCCACTCTTAGCCGCACTCAAGTTAGCTCTTGCACCCGTGGCATTTACTGATTCAGTTCCACCATTCGCAACAAGCCAGACTACACCGGTAGCATTTACGCTACCTAATGGTATAGCCGAAATATTAGCTGGAGTAAGCCCCACGTCATCTCTTGACTGGGCGGTGGCTTCGGCGTCGGTTGCCCACTTGTGAGGATAAATCTCTGTCTCTACAGCCTCAATAGGAGCGACTATTAAAAAAAGGAATAAAGTTGCGCATATTGTCGTGATAATCTTTTTCATGTGAGGCTCCTTGTTAATCTCATTTCATTTTAATCCGCTCGATAACTTATTCTTAGAAAGTCCGCTTGACAGACGACCACCTTTTTTCTTCTTAGACTCCTTCTTTTCGAATTGACTTATAGCCGCTGGCTTGAATTGTTTCTTCAACGCCGCCGCACCTTTAATTCCATCCTTGGTTTTATATTTTTCAAGAGTCATAAGCAAATAAAGGTTCTGAGATAATTTTTCCAAAAAAGCTATAGTAACACCAGCCGTCAATATAGTCCTTGGGTTCAAAGCGTTAAATATAGTCCCCAACTCTCTTATAGCATAATATTTTAATTTTCCAGCAAACGTATCCCTATCTTTATCTTCGTCCAAAGACAGGACGGTTCCTGCTATTATTCCAATTTCAGCAATTCTATAAAGGTCTTGAATTTGGCGTCCAGTAATTCGTTTTTTAGGATCACCCAATCTTGTCAGTGTTCTTGCCAGCGAGGCCGCATCATCTATAACAGAGCTAACAATGGGAATTGCCCAACCCTTAAACTTTGTTGCGGTAGATCCAGGGGAAGTACTCCCAGCTATACTTTTTGTTCCCTCAATATCAATCCATCTTCCCGCTATTCTAGTGGCTTCGGCTAATTTTTCTAGGCTAATTGTTTCTGCTTCATATTCTGCTTTGGTCATATTACCAAGCAAAATATCTTGTTTTGTAACCTTTCTGGTCCACTTAAATAGCCCATATAGCAACATATTTATATTCTCGCCAATATTCCTGGCAGGCTGGAAAACTTCTTCAAAAACTCCTTCCCCAACATATGCCTTATATTTTTTTAATATTCTCCTTCCTCTGGGAGTTACCTTTCTCACATTGGCTAGAATAAGTTTTCTATTACCCAATGCCACTCCTTTTGCTGTAGTTTCTCCTACTATAGCGGCCAGTTCCAGGGGAATATTTCCTGCAATATATCTGAGAGACATAATTTGGTTCACAGCTCGTATAATGGTATCTATCTTCCCGCCCTGCTGTATCCCCATTCTAATTGTTCTTCCCTTCTTATTATTTAGATATTCTTTAACAAATGTCATTAAGCTATCATTTAAGAAAATCCCCGTTTTTGTTTTTTCCTTTGGCCTAAGAGCCATGGCTAGCGTCTCTATTGCCGGGACCGATTCGTCCAGAGCCATTTTTTTGAAGAATTGCTGCATATAAATATCGGTGGCTTTAATTACATTCTTGGTAGGAACCATCTCTCCGGTTCTAAATAATGTTTGCCTGAAGAATTTTCTCATCCCAAGAATTTTGCCAGTTTTGCTATCAAGTATTTTGAACTGGGCTTCGTCAAGTTGCCACCTTCTCAATAAATCTTTTGCAGCGGCTTTAACCCCCGTATCTTTTAAATCAACCAACATTTCGCTCAAGGGTCGCTTGGAATGAAAAACATATTTGCTGTCTGCAAAACGAGAACTCGACAAATCTTTGTTTATAAGTAACCAGTTATATGCTCTGCGATAAAAGTCTTCCATCACATCAGCAAGAGCCATTTCTTTTGTAGTTAAATGTGTGGCAGCTTCTATCTTGGTTTCTCCTTCGGCCTCTATGTATTTCATTATTTTTATCTGCTGTGGGACCAATTTCTCCCCAATACTCCTTTTTCTTGATTTTAACGCAGGCTTGGCAAATTTATAAAGCTTTTCTCTTTCCTTGAAATATTTGAATTGATTTTTAAGGTTTGCTATAAAAATCGTATCAACCATAAATTCGTGAAAAACACTCCGCCTTGCAAGAGATGTGTCATACCTAAATCTGTCAAGCTCACTTACCCTAATTCCAGCAAGTTCCGTCATCGGGATATCAAATAGCTTTGACGCTTTTTCTAATACTTCTCGTACTGTTCTTGAACCTTTCCAGAGCGTATGTTCTACCCCCCCTATCCTTTTTGGCGTAAAAAATTGGTCTCCTTTCTCGTACCCACTTAAAATAGCAGCATATTCTGTTAATTGCTTTTTAGTCATGTTCTTGATAGTGGGCAATTTATGAAATTTTCTAATATTATCTTCACTTATAAATTTCTTTTCTTTTCTGAGTAATTCCAATTCGCTCACTGCTTGCCGTCTATCAGCAAATTTCTCAGCCTTCACTTTTATGTCATCAATGAACTGCTTGAACTCAAGATTAGACATAAGACGGATATCTTTTCCTGTGATTTTCTTTAAATCATTATCAGATAGCAAAAAATAGTCTCTGATGGCCTTAATCTTGTTCTGGCGTATTTTGATAATATCTTTGGCCGTCTTGATTTTATTTACACGAGCATCGAATTTTTTCCCTTCAGACAACCTTATCTTGAGTAGCTGAATAGCCTCTTTGTTTCTCCATTGGTTAAAAGTTCCATCTTTTTTATAGGTAGCATAAAGGATGGTGCCTTTATCATTTGTTTTGGTTTTTTTCCAATCAACCGCTATCCCGCTTAAACTAATAGTCTCACGTTTGCCTTTCTTAATCTCAACTGCTCCTCTCTCACTTTTCAATATCTTTTTAGCCAATTCATATGCCTTGAGCATTAAGTGTTTTATCTTTTCCCACACACTTTTTAGCTCTGTTTTTATTTGTGCCGTGAAAGCTTTATAAGACTTGTAGCCTTTACGGATAGCATCAGCACCAAGACGCGATAGATCATTTATAAGTTCTGATGAACCTTTCTCCCCCTTGATGTTGTCTAACAGCCGGGATTTGGTAGTAGCAAGCAATTCTTTCTCTGTTGCAGTTTTGGCTTGTTTGGCCTTTACTGATTGCTTAATCTCAGGCTTCCTCTTCTTCCCAGGCATCGGCGGCGGTCCGGTAATTTTCCCCTCACTCGCGTCAATAGCTTCTCTGAGATACCCACCTTTAGCCGCTTCAACCCCTCGTGCATCTACGTCGGGGCTATCCTTTGTTTTCTCAGACTTAGCCAAACTCTCAGCGTATGCAGACTTCAATAGCTTGACTTGATCAGGCGTGGCTTTCTTGCCAAAGGCTACGGCTTCGGGGGATGAGGTTAGGGTAGGGAGAGTGGGTTTTTGTTCAGCTTTCTTCCCCATTTCAGGCATAAACTTCTCAAGCGGCCCGTAATCCTTTTCGTGAAGTTTGGCATAGACTTCGGGAATTAGTTTGCCGGATTTGAGGGCATCTTGGAGAATCTTCTTGTGTGGTTTATCTTTTATGCCAAGAGACACATTTAGTTTTTTATTGAGAATTTTTGCAGCATTCCATCTATGATACCCGTCGTCAACTTGAAACTTATTATTTTCAAAAATAACATCTATAGGCTCAGATAAATCTACTTTTTCAGCCCATTGCTTTTTTGTTAATCCACTATTTTTTATTTCTTTAGTAACAGCTTTATTATCTTCTTCCCATTTTGCCTCAAGCTGGTGTGGTTCTAAAGTTTTTATATCATTTCTTGAAAATCCAAAAGCAGCTCTATCAAGTTCTTCTATACTCAGTTCGGCATATTCTTTAGAAGTACTTTTCATCTCCCAAGGCTGTTTCTCAACCTCTTTAGCCTCACCCTCGTTACGCTCTATTATCCCCTCTACTTCCTCACGCTCCCACTGGTCAAGACCTGATTTCGCCAACTCTTCAGGATGTGCAGCAAAATATTCAAGTTCTCCAGACTTAGCCCTTTTAGTTTCCTTTTTTCCCTCTTCAATCTCAGTACGTTTCCCAATATCTTCTACTCGCTCAACTCTTTGGCCCTTCTCTTTCTGAGCAAATATATCACTCCGCACAAGCTCACTAAATGCTCCTGCTTTGTCCTCAACATTTTCAGGAAGCCACCCATGCTCTATAGCAGCGTCGGCCATCTCGTCAAAACCTAGCCCCTTATCTGAGCGTTTTGTGGTTAACCCTACCACACCGGTTTCTTTGCCGGATAGTGCCTTGACTTCCCCTGGGAGCGTTGTGTCTTTTATGCCACCCATAGCACGAATCCACGATATAAGGGTTCTGCTTTTCTTTGCTGCGGCCTTAATTTTTGCCTTTTCAAATACATTTGGCACTGGCTTGGCTTTGCCAGAATATTTTTCTCTTATAGTTGCATCAGCTTTTTCAAACGCATCAAGACTTTTTCTTAAATCTTTTGCGGTTTCTTCGGTTTTTTTAATAATGCCAAACCCACCTTTAACAGGTACAACCTCATGCGTTTTGGCAGTAATGCCCATGGCCGTGAGCCTCTTATTGCCTCTTAATGACAAGTCGGCGCGCCCCTTCTTTTCCCACGGAGTTCCCCCGGCAGCTAAGATAGGCTTGTGCTCAATTTTGAGACCTTCAGGCGCAGGCTTGCCAGCTACGTATTCAGCCTTTTCAGGATAATAAGCAGGCCCCTTGCGTAGTTTTGTTTCAGGTTTAGGCTCAAGCAGTCCAAAACCTTGGCCCGGCGGAAGTTCGGGTACAGGTCTTGGTTTTATGGGAGAAACCCCTGGCGAAACTGGTTCTGCTGGAGGAACAACCGGAATTGCCCTTTCAGGTACAGCGGAAACAGGCGGAATTGCCTTTTTAGGCACAACTCTTTTCTTGAGTGCCAGATCAAAAACTTTTTTTCTTTCTATCGGATCGCTTAATGTTCTTAATATAGTCCCTTCGCTATGGCCTGCGTTTTTTAAATCCTCAGCAGTCTGGACTACAAGACCGCGTTCTGATACTTCAAGGTTTCTATACCAATTTGAGGAAAATATCTTTTTGAATATCTTATTAGCCGTTCCAAGACCGCCCTCTAATGCCCCGAAAAAAGCAGCATCTTTAGCCATGTCCTCGGGCGTTCCTTTCTCAAGGGCTCCGTAAATACCACCTGTAAGTCCGCCACGAACAATATGTTTTGTTATTGAATCTAGTACTGGTCCCGATTTCAATACTAAATTGAGAGGAAGTCCAGCAACTTCCATTATTGCGCTGGCAGCAGTAGACGCGGCTTTTAAAGGTACAGCCATGCCAGCTATTCGAGCTGGAACACCAACCGTCGTCTGTGCCCCCGGGGGTAAATATTTTCCTATTTTTAAGGCCTCGTCTACATTTGAAACATATTCTTTACCGACAATAGCTTTGGTAAGCGGCCGCATAATAGCTTGTTCAAGTGCAGGAGGGATTAATCCACGGACAGCCGAGGCAAATCCATAGGGAACTATAGCCATTGCCGCTTTACCGCCAGCAGCCTCTTCCTCAAAGGCCGGAACGGGTTTTCCTGTGATGGTTGAGACAGGACGGGCCGTTTCTGTCCCATACTCTTGTAGCTTCAGGTCTTGTAATTCACCTACCAATTCTCGGATTTCTTCTGTATGGCCAGGTGTGGCGGGTTCGGCATCAAGCTGCCCAAGCCTTGTATCAATTTCAGCTTTGCGACCAGGAATATCCATCGACATACCAGCAGGGATAGCAGCTCCTGGCATTCCTTCCATGCCAGCCGGGACAGTAGATTCTGGCGCAAAAGACGGACTGAAAAAATTAGATACCGCTTCCTTGCCTTTCTCAAACATGGCAGAGGGAATGCCCTTCTCTCGGGAGACAATATGCTTTTCGGTTGGCTTCTCTGCAGGCATATTGAGAAAAGCTTCCGCGGACATCTTGCCAGCAGACGCAAGAAAACCCTCAGCCGAAGGCTTACCCGCCGCACTACTTTGATTAAGAAAATCCTCTGCTCTCATTTACTCAAACTCAAAACGTTCTTTTAGTAACTTAACCTTTTGCTCTCGTGAAAGAGAAGAATCCCTGATTTTTTCAGGTGTAGAAACATCAACTTTTTCAATCTTCGTTGAAGTATCCGGTCGTAAAAAGTCCACACCTAAAAAGCTTTTTTCTTCTCCTTGCTTTCTGACATAAATATATGGCTTATCTGTATTCTCATTAAAGAATTCAACATCTACCTGAAGCTGCTGAGCTTCCACATTAGCAGGATTTAGTATGCGTTTTTCCGTTTCCCGAAGTTCTTTACCTCTGGCCCGCTTTTCCGGGAATGTCATTAACTTTTTCTTGTCTGTTTCTGCCTTGGCATATTTTGCCCTTGCCTTTGCTTCTGCTTGTTTAGTCTTTTCAAAAAGAGGGAAGTCCGTAGCAGCTATCCCGGCCATAGTTGTAGGCGTTTTACGTCCCGGAGGTGGCGCAGCATACATTTTGTTCTCACGTCCCCCAAAAAGTGACTGTCCTAATACATTTTTATGCATTCCCGTCATACCGGTAGCTGGTGGCTGATTCACCATTCCTGCTCCTGGCGTTAAGCCTAATTCTTGTTGTGGCCTCTGTTGTGGAATACCCTGTCCTGGTTGTGGAGGTATAGGCTGCCTCTGTTGTGGAATACCCTGTCCTGGTTGTGGAGGTATAGGCTGCCTCTGTTGTGGAATACCCTGTCCTGGTTGTGGAGG
>Ga0307990_1001243_pt1 | contig 21657 bp, 13 predicted proteins | sample EllFjometagen129_FD_203168 | JGI IMG/M metagenome (GOLD analysis project Ga0307990, IMG submission 203168) | Marine microbial communities from Ellis Fjord, Antarctic Ocean - #129 | ecosystem: Environmental > Aquatic > Marine > Unclassified | place: Southern Ocean | collected 2014-10-08
GATCCTCGGAATCGCGATCGGTCACTCGCTGCTCCCCACGCACGCTGCGCAGGGCAGTGTAGATCGACTCCGGCGTGATGCGATGATTATCGAGGACCCTCTTCAGCTTCGGGTCCGTCGTGCGCGCGATCGAGAGGAGGAGATGGTCAACCCCGATGAACTCATCGTGCAGCCGCTCCGCCTCCATCTGCGCACCGGCGACGACTGCATCCAAGCGCGGGGTGATGTAGATCTGCGCGCCAACCGGACCAGAGATCGAGGGTTTGCTCTTCAGGAGAATATCGAGATCCTTGGTTATGCCAGCGAGGTTGACACCCATCTCTTGCAGGATATTGCGCCCCACCCCCTCCTTGGTTACCAGAACGCTGAAGATGTGTTCAACATCGAGCTGGTTCTGCTTGTAGCGTGTCAGGAGATCCTGCGCCTCGTGGAACAACTCCTGCACACCTTCAGTCAGTTTGTCAAATCGGATCATCGGCATCACCCCCAAGAATTAGCAGTCAACTATATCGATTGCTAATTGTAGATCGAAAGAGGAAGCTTTGCAAGTGGCGTAGCATGTAAGAATTAAGGAAGGCGTTGATCAAGGCCTAAGATATGGCTTATTTACAAACCGTATAGCCAAGAACCTCGCGGCAATCCTCAGCTTCTTCACCCAGTCACCGTACATGGCTATCCTATGGTGGCCGTTGAAGTTCTCCCTGAATTTCTCTAATTCGCCGGCCTCGGGGAACTTCACTGTCAATTTGGTTCTGCAGCCCCACTCTCGGGTCCTCTCTTCAGCGCTCAGTTTAGACTTGTCAGTATCCACGTCCACTGTCTCGGCTTTATAAGCAAGGAGTGTATATCCCTCGAATCGGTTGCGAATATTCACCTCCGGCCAGCAAACTGACTTTGAAGACATCACTCCTTCCAGCTTCAGAAGAGTGACCGGCTCAGCATCGTTCTGACGCATCTCGGTTTCCACAGCAAGGTCACGCCAGGATTCAGTGTGGGTTCTCAACCAGAACGGGAAAGGCTCCTTATCATATCCCATGAACCTTGTGGCTGCCGTACAGTGTGCTAGGGTCACGCATTCGCTGCTCCCGTCGATAACAGGGTCGCCCTGGAAGCCGGGGCGGTTACCCACGTAATGGGCAAAGCAAAGAGTGATCAGGGACTCCACGTCCGCTTCGCAACCGGCCGGCATCCCCACATCGTTTAAGAGCGAGAGAGTTAAACAAGGGCTTATGGGCAGTTTCTTGTGCCTTATCCAGTTCAGGCACCCTGCAGTCACAGCGTTAGTGCCGGTATCCTCCATCATCTCTTTGATGGCCAGGTATAGCTTGCACGCCTTGAGTAGGTCTTCCTTGGCTGGGCCAAGCATCCCTTTGGCCAGATCTCCGACCACATGAGAGAGTTTCTCGACCTCGGTATCGTCAATATTCTCGTAGTACTCCAGTATATCTGAACTTGTCGCTCTTACGGTCTCGACGCCAAAAATATCCTTCAAGCGTTTAAAGTAGGATGGCCCCATCCATCTGGGTTCTGCCATCCTCGGATCATAGTGCGTTGTGTCGTAATCGTAGTCTTTTAGCAAGAGCACACGCGTTTGCTTGAACCTGGAGACAACCCTGACGCCATCTAAATAGTTACATTACAAGGTTGGGCGTGCCAGGGCATGACCAGTCTCAGGATCGAAGATGTGGAGCTTCTCCGGGTCAACTGCAAACGTCACGTTATTGCCATGAGGCAGAGTTGTTTCGTTCCACTTCGCTGTCAAGGTGATATTGCCGATTCGGCCGTGCACGATCATGCTGTCTCCCATGGGCTCAACGCCCTCCATTGATACTAGTAGATGAAACCGAGGATCACCGCCGCCACGGCTTAAATCAGACGGCCGAATACCCAGGATCAGACGCGACTTGTCCGCCATGTTGGAGAGCCTAGATTGGAGCGATGCATCAATGGGTAATGTGAATGGGCCCGCGTCAAAAACCATACCGTCTTGCTTAGAGGTCAACACACAGTCGAAGAGATTGATCGGTGGCATCCCCACGAATCCGGCAACGGAAATGTTCCGCGGGTGCTCGTACATCCGCTGGGGGCCGTCCAGCTGGGCCACCTCGCCGTCCTTCATGAGCATGATTCGATCGGCCAGCGTCATCGCTTCGACCTGATCGTGCGTGACGTAGATCATTGTAACCTTGAGCTGTTGCTGGATACGTTTCAGATCGAAACGCACCTGAACACGAAGCTTGGCATCAAGGTTTCCAAGTGGCTCATCCAAAAGGAAGACATTGGGGTCGCGTACGAGCGCCCTTCCCAGAGCGACCCGCTGTCGCTGGCCTCCGCTCAACTGAGCAGGCCTGCGGTCAAGCAGATCGCCGATGCCGAGGAGTTCAGCGGCCTCTCCTACCTTCTTCTTGACCTCCTCACGCGGAACCTTCCGCGTCTTGAGAGGGAAGGCCAAGTTACCTTGGACCGTCAGGTTCGGATACAAGGCATACTCCTGGAACACCATCGCGATGTCGCGGTCCTGCGGGTGCACGTGAACGCCCTGTGAGACGGACGTCATTACTCTGTCGCCAATGAGTATCTCGCCTTGGTCCGGCTGGATCAGTCCGGCGATGCAGTGGAGCACGGTGGTCTTCCCGCATCCGGACGGGCCCAACATGACAAAGAACTCCCCGTCTTCGACCTCGAAATTGATGCCGTTGACGGCAAGGTTGCGGTTGCGTCCCTTGCCGTACGTTACGCTGAGATCCCTTACAATCACACTTGACATCCTATCTGTCGCTTCTTCCATATTAATTAACATCCTCCATTGCACTAAAACATATCATCCTTCTTTTACCCCTCGTAATCGAGCTTTTCTCACACTGCTGTCACTGAGCCCGCCATGTAACCACGGACCAGATACCGTCCCAGCACGATATATAGGAAGAGCACGGGAGCTGCAACCCACATCGCGCCAGCCATTTGCACATTCCACTGTGCAGACAGCGTACCCGTCAGACTGTTTAGCGCTACCGTCGCCGGCATTGAGTTTGGTCCACCGATGACCAACCCAAACAGCAGTTCATTCCAGATTGCCGTGAACTGAAAGATCACCGCTGTGACTGTCGCAATCTTGGTGCTCGGAAGCACCACCTTCCAGTAGGTGCGCCACGGTCCACTTCCATCGGTCATCGCTTGCTGGACTAGGCTGGTGGGTAGCTCGCCGTAAAACGCCCGAAACATCAACGTCATGATTGGGATCCCGTACACAGCGTGCGTGAGGATCAATCCAAGAAGGCTGTCGTACAGGCCGAGCGTCCGAATCGTCTGAAATAAGGGAATCAATATCGCCTGATACGGAAGAAAGATCCCAGCAGTGATCAGGAGAAACACAAGATTGTCGCCCTTAAAGCGAAACTTGGATAGTACATAGCCGCACATCGCTCCCAGCGAGACCGCTCCGAACGTCCCACAGAGTGTCATGATAAGGCTGTTGAGTAGCGACCGTCTAAGGTATTCGTACGCGTCGATATAGCCTTTACTTGTAGGATCCCGTGGTAAAGTCAGCGGATTTGTCGTATCGATTTCGGTATCCGTCTTCAGCGACGTAGTCAGTGCTCCCCAAAGAGGAAGCAGGTAAAAGACCGTCATGATCACCAGGAGGCCATACAGGATGGCTTTCGTTAGCCATCCCTGCGACGACGTGATCGTGTACATCTTACTCATGCAGATCACCTCCGGTAGGTCCGATATACATATGGGACAACAATCACTAGAACGATCCCCAAAAGAACCGTGGCAACGGCAGCGCCATAGGCAAACCGCGTTGCCAGGAACGTCTGTTTGTACATGTAGATAGAGAGAGTGTAAGACCCAAATCCGGGCCCGCCTTCCGTGAGAACCCAAATGAAGTCGAATGATCGAAGTGAGTACATCATCAGGATCACCACGGCCGTGGCAACGGGACCCTTGAGTTGTGGAAAGACGATCCTGGAGTAGATGCGCAGCTTCGACGCCCCCTCCAACATGGCGGCTCGTATCTGCACTTCAGGAATAGACTTGATCCCCGCGAGGAGGATCAACGCGGTGTACCCTGAAAACTGCCAGATCATGGCCAAGATGATCGACCACATCACCGTTTCTTGGGCGGTGTACCAGGTCCCTTGAAGAGCCCCTAGTCCCATAGCATGTAGCAGAGCGTTCAGGATTCCGTTCGATGGGTTGTACATCCACGACCAGATCGTTCCCGTCACGACGAACGAGAGAGCAAACGGGAGCAGGAACAGGCTTCGGAAGATGCTACTGCCGCGTAGCCCCTGATCAAGAACCACCGCGATGGCGGCCCCGAGGCCAAGGCAGAACGGGATTATCAGGAAGAGCAGCAGGGTGTTTTTAACTGCTATCCAGAACACGTAGCTCCCGAACATCTTGCTGTACTGGCCGAACCCTTCGAATCCAAAGCTCGGAGCGAGACCCTTCCAGTTCGATATGGAGACCCATACATTCCACAGCAATCCCCCGTAAACGAAGTAAAGGACCAATCCTATCGGGATGATCAAGACCCAGAAGGGGTGGCGCCGGAAGATTCCCGTGAACCACCCCCATGACCCTGAACTTGCACTAGATGACGTTAACTCAGGTTCCATCAATCTGTTCATTAGTACCTGAGTCCAAATCCGAAATCGTAAAGCGGATCCTCAATGTCAAATGGCACATCGCTGGCCTGCTTTCGCACAGATGCCATTGAACGTGGCAGCTCAATCGGGAGACATCCTTGCGGGCTGGAGTCGACAAACAGCGTGTTAGCGATGGCAACCCCGCCTTGGGTACCAGGAAGGTAGGCCACCAAAATTGCATCAGTGTTCTCAGCACACCAAGTAAGAATATAGGGTCTCGCCATCAGGACAACGACGACGATCGGCGTCCCCGTCTCGTGGATTGCCTCCAAGAGTTTTTGCTGCACATCCGCTAGGTCCAGTCGATCTGGGCTCCACGGTGGATTGTGCATGTAAGACGACTCTCCAACCACCACGACCGCGACATCACACTCCGCCGCCAGTTCCTTCGCGCGTTCAGGGTCGGTCTCTTCGTAGACGACCTTGCCCGCGTTACCAACAGCGGTGGTAATAGCCTGCCTGATCGTGACACCATCCTGTTTCCCTGTCCAGCCTCCCGTGAGGCTGTCCATGTCATTAGCACGGGCGCCCGCAACGAGAATGCGGCTGTTTTTGTGGAGCGGCAACGTACCGTCGTTCTTGAGCAGCGTCATCGCCTTCTCCGCCGCCTCCAGCGACAGCGCCTGATGCTCGGGGCAACCGACTACCTTCTCCGCACGATCGGGATCAACGTAGGGGTTTCCGAATATGCCCAACTCGAACTTGGCTGTGAGGATGCGCGTCACCGACTCGTCGATGGTGTCCACCGGGATGCGACCTTCCCCCACGAGCCGCACGACGTCCGCAATGAAGCTAACCGAAGCTCCCCCGATCGCATCGATCCCGGCATCCGCGATCCCCATCACGAAAGCATCGTCCTTAGAGATCTCTTTGCCGTAGAATCCGGCACTCTGCTGAATGCCCCAGACCATTCCCCAGTCGGTAGTGACGATGCCGTCGTATCCCATTTGCTCCCTCAGCAGACCTTGTATAGTTGCCCTCGACCCGAGGGCGGCTACCGTGTCCAGACGGAGTGGGATGCTGTAGTATGGCATTATCGAGCCTGTTCCAGCTTCAATCGCTGCCGTGAACGGTTGCAGATGGTATTCCGCCCATCCGTCCCTCGTAACGATGGGCGCCGTATCAACCCCGTCCATCTGCGGACCCGATCCAGGGAAGTGTTTCGCACAGGTCATCACGGAGGTCTCATTCAGAGAGGGGCCATTCTGAATAGCGAGGACCTCAGTGCGAACGATGTCGGCTGCTAGATTCGCATCGCCGCTCGGGCATTCCATAACACGTCCCCACCGTGGCTCGGTCGCGACATCTGTGTTCGGAGAGAGCGTCATCCGTACCCCTACGGCCACGGATTCTTCACGCATGGCCTCCCCGAGACGATGCACTAGATCCAGATCTCGCATCGCCGCAATACCGAGAGCGTGCGGGTAGACAATCGCGCCGTTGACGTAGCTGAGACCGTGAACCGAGTCCATGCTGACAACGATCGGAATTCCCAGCCGAGATTGTTCGCACCATTCCTGGAGCTGGTTCATGCACTTCGCTGCCGCGCTGCCGCTCGGTAAATCAGACACGCGCACAAACCCGACTGCCTTGACTCTTGTCCAATCCTCCATGAACGGTGGCGCATCGCCAGATCGAGTAGGGATGAACGAAGGATGCATCATCTGTGCGACCTTCTCATCGAGAGTCATCTGTGCCAGAAGGTCGGATACGCGCTCATCGACGGGCCGGCGCCAGTCCTCGTACACACCCAATACCCCATTCCCATTCAAGTCTTTGAATACATAGCCGTCCTGCTGAATCGTCTCCTTGTGACGAATCCCCAGGTTTGGCTGAGTGCTAGTAGCGTTGGAAGCCGCTCCAGAGAGAGAGAACACGCCGGCCGCCATTCCGACGGCTGACAACAATACAACGCACTTGATAAAAGATTTCTTAGCGTCTCTAAAAGTCAAAGTGCCATACCTCCTTGATTCCCGATTCACGCACTGCCTGAGTGATGTTCCGCGCGTGCCGTGCCACATCGGGATTCGATCTACTTGTAAAATCGCTAATCAGACTATGAAGTGTCATCAACGTGGACCACGGCAGTGCCATTCCATGTGCAATGCTCGGGTAGACTAACACGTCTTTGTTTAGCAGGTCCTTCTTGAACTGCAATGTGATCGGGTCGTACACACTGTCCGGTGTGTCGCTGTACGGAGAGATGGAGCCCTTGAGAGACGTGAATGCTAACTGCAGATCTGGGTCCGTGCACATGTGTGCCCAGCGGATGCCCATCTCAGCATTAGATGACCCCCGCGGAACCACGAATGAGTCCACGACAAGCCCGAAGTCATTGGACGTCCCCGGCGCGAGGAACGCTCCGTAGTCCTTTCCAGGCACCCATCCACGTGAGTTGAAGTACCCCTTAACCCATCCGCCATTCAGGTACATGGCGTAGTCACCCGCGTACACGCGCGCTGCCGCCTCATACCAGAGTCGTGCCGTGTGGTCCGGAGGCACGTAGGCCAGGAACTTCTTGAACTTCGTCAGGATTTGTCCAACCTCTTCCTCGGTCGCTACCCCGTTGATAAAGTGCTCATAGATCTTCGGATCCGTGCCCATCATAATCGTCTCAAACACCTGGGTTCCAGGCCAACCCTTGCGATCTCCAAGAGCCAGTGGGTACTTTCCCTCAGGTAGTTTGGCTTGCAGCTCGTCACATAAGGCCCAGAATTCCTCCCACGTCACCGGCTCCTGAGGTGGTTCTATTCCGTATTCGGAGAACATATGCTTGTTGTACCAGATTACGTTGGCCCTGTGTATGCCGATCGGGGCCGCGTAGTAATCGTCTCCCACCTTACACATGTCCGCGATACCAGGCAAAAGGCGTGCCTCTATATTGTCGTACTTCCAGATGTCGTCCAAAGAATACAACATGTCCGAATCAGTATAGGGATGGATCTCGAAGCTTGGGTGGGCCTGAAACGTGTCTGGAGAATGGCCGGCCACAATGAGAACCTTTACCTTCATGACCATCGCCCCACCAGCGCCACCAGGAATTGCGTTTGAAACGCCCTCGATGTTCGGATAATGTTCCTCGAATACATTCAACGCTGAGTTGATCGCTTCTTTCTCTCCACCCGTAGTCCACCAGTGATAGACGTCAAAACGGCCGGAAGCGGTAGTATTCTCGATAATTGGAATCAGATTCTTGGGAAGGTCTGCGGCCATTGAGGGAACCACTATCATGGCCACCCCGGCAAGCAGAAGCCCACCGAGTAAAATCGAGAAACCTCTCTTCATCTTAGTTCTCCTTTGCGGTTTCGAAGTGCAGTAGTCCCCACTCGCTTGGATCGGTGCGGATGTTTTTCGACCCAGTCCATGTAAGGGAGGTAGCCGCTACACCCGGACACGGCATGTCGAGGTCATCCAACTTAACGTCAAAACTGATTATCATACCAACTGTCGGCACAAGTAGAGGAAGTGCCTCATTGGCGAAGTTCGAAAGAGGAACCTTTGCCTCGAACACGTACCCTTCTTCCGTTTCGGTCATCGCAGCTTCATACCCATCGAGAATCTGCTCGTAGCTGTACTCCCCGATGGTCTCGATCCCCTTCGGATCCGCGACCATGTCACGCATAATTGCCGTATTAAATTCATTCCCGTCAAGGATGAACAACACGGAAAAATCCGTCGAGTCGTAAGCCTTGCGAGCCAGATCCGCGTCTGGATTCGTGCTCATGAAGATGCCGATGCTATCCGCCTCTTCTGGACTGAATCCCATGCGACTCATGTAAGGGGCGTTGTCCAAGATTACTGCACCGATGTACAAGTTATCCTTGTCCCACATGAAGTAAACCGTAGCACTGCCGTTCTCAGCACCTTTCCAGAAGTTAGCACCAGTAATCATCTGGCTCTTCTTATTCAGGAAAAATGGTGAGGATCTGTTCCACTCATCGAGGGAGCCGTCGATCTTGATCCCGTCGACTGCTTCCCACGCTGTCCCCTCAGCTCTGTCCGTTTCTGCTGCCGCTATGGCTGAACCGAGGACAAAGCCTAGTACCATCAGCACCAAGAATACCACTGCTGCCCAAGAGCGTGATAGTTTCAACATCACACGTACCTCCTTATCTTCCTTAGAGTTCTGAACTTCACTACGCCCCAACACTTTGGTAGTGGAGCAACGTGTCCTTTGCCATACCTCATGGCGTCTGCCCTCCTACTTTGCTTTAAGTACATGGCGTTTGGAACCCCGAATTGGTGATAGGGGATGTCCCGATTATGGGGGACTTCAGGAAATCGGTTAAAACGACTTCCGCTGCCCCCACCAAGAACCCGTCCTCCCCTAGTTCCCCCTGTAGGACAACGGGACTGCTGCCGAAGCTGTGCTCGCGGATGATCCGTGCGGTAGTATCGAAGAAGAGGTCTCCGTACTTCATTAGATCATCAACTAATACTACAGCCTCAGATCCCAGGATATTCACTGCGTTCTTCAAACCGTAGCCGAGTACGGTTCCGAAGTGGTCAAACACCGCTTGTGCAGAGTCGTCACCCGCCCTAGCAGCATCTGCCAGAGCGTCGATATCCGCATAGCCAAGCCTACGAGCCCCCGCATCGAGCGCCCGTTTCGAGCAGAATTCTTCCAAGCACCCCCTCTCGCCGCAGCGGCAGATGGGCGCGTCTTCGTCAAAATCTACCCTCGCGTGCCCCAACTCACCTGCAGAGCCGAAGGCACCCCGATGCAGACGGCCGTTCATGATCACCCCCGCTCCCAGACCTTCACCAACTATTACGCACAGAGAGTCCCTGTATGGCCGAGCAGCCCCATAGATGTACTCGGCCAAGGCGAAAGCATTTGCATTGTTTTCCACGTACACAGGAAGGCCAACGGCTTGTTGCAGAGGATCTTTAAGCGAAATATCATGCCAGTCGAGGACCGGGGAGAAGACCTCTTTCCCTGCCTCAACGTCGATCAAGCCCGAGATGGTTACGCAAATGCCAAGCGTATTCTCTTGCCGTAGGCCAGAGACCATGCTCGCAAGCTGTTGCACAGCCGTTTTCGCATTAGGAAGTTCATCAAGAGACATCTTAAAGCGAGTGATGATCTTTCCTGCGAGATTGACCAATCCGCCAACCAGTTTCTGGCGTCTGATGTAGAGTCCGATGGCGGTTCGGAAATCCGGATTAAGTCTTAGCAAGCTCGGGCGACGCCCGACAGACGCCTTGCCGGAACCCTCTTCAACGATGCATCCCTCTGTCAGAAGATCTTTCACCTGTTGCGTAATGACCGAAGGAGCAAGCCCAAGCGTCCGTGCAATCTCTGCACGAGACACCGGCTCGGTCGATCGAAGCAGGCTGATGATGTGACTTCGGTGGTGCTGACCCATGAGGTGAGCGTTGATTGTGGTACTAGATCGGGGTTTGGCGATGTGCAGGTTGACCGTATTAGTTTGCATAACAAAATAATTCTACGTTTCTTTACCCGCTGTGTCAAGAAGACGCAGGCAGAAGCACCTTCAAAGTGAATGTTCCTAGCAGTGAATAAAACTTTAAGCTTAACCGTATGCTTTCAAGGTTTTTATCTGTGTGTGCCTGCTTGATTCTCTCTCATGGTGAGTTTTGGGCTATGGGAAGCGGTAGATTGTCTAGTGTTTCAACACCCCCAGGAGGGATGCTGCAATTGGTAACAGAGTTACCACAAGAGTTTTGCAAGAGGCTTAATCCTTTTCACAACCGCTTTTGAGCTTATGGAGAAGCGACTGTAGGTTGACTTGAAGCTATGCGGCCTGTAGAATACGCTTTGTAAATTTGTTTGGCAACCGAAAGAAACTGAGGAAGGAGGTGAGAGAAGAAGAAATGCCAGTCGCTGTAGTCGGTTTGCAGTGCGGGGCGTATTGCAAGAATGAAGGAAGTACTTCAAGTTTCGAGGAGACTCAGGGAAACAGCGATGCGTAAGTGGAATGGAGGCAAAGAGTTGGGACGTAAATGCAAAGAATACACAAGGAGGTAGCAATGCATAAACGAACGGGTTTAGTGATTGTTATGGTGGTAGCGCTAGCGGTCCTTAGTTTTGCGCCGTTGGTTATTTCGCAGACGAGTTCGCAGGCGGCACAATTGCCAGAATATTACGAATTCTACAGTCCTGAACAGTTCCATGACACATGGATGGATTGCGATAACGACGAAGTGATCGATCCATATGAGAACACCGAGCTGCCGATTGAGGCCCGGGTCGAGGATTTGCTGTCGAGGATGACGCTTGATGAGAAGGTATCGCAGATTCCAGCCAACCCAACACCAGCTATTGATCGCTTGGGGATACCAGGATTCAACTGGTATGCCGACGAATCTCTGCACGGAGTTGCGGCTATGGCACCCGCCACGGTTCTCCCCTTTAATTTAGCGATTGCCGCCACATACGATGAAGACCTAATTCATGAAGCATTTAGTGCCATTGGCGACGAGTTCCGGGCCGCGTTCAATATGGGACAGCTTAGGGGTCTGGGACTTGTTACTTGGTCCCCATCTGTTGTTGACATCAATCGGGATATGAGGTGGCAGAGGGCTTCGGAGTCATACGGCGAAGATCCGTGCTTGACATCGCGTATGGTGGTGGCCGCCACTAGGGGTTTCCAAGGAGAGGACGACGATATTCCATATGAAAAGGCAATTGTCACGGCAAAGCATTACGTGGCCAACAAGGCACCGCTAGGTAGAGATTTTCTCCGCCCCGATCTGGTAGGTCCAGCCGATGAAAGGACTACGAGGGAGATTTCCCTCATCCCGTACAAGGCTGCCATTCGAGAGGGTAACGTGGGGCAGATTATGACCGCCTTTCTTGGCCATGGACTTTACTGGGATAATGTCCCGTGTTCTTACAGCAGGGACCTCCTCACAGAAGTATTGCGGGATCAGTGGGGCTTTGATGGGTTCGTGTGCGCCGACTGTGGGGCTATTGACGGGTCAATGGGAAACTATGCAGCGCCGGAAATAACGAAAACATTTGTGGGAGCAACAAAGGTGGCACTCGAGGCCGGAGTAGACTCCAACGCTTGCGGGAGTAATTATGGAAAGTACCTTGCGAAAGCGGTTGAGGATGGGATAGTCGATGAAAACACCATCGATCAGACGCTCAGGAGGTTACTCAGTATCAGGTTCCAGCTGGGCTTGTTTGACCCCCCTGGGATGAGTCCATATAACGACTTATTCGCGGATAACGTTTTAACTGCGGAGCATATAGAACTCGCCCTTCAGACGGCCCGCGAGTCGATAGTTCTTCTGAAGAACGAGGGTAATTTACTCCCCCTAGACAAGGAAAGCATCCGCTCGATCGCCGTGATAGGTCCAAACGCGAATGATCCCAAGACTTTGTATGGATGTTTCACTGGCACACCCCCGCACTGGGTAACCCCGCTTGAGGGCATCCAGAACGCGGTCGCCCCGGAGACAGAGGTCAGGGTCGTGACCGAACTCGACTTGCAGGCCGCCATTAATGCCGCAGAAGAATCTGATGTGGCTATCGTGGTTGTCGGACCTGACCAGGGGGCGGAAGGTACTAGTCGGACAGACCTAAGCCTAGAAAACATACCAGACGGGGAATTTCAACTAGAGGTATTGCAGGCTGTGTATAACACCGGGACGCCGACGGTGGTGGTTATTGTGAACGGAACTCCCATCTCAAGCGACTGGATGAAGGAGCACATACCGGCGATCGTTGAGGCGTTATACGGCGGGATGGAGGGAGGAACCGCCCTCGCCGAAGTCCTATTCGGAGACTACAACCCGGGGGGAAAGCTCCCGTTCACCATCCCCAGCGAGGATGCGGAGTTGCCGATCTATTACAATCACAACGGCGAGCTCACTTACGACGAGAGCACCTACCTCTGGCCCTTCGGCTACGGGCTCAGCTACACTGAGTTCGAGTATGACAGCTTGGTGGTCTCGCCGAAGTCGACCGATAGTGGGAATGTTCAAGTTAGCGTCGACGTGAAGAACGTGGGTAACCGGAAGGGCGACGCGGTGGTCGAGCTATACGTGAGGGACGTGGAGGCGAGCGTGCCAGTCCCGGTCAAGCAGCTGAAGAGGTTCGACCGCGTGGCGCTGGAGCCCGGGGAATCGAAGACGGTCGAGTTCGTGCTCAAGCCGGACGACATCAGCCTGCTGGACGAGAACTTGGAGTACGTAGTGGAGCCAGGGACGTTCGATGTCATTATATGCAACTCCTCTATGGATATAGTGCTCAGGGACAACTTCGAGGTGACCGCCCCGATCAGGGCGAAGTTCGAGTACGAGAACCTAGAAGTGTCCGAGAGCGAGTTAGATCCGGATGAGCCCTTCGAAGTGAGCGCCACGATCGTGGGTATCGGAGGGATGGAAGAGGGCGAAGTAAGGCTGTACGTCGACGACAATCCCGTCGATTCAAGGAAAGTCTGCTTGGCCTCCGGAGAGACCAGAGATATATCACCTTTCACTCTCAGACTATACGAGGGGGGAACCCATAGCGTCACTATCGGTGACTTACCCTCGGTGACCCTGACAGTGAGCCCGAAGCCAGCTGAGTTCGAATATGGCAGCCTAGTTGTCACCGAACCAGTAGCTGGCGACATCACTGTGACCACTTCAGTCAAGAACATCGGGAGCTACGACAATACAGACAACGTGAAACTCTATGTGAACAACGAGGTTGTCGACTACAAGGAGTTAATCCTAGGACCCGGAGAGAAGGAAACGCTGAGTTTTGGCTACCATCTCCAAGTGGGGAGTGCCTACAAAATCTGGATTGCCAACTTGGTTCCGGTGAGGATCAGGATCCCTGGAGAGCTGGGCACAGTTTCCGTTGACGATGACTGGGTGGATCCCGCAAAAGTCCCGGGAAACCTCACCTACGGGGAGAACGCTTTCGCGAGCATCGGGGATGGCGTGGGCGTAGTGGGCGCGGGGGGCGAGATCCTGGTGATGCCGGGAATTTATGATGATAGTATCGAGGACTTCCCAATTGTTATAGATAGACCAGTAGTCCTCCGAAGCATAGCGGGGGCCGAAAGCACGGTGATAGATGGGGGAGGTAGCAACATCATCTCGGTCACGGCTGAAAACGCGACGATCGACGGGTTCACCGTGAGGAACGGAATGGATGGCATCAGTGTGGGGGGAAGAAACAACACGGTGATTAACAACATCGCCACCTCGAATGCTAAAACTGGCATCAGTGTTGGGGGGGAGAACATCACGCTGATCAACAACATCGCCACCTCGAACAGCTCTGGCATCAGCCCGGGGGGGAACAACGTCATGCTGATCAACAACACCATCAACAACTCGAACGGATTTGGCGTCGATGCTTGGGGAAACAACATCACGCTGATCAATAACACCATCAACTCGAATGCAGATGGCGGCCTCTACTTGGGAGGGGGGTGCGGCTTTACACTGATCAACAACACCGCCTCCTCGAACGGGGGTAATGGATTCGAGTTGTGGGATTTGGCGGACGGCATCACGGTGATCAACAATACCGTTACCTTGAACGAGGGTCATGGAATCTGGGTGGGGGGAAACGGGATCACTGTGGAAAACAATACCGTCATCTCGAATAAGGAGTGTGGCATCTATGTGAATACTCTTCCCTATAGAGGTAGTTCAAGCGATGTCACCATCACCAGCAACTTGATTGAGAACAACCTTTCCATTGCAGTAAGGATTGTTGCGCCATCTCTAAACACTCTGATTCACTACAACAACATGGAGGGAAACGGCGGGGGCATCATTAACGAAGCCGATGTCATGGTAGACGCGACCATGAACTGGTGGGGGACCATAGTTGAGAGCAAGATCGCCTCGATGATCAGCGGGCCAGTTGAGTACGAGCCGTGGTTGGACGCTCCGTTACCCCTGAAGGAGGCAGGTGAATAGATTTAGGCACTTCAACAATATCGAGATAAGGCTCTCGGGCCCAGGGACGTGGCTTGTCCCGGGCCCTGAGAGTGTGTGCCGTACCACTCTGCAATGTGACGCAAGCCTATAGGGAGGCAAAAAGATGGCAAAGCTTGTATGCCGATTCTGTAACACAGTTACTCCGAGTGTAGTAATTTCTCGATTACTCCTAGCCCTGTTTCTGGCATGTATGGTTCAGATTGCTGGAGTAGCTGCTGCCGGGAACACAGCGACGGTTTGGGAGTCGACCGGCTTAATACGGGTAGACGGAAACCTAGCCGAGTGGGACAGGTCATCCCCAATCGTTTTGGACAACTATAATCAGCTCATTAGGGATCTGGATTTTTGGGAGGGCCTATCCGATTTCAGCGCGAACGTGTACCTGATGTGGGACGAGTCCAACCTGTACGTGGGCGCCGAGGTGACAGACGACATTCCGTTCGTAACAGTTAATCGGCGTGTCGATGAGGTGGACAGCATGGTGCTGTACTTCAGCACCAACCCGGGCGCGGACCCGAACAGGGAGTCCTACGAGAGCACGGACTTCATGGTGGCCCTCGCCATGGTCCCAGGTTATTTCGACACCTGCATCGACCGATGGATGGTGGAGGACAAGAAGGGGATCGATAGCGATGGAATATGGGGCGGTGAGCAGGTCCTCGACGGATACGAGTGCGCGGTAAGGGAGTTCGGGGGCGGATACACCTACACATTCGAGGCCAAGATCCCGTTCAGCAACTTCTACAACGAGTGGCTGCCCGAGTTCTCACCAATGAGGGGGACGAAAATAGGGTTCGATGTACAGATGAGCGACTTGGACTTTACATGCCCGGGCTGGCCAATTCCCCAGATGGCTTGGGTTGGCACAAATGAAATTATGGAGTCCCCACAGGGATGGGCAACCCTCAAGTTCGATTCTAAGGAAGAAAAATGAAATCTAGGGCATGACGTGATGAAACTGTCGGGGGAGCCATACAGTTTGCCCCCCAAAAAACTGAACTATGTGGGGTGATGTGAGTGAAAACTGTGAGTAGGTTATTCGTGTTCCCTCGCTCAAAACGTGTTGCCGTTTCCCTCGTACTCTCTGTCTTAATACTGGCCGCCTTATCAGCACTATCTCCGATTGCCGTAGCGGACCTTGGACGCAGCAGTTCGAGCCCCCAAGTCGAGGCTAGGGTAAAGCCCCTGATTGAGGTCGACGGAAAATCCTTCAGAGACTTGAACAATAATGGGGTAGTAGATCCCTACGAGGATTGGAGACTGCCCGTCGAGGAAAGGGTTGAAGACCTGCTTTCGCGGATGACCATTGAGGAAAAGGCGGGGCAGATGATTCATAGCAATCTGTTTCTTGACCGCGATGGATCTCTCCCACCTTTTTTCGAGGACTGGCTGCAAGATAATAGCTTAGGCTTTTTGTACACGGGTGGCACGTGTGCCTTCTCTAGCCCCAAGGCAGCAGCGAATATTACGAACCAGCTACAAGAGTGGGCCGAGAGTTCCAGGCTGGGAATTCCTATTGTCATCAGCATGGATTCGACAACAGGACTCAGCTACATCAGGGGAGCCACGGTTTTCCCCGCGGAGCTTGGGCTTGCCGCAAGCAGGAATGTGGAATTGGTGCGGGAGCTATCGGAAATCGAGAGGGAGGAATCGCTGGCAGTTGGAATTAGGATGACACTCTCTCCCGATGCGGATGTGGCGACAGAGCCCAGATGGGGCAGAGTGCAAGAGACGTTCGGGGAGAATGCCGATCTAGTCGCCGAGATGATCCGGGCTCGCGTCGAGGCACTTCAGGCTGGTTCAGAGTTAAACGAGAACTCACTCCTCGTCTCCGTGAAGCACTTTCCTGGCACGGGACCAGAGGAGAATGGCAAAGACGCGAACCCGATTATATCCACCGAGGATTCGATCGGCTATCACTTGAGGCCGTTCAAGGCAGCGATTGAAGCCGGAGCCGGTTCGATAATGCCTTACGGTTATAGCACCGTCCCATACCTCGGGGGCGATGCCATCACCCTTCCCGCTCACGAGTCCGAGGTGGTGATGAGTTTGCTCAGGGAAACTTTGGGGTACACGGGACTAATCCAAACCGATTGGGGGATGAATTTCGCCAGATCGGCACGCAACGGAGCCGATGTTCTGGGTGGAGCAGGAGTGAGGAACACAAGCAAAGTTGTGAGTGAGCTGCCCGAGGAACAACTCGATGACTCAGTCCGAAGGATTCTGACCGCCAAATTCAAGCTCGGGATATTCGAGGACCCCTACGTCGACCCGGATCGCGCGGAAGAGGTGGTCGGTTGCGCCGAACACCAGGCCCTCTCGCTAGAGGCGGCCCGTCAGTCAATGATTCTGTTCAAGAACGACGGGATCCTGCCTTTCTCTAAGAATGAGAGAATTCTCGTCGCTGGGGATAGGGCAGACGATGTCGATAGCTTGAGCGGTGGGTGGAAGAGTCCTCAGCCCGGGGTGAGTATGCTTCAAGCAATTAAGGCAACGGTTGGGGAGGATCGGATACTCTACGAGGCTTCTGACCCAGATAAGGCTGAAGCCTTGGCCGAGAACGCCGATGTAGCGGTAGTGGTGGTCGGGGAGCCGCCCAATACACATGATCCGGTTTGGGGCCCCAGCCACCTTTACCTGTCGGACCTTCAATCCAACATGCTAAGGGCAATACACGAGACTGGAACCCCAATTGTGGTTGTCGTTATAATGTCGAGACCTTACGTGATGACATGGTGCGCGCAGAATGCGGACGCGATCTTGGCTACCTCTCGTCCAGGACCCCAAGGTGGACAGGCAGTAGCTGAAGCCCTGTTCGGAGATTACAACCCCTCGGGAAAACTACCGATCCAGATCCCGCGGTCGATGGGCCAGGTGACTGCGCAACGCGAGGATCTGCCTTACGACCTCGGAGCCACGGAAAGTGAGCAAGAGCAGATCGTGAGCGCCATAAAGGATGGAAGACCTGTTCCCACCGACCTTGGGAATCCACTCTTCCCGTACGGATACGGCATGAGCTATGGGAAAACACCAAAGTTCGAGTATGAAAACCTCCAGGTCCCCAAGACCGTGGTAAAAACCCAAGAACCTTTTGAGGTGAGTGTTGCTGTCAGAAACGCTGGAGATGATGGATACGTTTTGGTTAAAGCCTATAGTAACGGGGAGGTAATCGGCTCAGAGTTTCTGGCTCTCAAAGCTGGTGGAAGCACGAGGATAAGCATTACGTGCATGTTGGCTGAGGCCGGAGGTTATGAGGTAAGCGTAGCCAATCTACCGGCGATGATGGTCACCGCCGAACCGGCGCCTGCATGATTCGTGTACAGCGTCTAAAAATCCCACACACTCTATTTCCCAAGCGGGAATTTCATCGTGAGTGCGATCTTCAAGAACACCAGGGATTTTCTTGACGAGCAGAAACAGAGGAACCTAAATAGGTGGCTGGTAAAGCTGCCAGGTAGATTTCGATGAAAGAGCGTAGCATCCGGTGATTCACGAGCCCGGATTGCTACTAACGGATCACAAAGAGGAGAACTATGGAACGATTAAAAAACAGCGTGGGAATTTGGGCGTTCGGCCCCAATGCCACCCGGTTTATGCCGGCAGGTTATCATACGGAGACCCTGAAAGAATCGATGGTCGATCGTACCCGCCGGGCAGCCGAGGGGCTAGCGGATTTAGTGGACGGGTTCGAATATCACTACCCAAACGAGCTGAACGAGAAGAACGTTGGAGAGGTCCACAGGGTCTTAGGGGGTAAGGATATCTACGCCTTGGCCCTCGGCACATTCAGCGACCCCCAGTTCCGGTTCGGGGCGTTCGTCAATCCCGATCCGAAACTGAGGAAGAAAAACTTGGAGATAACCAAACGCGGTATCGATCTCGCCTCCGAGCTGGGAGCGAAGTTCATCATTTGGCCCGGCGGGGAAGGATACAACTATAACTTCCAGGTGGACTATGTCCAAGCTTGGGAATGGTTCATCGGGGGGATACAAGAGGCCACGGAATATGCGCGGGGAAAGAATGTCACGATCCTGCTTGAACACAAGAAGAGCGAACCGGCGATGAATATCCTGATGCGCAATATCGGGATGGCTCTTCATGTTATCCACAAAATCAAGGAGCGGGGAACGGACATCTCCAACCTGAAGATCAATATGGATTGGCAGCATCTGATCATGAACGGGGAAAACCTCGCGGAATACGCTGTCCTTCTGGCTCATGAAGGGCTCCTCGGGCACTACCACGCCAACAGCGGTTGGGGTACGTTTGACGACGATAACATTACGGGCGCTTCTTTCTTCATGCAGACTTTAGAGATCGCCAAGGTGAGCCAACGAGTGGGATATGGGCGGAACGGGGAACGCATCGGGTTCGACATGTTCCCGTACACAGAGAACCAGGTCGCGGCAGTGCGCAGGGCTGTGTTGCAATGGGAGTTTATCTGGGATCTGGCGGCCAAGATCGATGACAAGGCTCTGGAAAACGTATGGCAGAATAGGGACGCAGTCCGAGGCCAAGAACTCGTTTACGAAACTTTGGGTCTGGACAAGGACTACATTGCCCGCATAGTTCGGGAGCGCCGTGAGGGGAAAGCAAGCGGATGAAGGGAACTCGCTTTATTGGGCTTGACATCGGAACGGGAGGGACGAAGGGGCTTCTCGTCGCTCCTAATGGGAAGGTGATTGCAACGGCCATGGCTTCCTATCCTCTCCTCACTCCTCAGCCCGGCTGGTCGGAGCAGAATCCGGAGGACTGGTGGAAGGCTACAGTGCAGGTCCTCAAAGAGCTCACGCAGAAGGGTAAGGGAGCTCCGGTCGGGCTCGGTCTTACCGGCCAGATGCACGGTGCGGTCTTCCTCAATGCACACGGTGATATAATTCGCTCCGCAATCCTGTGGAACGACGCTCGTACCGGGGCCGAATGCCGGGAGATCGAAGAACGAGTGGGGAGTAAACGATTACGCCAGATTATTGGGAACCCTGCCCTTGCTGGGTTCCAGGCCCCGAAGATCCTGTGGCTCAGGAACCACGAGCCGGAGAACTATGCCCAGGTACGGTGGGTACTCCTCCCCAAGGACTACATCCGCCTGCGGCTCACCGGGGCCCTTGCCACCGATGCGTCGGATGCGGCCGGTACCCTCCTTTTGGACTTGCGGTCTCGTAACTGGTCGGAGGAAATTCTTTCGGCGCTTGATATTCCTCAGGGCTGGCTTCCGAAGGTCTACGAGGGGCCTGAGATCACTGGGGTAGTGAGCGAGGAGGCAGCCCGCGTCACTGGATTGCCGGCCGGGATCCCGGTGGTCGCCGGCGGAGCGGACAACGCCGCCGCTGCAATCGGATGCGGGGTCATCCGGCCGGGGACTGGGTTGCTCTCCCTCGGTACATCCGGGGTGATCCTCGCCCATACGGACAGGCCACAGATCGATCCTTCCGGGGCACTACACTCTTTCTGTCATGCGGTGCCGGATAAGTATTACTCGATGGGTGTGGTCCTTTCCGCAGGGGGTAGCTTGCGCTGGTTTCGGGATGCCTTGGGGCTGCCTGAAGTAACGGCAGCAAGAAAGGCAGCAGCCAACCCGTATGACCTCCTGACCGCTGAAGCCGCCAAGAGCCCTGCCGGAGCCGAGGGCCTGCTCTTCCTCCCCTATCTCGCTGGCGAGCGCACCCCCCACATGGACTCGGATGCAAGAGGAGCCTGGATCGGTCTCAGCCTCGCTCACCGCAGGAAACACCTCATCCGGGCTGTGCTTGAAGGGGTTGGGTTCGCCCTTAACGATGCATGGGAGCGGATGGTCGCGTTAGGGCTGGCTCCTCCGGTTCTACATTTAGTGGGAGGAGGGGCGCAAAGTGGGCTCTGGCGGAAGATCATCGCTTCGATCCTTAATGTCCCACTACAACAATTGGAGATTGAGGAAGGCCCAGCGTTCGGGGCAGCCCTTCTCGCCGGGGTCGGCTGTGGGACGTATGACACGGTCGAAGAGGCTGTGGAGCAGGCCGTTCGTGTCAAAGGGGAACTTGAAAAGCCAGATCCTTCGCTCGTTGAGTTCTATCGTCCTAAGTACGAGCGCTATATCAAGCTTTACCCTGCCTTCAAGAAAAGCGGCGTGTGGGAATGACCTACGTGAGGTAAATCGAAAGGATATCGCGGAGCATACTCGCGGTTGACGAGGTGGTAAGCACCACCGTGATCTGCGTTGTCCTTCATCATGTACCCGTGCAGGCGTTCGACAGCGGGTTGGCACACGGATGGCGCAAGTGTTCATGGATGGAGGGATGCAAAAAAGGGGTCTACCATTGTATTTTACAGATGACGGGCCCCATGAAGTAGCGGGATTGGACTTACTTCACGGGGCAGGCATACCTTTTGTCAAGTAGAGTGTTTACCTGACGGCCGCCTGCGCGTCGCATGCAAGCGGGGGTGTAGCTCTGGGGATTTGCAGACCTGTAACAAGATGCTGCTTGGCTTTGAACCTTCCATCTACTTTCTATCTCATCCAGCTAGGCTTACATCTTCTTTGGGAGGGTCGTTTTTCAACCGCTACTTGCCTGGCAAAGGAGAAGCGAAAAACCAAGAATAGAGGCTAGGCACCAACGCCGGGCACCAATGCCCGAACGAGCTGATTCGCCAGTACTTTCCCAAAGACAGAGAGCTGACAGGTATTACCAGGGAAGAGGTCGAGCAGGCAATGGAGAGGCTCAATCACCGACCACGGAAGACACTTGGCTTCCGAACCCCGTATGAAGTATTCTTCTCCACACATACCCCCTTGACAGTTGCACTTGGGAGTTGAATCCAAGTCATGAAAGGTGTCCATTAGATTGAGAACATAGTAACGCTTGACAATAGTAACGCCGCGTGTTATTATCAAGGGTGATGATCAAGACCTTCGCGTGCAAGGAAACTGAAAAGCTGTTCAATCGTCACTTCTCGCGCAAGCTTCCGCAGAGCATCCAGCGAGTGGCGCGGAGGAGACTTGAAATTCTAGCTGCGACGGAAGAATTGCAGGATCTGCGTATTCCACCATCTAATCGGCTGGAGAAGCTGTCGGGCAATCGAACAGGCCAGTACAGCATTCGCATAAATAACC
>Ga0307990_1001244_pt1 | contig 21655 bp, 19 predicted proteins | sample EllFjometagen129_FD_203168 | JGI IMG/M metagenome (GOLD analysis project Ga0307990, IMG submission 203168) | Marine microbial communities from Ellis Fjord, Antarctic Ocean - #129 | ecosystem: Environmental > Aquatic > Marine > Unclassified | place: Southern Ocean | collected 2014-10-08
GATTTCCTTGAAGTCAAAGTATTCAAATAACTCTCTTGGTAATAAGTAGTGTAATAATGATTCTAGTTCCATAGAATAAAGATAGGAAATATTTTTTAATCCACCCTAATGTTATTATGATCCATAATAATACCCTTTATTGTATTTTCAATAGGATTAGTTTTTATTTCAAAAAAAGTCTATGATTAAAAAACCCGCTGGTGCGCGAATTTTTCCCGAAATACGCATGTCTGCTATCTGTCTTATAGCTACAGTTTTAAAAGCCCCTCTTTGCCTTCCCAAAGGGGAGGAACTAAACATTTAGCAAAAAATACATTATTTTGATATGTATTCCAAATTGTTATTCTTGTAACTACTACTATTTCATTTCTTCCTTGTGGTATATTTATTTAATAATAGTAATATTATCTAATATACCTATTTTTGGTAATAGTTATTTAATTTCTTACAAATAACCATTTAATTGAGTGATACACTCCCATCCCTAAATATCCTAATATTCCTAGTTTTTTCTTTTCATTCAGTTTTATTGTAATTGTAGAAAATTCTGATAAATGGCTTATTCTATTCATTTTTCCTTTTAAAATATCAATTGTATTATTTAATCTTTCGAGTTCTTTTTCAACTTTTAATGTTGCTGTAACATTTTCTGCTTTTACTAATAATTCTAAATATCTATCTCTTGCTTTTTCTGCATTTTCAAGTCTTATTTTATTGTCTAAATATTCTTCTGTAACATCTTGCCCTGTTAAACTTTTACTTTGAATTTTTCCTAATGCGGATATTTCTTCAATTGCTTCATTCAATTTGTCACTTTTAACTCGAATTATTGTTTCATAGGTTCCTAATTTATTTACATATCCATTATATTTTTTGGCAATTTTTTCAATATGAGAATTTACAGTATCAGGATTAATTACTCTAATATTCAAAAATGCAGAAAAAATAATTTTTCTATCAATAGTTTCATTATTAATAAATTCATTATTACTGTTAGCTAATAAACCTGAATTTGGTGAATCAAGAAATCTAACACTCCTATAAGAGCCTCTTCCATTATTATAACTTGAACAACTTATAAGAAATACACTTAAAGTTAAGATAAACAATTGTAATTTTTTCATAATCTGTATTTTTTAAATTATTGACAATAATTTTGTATATGTAAATGTGATGTTGTTTCACATATAACTAAATCCTGTTTATTTAAACACTGAACAAATATAATGTATTTTGGTATGTTTTCCTAATTGTTATAGCTTGGTTTTTGTGTCAATATTTTTGCACTCTATTTCAGTTTGAATTCAACTTTCATTTCGTACCGCAGTTTCATTTTTTTAAAATTAGGAGCTGAAGAATTATTACCTTCAATATTCATTGCTGTTTGGCTCACCATATTGCTGTTGCTATATTCGTTTGAATAATAACCATAATAATTATTATAATTATTTTCAACTTCTTTAATAAGCAATGCTTCGCCTAACTCTTCGCCTATACTTTTTGCTAAATAATTGGCTTTGGCTTTGCTGGCAATCAGTGCTTTGGTTTTTACTTCTTTGCGTAATTGTTCAATGTCGCTATGTGAGGTTTTATTAATATTGAAGTTTTCTATTGCTTTTTCATTTAAGTTTTCAACTATATTATCCAATTTATCGGGTGAACTAACTTTTATAATATATGAAATAGAACCCATGAAATCAGGTTCAGATTTGCGTCTTCTATACCAATAATAATCCCACCTCTCATTTCCTGTATAACTTGATATGCTAATGTTACTGTCAGCAATACCCGCTTCTTTGCAGAGTGCAAGAAATTCAGTTTTAATACTTTCTAATTTTACTTTTTTCCTTGAGGCGTTCAGATATTCTTTTAGTGTGAAGGTCATGTAAATTTCATTGGGAACAAATTCCATCTCGGCACTGCCTGTAACTTCAATTTTCTTAGGCAATTCTGTTTTGTTATCTCTTCTATTGCAGGAAATCAAAATTGCCGAAATACATATGGCAAGTAGTCCAATTAATATTTTAGTTTTCATATTCATTTATTTATACTATTTAGTCCGTTTTTTTAGGTGGTATCTGTTTCCACTATTGATTTATATATTACAGATTTTTCAAGTAGCCAAAAACTGTTGATAGTTATAAATATGAACACTATTTATTTTTAACTTACCAATAACTCTGTAATAAGCGAAACTATGCAAAAACTTAGTAATAAAAAAAATATTTTATATATTTTAAGAATATTATTATGTTTTTAAGTTTTTTTAACACTTTCGTTTTTGGGTACTTATATGCATAAAAAAAAGATTGTACTTATTGCCAGCTATGCAATAAGCGAAACTATGCGAATAACATTATTTTGGTTTGTTTTCCTAATTGTTATTGACCCCTCTTTAATTCTCTCCGCCTAAAGCGGAAGAAAGTCCTCCTTTTAGGAGGATTTAGTAGGTCATTACTGTTTAATTATGTTTGTTAATGACAAAGCGCCGTGTGCGGTGTTAGCAAAACATGGTCGTTTTAGACTTTGTTATGCACATGTTAATAATTAGTTCTATTATTGTATTTTCCATCTGGTTTCTCTCCACTCTTTTTGTTCTTCTTTAGAAAGGAATGTCCAAGCTACAATTCGGCTAGATTTATTCCCTGTTCCCATGGGAATTGTTTTGATCTGATTAGCTTCAATTTTTTTCAATGATTTATAAATTCCTTTTAGATTAGATTGTTTTGATACTAAAGTTGAAAACCAATAACAGTTTTTAGAGAATTTTTTACTTTCTCTAATCATATTATGAATAAACTTATATTCTCCACCATCACATATAAGTTCATTGCTAATTCCTGCAAAATTGAGTTTAGGTGTTTTTACTTTTTTTCCTGACAGATTCTTAACTTTTCTTCGAGTTCCTTTTTGAGCTTCTACAGAAGAAGGATGATAAGGAGGATTACATATAGATAAATCAATTTTATCTTCTCTGCCTATTATCCCGTAAAAATAATCTTTTGGATTTTCTTGCAGTCTACACTCAATCTTACCCTTAAGTGATAAATTAGATTTGATAATATTCTTTGCTGATTCAATCGATTTTGGATCAATATCAGACCCAATAAATTTCCAATCATATTCTGTAACTCCAATTATAGGGTAAATACAATTAGCCCCAACACCAATATCAAAACAAGTAATTTTATCACCAGTTGGAATTGCACCAAAATTATTTTCGCATAATAAATCAGCAATATGGTGAATGTAATCTGCTCTTCCGGGTATTGGAGGACATAAATTTTCATCAGGGAATTCCCAATTCTTTATTCCGTAATAATGGTTTAGCAATGCTTTGTTTAGGATTTTTACAGCAATAGGATTTGAAAAATCTATTGAATCCTCCCCATATTTATTAGGCTTTACATAATTTATCAATTCAGGATTAGAGGTCATTAATGCACTTAAATCATATCTTTCTCGATTTTTGTTTCGAGAATGCAGCCTTGTTTTTTCTTGTTGACTTTTTTCTGATAACATAATTTACCGTGGTTTCTTATATGTATTTTTGAATATCCCCATTCCTTAATTTCTTAATTGCACATAACGATTTGAATAAACACCTGTTTTAATAACGTTAATTTGTTGTTGCCCAAGGTAACTACTTTAACACATTTTCTTATTACCTGTTACCATATATTTTGCTTTATAACAATCCAAGCGTAAGTAGCTGTACCAGTTTGCATACACATTTCAGCATAAGAATTATTGCTATCTGCCCTGTATCGTAATGTCCCAACTTTTTCAGCACTTGCTGCATCACTGTCGTCTGCTATTTGTACTCCTCCATTAACTTGCAATTTTGATTTAGGATCTGATAAACCAATCCCTATATTACCAATACTTGATATTCTAAGTCTTTCAGAAGCACCTCCACTATATGTATAAAACCGTAATCCTATATTTCCATTAGCTTCTGTTATTGCTTCAATTCTGGCTACCTCTGCATCAGTACTTTGTACAAAAGTAATTCCAATAGCTTGACCGGGAACACTCATAATATTAGAAGTCTGGAGTTTTAATAGATTACCACTATCTCCATAAACCTGCAATTTTGTATTTGGGGCAGTTGTACCAATTCCAACATTTCCACTTCCTTTAATTCTCATAGATTCGTTCTGTACATTGCCGTCTGTAGTAGTAAAAGCTAAATCCTGATCAGAACCACCTGGTGCTATAGATGTTATTTTGGCAGGAAAAGAAGAACGGGCAGCTGATAATTCTATTGCCACATTATCACCAACTCCATTTGCCAAATTTAATACTCTGAATGCAGAAGCTCCACCAGAAACATTAATTTCAACATCTAATTTATTATCTGGTGTTGTTGTTCCAATGCCAACGTTACCTCCTTCTGAGTTTATTGACAAATCTGCTGGACCACCGGTACTTGTTATCCCATTTATAGCTCCTTTGTTATCTGCACGAGACCCAATAACAACACCTCCATTTGCTGAGCCACCACCGTTAAAACCATCAATTCTTGCTCCCCAATCATCTGTTGTTGTAGTTACGTGTAAACTTTTCGCAGGATTATTTGTTCCAACTCCTACATAACCTGTACCGAACTTAATAACCATTGCATCATAAGCCATTCCATTGTTCAAATTATCGAAACCCATATCTCTAAAGACAAGATCACCATCAGGCATTTGGACATAAATTTTCCAATCTCTTGCTGAACCAATACCATTCCCAGATTGTAAAAATATAGAGCCTACATCAGCAACAGTAAATCTTGTTCCTCCTCCAATATGGAGTTTGGCAGATGGGGTAATAGTTCCTATTCCTACATTACCAAATCTATTTATTACCAACCTTGGTGAGCCATTTCCTGCAGTAAAAAATCGAAAACCAGATACGGCGCCAGTGAAAACAGAATTAGCACTAAAATCAAAATTGTCATCAGACTGATCGTACTTAATTAAACCATATGCCGTTCCTGCATTTGCACCAATTCGAAGCGAGTGATCTGTGTTATCAATTGTATTTGTAATTTGCAACATTGCTTGAGGATTTGTAGTTCCAATACCAACCTTACCAGTAGAAAAATTTCCAAAAATCAAAGGAGGATTTGTTTCACTATTGGCTATATATAATTTGTTTGATCCTGTTTCATTATATCCTGCTCTGTAGCCAATAAAAACATTTGAAGAACCAGTAGTATTATTAAAACCAGATTCAAGACCAATAGCAGTATTATAATTTCCTGTAGTATTATGTTGCATTGAATTTAAACCATATGCTGTATTCCAGCTTCCGCTAGTATTAAAATGTAGTGCACGATCGCCAATTGTTGTATTACAATTACCAATGCTATTATAATATAAAGCATCATAGCCAATAGCTGTATTTTGATTCCCAGTTGTGTTTTTATAAAGTGCTCCAAATCCCATTGCAGTATTTCCAGAGCCAGTTGTATTAGAAGTAAGAGCATAACCTCCATTCGCAACGTTAGTCTGACCAGTAGTATTCGCTTTTAAAACTTCAAAACCCATGGCAGTATTATTACTTCCTAAAGTATTATAGTATAAGGATTGATGTCCGATTGAAATATTGTTGTATCCAGTTGTATTATTCCAAAGGGTTTGATAACCAATAGCAGTATTAAAATTACCTGTATTTACAGCAGGTGTGGTAGAGCCACGTAAGGCCTCAAAGCCAACAGCCACATTATAATTGGTAAACGGAATAACTGTATTGTTTGCATATTGCATGGCATTGACGCCAATTGCTGTTACATTGCTACCAGCAGAGTTATAAAAAAGGGCACCATGGCCAATAGCTATATTAAACGATCCTGTTGTATTGGTCCATGATGAACCATATCCTATAGATGTATTATAGCTTCCTGTTGTGTTAAATTCAAGTGCTTGCTGTCCATAGGCATTATTCATTATTCCTGTGGAGTTAGACTTAAGTGAACTAAATCCATAGGCAGTATTTTGGGATCCTGTTGTGTTGCTCCATAAAGCTTGATAACCAATAGCTGTATTATAATTACCTGTATTAGCCGCTGGAGTGGTGGAACCGCGTAAGGCCTCAAAGCCGATAGCCACATTATAATTTATGAATGGAGTAGCTGTATTGTTTGCGTATAGCATTGCGTTTGTTCCAATCGCTGTTCCGTTACTTCCGGCTACATTACCAGACATAGTATAGTATCCAAATGCTGTATTATAATTTCCGGTTGTATTGCCAGAGATTGAATTTATTCCGCTTGCTGTATTGTTACTTCCTGTACTGTTATTGAACAATGCAAAAATTCCAATCGCAGTATTCCTATATCCGGAAACATTCCGATAAAGTGCACTTACACCATTTGCTGTGTTATCATACCCATCAATATTAAAATATAAAGCATCTCTTCCAATTACAGTATTATGATAACCTGTTGTGTTCAGATACATAGCAGAATTTCCAACCGCAGTATTTCCAATAGCTGTAGTGCTGCTATACATGGTCTGATTACCATATGCTGTATTAAAATCACCAGTAGTTAAATCTTTTCCAGACTCATATCCATAAAAAGCATTGTTATGAATTGGATCTATTCTTCCGGATTTTTCGTTATTAACCCTGAAATTTAAAGGAACATTATCTGTTGTCCCAATAAAATTAGTACCATCAACAGTACCAGAATTTCCATTTAATGACCAGAAGTTAACAGAATCATCAATTTTCACCCATAATGTTCCATTATAAAAGTAAAACAAATTATCATTTGTATCAAATACCAGTAATCCTGTTGCCGGACTGATAATTGCTGTTCTCTGAACTGCTGTAAGTCTGGGAACGAGCATTCCCTTATCTGTAGATTTCACATCTAACATTGCCGATGGATCTGCTGTGTAAACATTATCATCACTAATTGCAATGTTTTGCGACAAAACCACTACTGTAAACATTAACATCGATATTAAAAAATAGATTTTTTTCATTTTAGTATATTATTATTAAGTTTTCATTGTTATTATGCTTGGTAATACGCATATATCATCATTGATGATATATCTACTATAGCTACACCTTGTTAAATATTTAGCAAATATACATTATTTTGGTATGTTTTGCAAATTGTTATGTAAGCTCTTTTTAATTCCATACTCTAAAAGGGGAGAAAGTACTTCTGTAATAGTGATTGTGGTGGTGTTCGGTAATGGCATTCCATTAAACCCTTTTCCTAGTTATCCATATTTTTCGTAAAACTCGAACTAATCTCTCGTGTGGCATTGCATAATTAAATAAAAAAGTGTAATTTTATTAATATAAATTATGGAAAAAATAATAATTTTCATCTATTAATAAAATAAAACTTAACTATATGAAAAAAGTTGTCTTATTTATTCTTATAACTTATTGCACAATATCTGTTTATTCTCAGAATACAAATTATAAATATAACACCGACTCGGTTACTATTGAAAGTAAGGTTGAATTCTTTATTTATAACGGGCCATACGGTGACAAAAAAAATATAAAAGAACCGGCAATTAAATTTATTCTTTCGGTTAAAAATTTTGGCACAAATCCAATTCCAAATTTAGGTGCCACAAACCGTTCGCAATATGTAAATTTATATATTAACGACAGTCTTAACAACCCTGTTTCTTTATATAATGGAGTAGAAGTAATGGGAGACCATCTGTTAAAAAAAGGTGATTCTGACACTTATATATGGTGGGTTTTTGAAAGTGAAGCTTACTCAAATATATTTACTGTTCAATGGAAATACTTGGAATTGTTTTCAAGAAAATTAAAAATTAACATGACTAAAAAAACTATTGTACCAGTTAAATAATTAAAATATTATTGAAATTCTAAAGAAATAATAATCAAACACCCTTCTCCTGCAAGCATCTTCGCTTCAAGTAATTTGCCAATAAGTTAAAACAATATAAACCATATCAGGGTTACATTTAATAGTGAAACACTAGTTTTTATAAGTTAAGTTTATTAATAAAACAACTACTTAGATATTGATAATTGAAAAACATTTACCATTTTAGCAAAAAATTAATTCGTAATAAAAATGACAAAATTAAAAACAATAGTATCTTTTGTTCTGATATTTATCTCATTATACGCTTTTGCGCAAAATGATACAAGTAAAATTCCTGTTAGCATTGAAATTAGCAATAATTCCACGAAACTGCCGGGAAGCGGATATGTCGGAATTATTAATGTACCAATACATCCGGGAATAACAATTGGAACATACAAAACATATAGTGAAAACGAAAAGCGTAGCATTTTTCAAACATTTAAACTGGCATATTTTTATCATCATTACTCGCACCATGCTTTTCACCTGTATTCAGAACTTGGATATAAATATAAAGTATGCAATAATTTTAGTGTAAATGCTAATATTGGAATAGGCTACCTGCATTCTTTTGCTGATGTTCAGTCTTTTAAATTATCAGAAACCGGTTCATACGAAAAAACAGGTAATTTAGGCAGATCGCAGTTTACTGGAGGTGGACTAATCGGGTTAAATTATTCAATACCACGAGAAAATAAACAAGCATTAACATTTTTTATTAATTATAGATTTTGGGTACAAGCACCATTTGTAAAAGAATATGTACTGGTATTACCTTATACTACAATTAGTATAGGTACAATTGTTTATTTAAGTAAGAAGTAGATTGAAATTTGTGATTGGAAATAATGAAAAAAACATTCGCGCATTAGCGGCAAAAAAAACAAACATATGAAAAACATAATCATAATACTCGCAGCAACATTTACACTCACATTTTTTAATAATTGCAAAAAAGATACTATAGGACCAACATCTATATGCACAGTTGAATTTGACGATAGTAGTGAAACACACAAAAGAGGAATACATTATCAAAATATAATTGATAAATATGTAAATAAAGGCTTACCTGGTATTGTACTTTTAATTGAAGATGAAAATGGTGTTTGGATAGGCAGCGGAGGCAAAGCCGATATTGAGAATCATATTGATATGTATCCGTGTACTGTTTCTAAGGTGGCAAGTATTACAAAATTGTTTGTTGGAACTTTAACAATGATGCTTTATGACGAAGGCCATTTTGACCTGGATGATAAAATAAGCAAATACTTACCGGCAAAAATTGTTGAAAAAATTGAGAATGCAGATGAAGCTACAATTCGACAGCTTTTAAATCACACAAGTGGAATATACGACCACGTTGCTGATCAGGGATTTTATTTAAAACTTTTAGATAACCCAAACAAAAACTGGAAACCTGAAGAATTATTGAAATTTGTTTATAATAAATCCGCTTATTTTGAAACAGGAAAATGTGTTCATTATTCAAATACAAATTTTCTTTTATTATCAATGATAATTGATGAAGCAACGGGTGTTTCACATGCAAAATTATTAAGAGATAAAATTATTGAACCATTAGGATTAAAAAACACATATTATCATTGGCATGATGATTTACCTAATACAACAGCACAAGGATATTATGATCTTTACAATAACGGTGTTATTCTTAATATGTCAAACTATCACACAGGCAGTGGAAATGGATATGGTGGAATTTACTCAACAGTAAAAGATATGCACACTTTTCTCAATGCCTTATTAGTTGATAAGACTATTTATTCAAATCAGGAGCTATTAGATATACAGATGACATTTACAAGCGAAGCAGAGAAAGATGAGGAAAATGAAGCAAGGCATTTGGGTTTAGGGATATTTTTGCAATATTTTAATGGTCAGGAAGATGATGAGTATGCCTATGGGCATGGCGGAAGAGATTTTCAATATAGTGCTGACCTGTACTTGTTCCCAAAAAATAATACAAGAATGGCTTATTTGGTGAATTATGGGACAAACGGAAAAGCTTCTTTAAAGGCGGTTTTTTCAGAATTCAGAAGCGCTGTTGTTGACAAAATATTTAGCGAAGATTAATATTTTCAGGTCGTTTGTGCTTCCATCTTCTGTGCGACCATAACCAATATTCCGGCTTTTGGTTTATTATATTTTCCAAATATTTGGTGTGTTTTTCGGTTATTTCATATTCTTTGGTATCTGCCGCATTTTCAAAAAGTAAAGTAAATTCTGCCTGATAATATCCTCGTTTTAATTTATGAATATCCATAAAGACAACTGTATGGTTTAATTTTCTGGCAATTTTTTCTGTTCCCAAAAATATAGGTGTCTCCTGATTTAAGAACTTTGTCCAGTATTGTGTTTCTCTTGGTGGGGTCTGATCTGCCAAAAACCATGTAATTATTAACTCATTCTTGCGTTTATAATCAAGCATAACTCTAAGTGTATCATCCATAGGTACCATGCCTGTTGCATATTTTGAACGTAGGTTAATTATAAGTTTATCAAAATATTTATTGCTTAATGGCTTATAAAGTGCTAAAAATTTATGTTCCAATTTAGAAGGCAGGCTAACCAACCACTCCCAGTTACCATAATGTCCCGAAACAAGAATTACGTTTTTATTCTTTTTATACAATTCGTGGAATACTTCAAGATTTTTATAAGTAAAACGTTTTGCATTTTGTTTTTTTGAAATATGTATGGTTTTAACCGATTCTAAAACAAAATCGCAAAAATGTTTGTAAAACCTTTTGGCAATTTGCTTTATTTCCTTTTCGGATTTTTCGGGAAAAGCATTACGCATATTGTTAAAAACCACCTTTTTTCTATATCCAAAAACATAGAATATCAGGAAATATATAACATCAGACAGCCTGTAATAACACCAAAATGGCATTAATGTAATTAACCATAGAAATGAATAAGATATGTAAAAAACTATTGCCTGCATTTTTTATCTCGCATTATTCATTAGGAGTCATAAGGCTGACGAACTAAAGAATTTATAAGAGTTAATCCCGATTTAGAAGAACACCAAAATGGTAATTGAAATGAAACCATTTTGGTAGTGATTCTTAATCGATTATGCAAAAGCACTTATTCCTTTTGCATAATTTGGGTTTTATTCAAAGCCCGAAAATTACTAATTTCAAACGAGAATAAAAAAATACATGTATCTTTGAGTTACTTAAATCTGAATCATTCACGGAATTTATAAATAAATTGTTTTATTGCTGCATTGTTCAATTGTTATTTGTGGACGGGAACTATCAAATCTGACAGGTTTATTTAAGATTTACTCCAAAATAGTTTTTTCTACAGTAACACCTTTTTGGGTTGTTACTTTTATTATGTAGATGCCCTTAGATTGGACACGAATAGGAAATGATATTAATGGAGAAGCAGTAGACGATTATTCTGGCAATTCAATAAGTTTATGTTCCGATGGCTCGATACTTGCTATTGGAGCCCCTTGTAATAATGGAAATGGCAGAGATTCAGGTCATGTAAGAGTTTATGGTAATACAAGTGGCATGATAGAAAATACTATAAATTCAAGAATTTCTGTTTTTCCCAATCCAACAACAGGTAAAGTCAGAATACAAGCAGAAGATATCGTAGGAATTGAGTTAATGGATATTACAGGGAAAACAATAGTAAGCCTAACAGGTTTAAAAGAAATTGATTTAAGTTCAGGAGCAAAAGGAATATATTTTATAAAGGTAACAGTTCAAAAAGGAGTTGTTGTCAAGAAAATCGTTAAGGAATAAACAAAAAGAAAAAATTACAAAGTGTAACAACAAATAAACTGCACTAAAACGCAGTTTATTATGGACGTTAAAAAATCCCCAAACCCTAATAGCTCACAGGTTTAACAATTACTTTTTTCTTCCATCTGCCTGTCAGGTAATATAAGAAAGTAAAACTCATGCCAATTACCCAAGCCATTGGAACTCCCCACCATATTCCATTTACACCAAGTTCTGTTTTTGATAGTATATATGACAATGGAATTCTAATGATCCATAAAGCAAACAGAGTAATAAACATTGGTATTAAAGTGTCGCCGGCACCGCGTAAAACTCCAGCAAATACAAACATGGTTGAAAATACTACATAAAAAGAGCTGACAATAGTAAGATATTCTACTCCAATTTTAATAACATTAGCTTCTTGTGTAAAAGCACCCATAATATTTTCACCAAAGAAAAAAACAATAATTGTAACAGTTCCCGATATAATTGCTGTTGAAAGCAGTGTAGTTAATAAGCCCTTTTTTACCCTATGCAGTTTGTTTGCACCAAGATTTTGTCCTACAAATGTAGATAATGCAGCAGCAAAATTCATTGCCGGCATGGCAGCCAGAGCATCAAGACTACCCGCTATTGTAAATGCTGCAATAACATCTTTTCCATAAGGATTAACAATTGCCATTAATGCTATCATGCCAATACCAACAAATGTAGATTGAAAACCTGTTGGTAAACCAATTCGCATACTGTGTTTAAAAATTTCCATATTGAAATTAAACCTTGCAAAAGAAAATTTTATTATTTTATGTGTTTTGTTTAAATATATAATAGCTGCAATAAAAACACTTCCCTGTGCTATAATTGTAGCAATTGCAGCCCACTGAATATCCATTTGGAATTTTATTATAAAAAGCCAGTCTAGAATTATATTTATAATTGTTGATATAACCATAAATACAAGTGGAGTTTTGGAATCGCCCAAACCACGCAATATTGCACTTATTCCATGAAACCCGAAAAAAGCAATAATTCCAATAAAATAAATATTTGTGTATGCTCTTGTTTGCGGTATTATTGTTTCCGGTACATTAATTAAATTATATAATGGAGTACTTAAGGTTAAACCAAGAATCGTAACAATAACAGAAGCAAAAATTAAAAAAACATTAATTGTGTCAACCGCACTTTTTACTTTATCCATTCTTTTAGCACCAAAATATTGTGCAATAACAACATTAAACCCAACCGAAATACCAATAACAAATGCAATTAATGAAAATATAATAGGAAAAGCATTACCAATTGCAGCCAGACCTTCTTCTCCAATATGAGAATTACCAATTATAATTCTATCAACAATAACATAAAGTTGCTGAAAAAGATTTCCGATAAGCATTGGGATTGCAAATTTGAAAATTAACTTTCCCTCTTTCCCTACAGTCAGGTCTCTCATTTGCTATGTCTTACTAATAATGTTTTGTGTGAAGTAATTTTCAAAGCTAAATAAAATTCGTAAGCTTAGAATAAAAAATTAAAATAAATTAGTTACATTTGGGTAATTTTTTAATTAAAAACTAAATTCAAATGGATGGTTTTTTAATTTTTTTAATAATAATGATATATTTTATTGCCTTAAGTATTGCTGTTTTTGTAATAATAGCCCAATGGAAGATATACACAAAAGCAGGATGGCAAGGCTGGGAGGTTTTAATTCCTGTTTACAATACAATTGTTCTTTTAAAAATTGCAGGTAAAGAATGGTGGTGGATATTTTTTTATTTCATACCGATAGTGAATATTGTTATTTCAATAATTGTAATGATAGGATTATCTAAAGCATTTGGTAAACCTAATAGTTTTGCAGTTGGTTTGATATTATTACCCATTGTATTTTTACCGATACTTGCTTTTGGAAAAGCTAAATACCACGATACAGAACCAAAACAAACACAAATACAAACAGAGGGTTCAAAACCCTTAAAAGGATTAAGTATTGCAGGTCTTGTTTTAAGCATAATTGCCTTGATAGTGTCAGCTTCTGCCTTTAGCAATCATTATGATGATGTATGGGTTTCTGTACATGCTATATGGCCGGGAACTATAGCATTGATATTAGGAGCACTTGGACTTGTATTTGCTGTAAAGGCAAATGTTAAAAGATCGTTTGCAACAGCAGTAATTCTAATTTCTATTATTGCAATTGGTCTTAGCGTATATGGTTATAATAATGCACAGTCTATGATGCGGGATTATTATGATTTATATGACTATGACGATGACGATTATTATGATGATTATGAAGATGCGGGCGACTGGTATGATTAAGTTTTTATAAATATATATTTTAGTATTAATTTTTAAATTTTGTAAGTTATGGGAGGTTATTTTATTTTTTTCGTTTTTTATTTTTTGTTCGTTTTTGCAATTGTAGTTTTCTTAATTATTGCACAGTGGAAAGTATATACAAAAGCAGGCAAACCTGGTTGGGCTGTTTTAATTCCAATTTACAACACAATAATTTTATTAGAGATTGCAGGCAAGGAATGGTGGTGGATTTTCTTATTTATGTTACCAATTGTAAATATTGTAATTATGATAATTGTAATGATAGAAATTTCTAAAGCTTTTGGTAAAACAGGCGGTTTTGCTGTTGGATTAATTTTATTACCTATAGTTTTTTGGCCCATTTTAGGTTTTGGAAAAGCTAAATATGAGGGAAACGAATAATATAGTTAAGCATATAGCTAACTAAAGTATAGAGTGTCTAGAGTTATTCTTATAAGAATTGTAACTTTAGGCACTTTTTATAGTGAGCAATTAGGAAAAGGAGATTGATAAACTTTAATAGAATAATGAATAGAATATTATTACAATTATTATATTTATTAATTATTATATCCACAGTAAGTGCCCAGTCAGATATAGCAAATATTTTTATTGAACCTAGATATCCCGATGGCTATGCTAAGCTTAAGGCATATGTGTCAAAATATGTATCTTATCCATATGATGCAATAAATAATGGGACTCAAGGGATATGTTTGGTCACAATAAATATAGATAAATATGGAAATGTTGGAAATATTGATGTTGATGGTCCTAGAAAAAATTATTTTGGAGGAGAAATAAAGCGAGCATTATCATTAATGCCAATTTGGGAGCCAGCTGTTTTAAATGGTGAAAGAATTGATACAACCGTTGATTTAAATATATACTTCTCTATTGATTATAGTGCTAAGGCAAAAAATGATACTTTATCTGTAGAAATTCTTGAGTATAGGGTTCCTATATATGGAAGTATGATGGATATGATAGAAGAAGTACAAAGACATAATAGTATAATCGAAAAGGAAATTGAAAAAGGAAACTATAATGAAGCATTAGAGCTTATGATACAACTTGAGACAAACAAGTATCGTAGTTGGACATTCATATGTTATAATAGAGGAATAGCCAATTATAAACTAAACAATATTAAATTAGCATGCTCTGATTGGTTTGAAGGGTATAGATTAGGTGCGGAAAAATCTGAAGTTAAATTTAATGAGCATTGTATTTGTTATACTGAATTGGATAAAGGGATGAATTATTATAAATTTAATGACTACGAAAATGCTTTAAATAATTTTAATAATGCATATAGTTTTAATCCTATTGATACAAATATCTTGTATTATAGAGCTATAACAAAATTAAAGTTAACCGATAAGATTGGAGCTATTGAAGATTTAAATGATGCAATTGATTTAGGGAGTAATTATTCAAAAGAACTTTTAATTAAGAATTTTCCCAATCAAATTCTTGTAGGTATATATTATAAAATTGCTATGAAATATTTTGATGAAAATCAATATGACAAATCAATAAAATATTTGAACAAAATAATTGATGTTTTTCCTGATTATTCAGCTGCATACATTAAAAGGGCTAAAGTGAAATATATGAATGGGGACAATGAAGGAGCTTGTATTGATTGGAATTATGCTTTAGAGATGGGGATTGAAGAAGTTAAAGATAATATTGATCAATATTGTAAATAATTAAAAACGTACATCTAAACCGAAAATTTACTTTATGGCACTTATAAAAGAAATAAAAGGGTTTACCCCACAGTTTGGAAAAGATTGTTTTTTAGCAGACAACGCTACAATTATAGGTGATGTAACAATGGGCAATGAGTGCTCTGTATGGTTCAACGCGGTTGTCAGAGGTGATGTTCATTATATTAAAATAGGAGACAGGGTAAATATTCAGGATAATGCAACAATACATGGTACATACAAAATAGCACCAACTAATATTGGTAATAATATTTCAATAGCTCATAATGCTGTTATTCACGGATGCACTATTTGTGATAATGTTTTAATAGGTATGGGTGCAATAATAATGGATAATGCTTTAATAGAAAGCAATTGTATTATAGCGACAGGCTCGGTTATTTCAAAAGGAATGAAAGTGGAATCGGGCAGTGTTTACGGAGGAGTGCCTGCTAAAAAAATAAAAACACTAAGTCAGGATTTGTTAAAAGGCGAAATAGAACGAATAGCCAATAGTTATATGATGTATGCGAGTTGGTATAAATAAGTCAATTTTCAATTTTAGACACTTTTTATGCTGAGCGTAGCCGAAGCATAAGTATTTTAGGCATTTATAATTACTCCTCTATTATCACAAAAATATCCTCATTTGGTTTTTTCATAAGATATTCTTCGCGTGCAAATTTTTCAAGATTGTTTTTATCTGTTTGTAGTTCAACAAGTCTTATTTCATTTTTGCTTATTTCACTGCGATAAAATTCTTTTTGTCTTTCCAGTTCTTTTAGTTTTTTTATGCTTTTATGTCTTTCAATAAAGCTGTCATTATCAAAAAAAGTAATGAAAACTAAAAATGCAATTGAAACAATAAAATACTTGTTTTTAAGTATTGGAAATATTTTTTTCTTTTCAGATTTCATTTATTGCAATTTTTTACAAAAATAATAAAAAATCTTTTAATCTTCATGCAACATAAAACGATTAATTAACAAACTGTTGTTAGTATTTTATAAATTGATAAAATATTGAGAATAGTTACAAATAATACATATTTTTCAGTTTTTATAATGTTATAAATGATTGTTTATTTACTTTTGTTATAATCAAATTTGATTTTACTTTTTTAAAATTATTTGAATGGAATTAAGAAAAATATTGGGAATAGTAGTTTTGTTTGTTTTTGTAAATACTTTACTATATGCTCAAGGTGATAATGTTAAGGTTGTTTGTTCCGATAAAAAAGTAACTATAAAAGGGAAACCATACTATATACACATTGTAAAAAAAGGAGAATCTGTTTATGCAATAAGTAAAGCTTATGGTGTAATGCAAAAAGATATTGCAATGGAAAACCCTGAAGTTTTTGATGGAATACAAGAAGGACAATCTTTAAAAATACCAATAATTTTAAAGCAAGACCAAAACAGAGAAACAGATAAATATTATTATCATACTGTAAAACAAGGAGAAACTATTTACTATTTAACACGAAAATATGATGTTAAAGAAAAAGATATTTATAAATTAAACCCTAAAGCAAAAAAAGGTTTACAAATTGGAGAAGTAATAAAGATAGCTAAACCTAAAAAAATAAAAGATAAATATCCACGGGAAGATGACAAATATATATATCATAAAGTTGCTAAAAAGCAAACCTTATATTCATTATCGAAAAAGTATAATCTTTCACAAGAAGTGATAATTGTCGCAAATCCTGAAATTGAAAAAATAGGCTTACAATTTGATATGGTAGTTCGTATTCCCAAAAAACAAGTGCCTGAAATTATGGAAATTGCAGACACTATCTATACTGATACTTTAGGTGTTGATTCTTTAGTTTCAGATTCAGTAATTAATGATTGTGTAGTTTTAGATTATTTAAATAAGCCTGTAAAATATAAAGTTGCTTTGATGCTCCCGTTTATTAAAGATGGCATTACTTTGATCGAAGAGGTTGATTTAAAAGAAATTAAACATGTTAGAGAAAAAACATTCTTGGAATTTTACGAAGGAGCATTGCTGGCAATTGAGAATTTGCAAAATAAAGGACTTGAGTTAGAACTTTATGTTTATGATACGAAGAGAGATACTGCTGCTATCCTTGAGATTATCAATAAAGATGAAATGATTACAATGGATTTAATAATTGGTCCGGTTTATTCAGATCTATTTCCAATAGTTGCAAATTTTGCAAGAAAAAATAAAATAAACATAATATCTCCATTGTCATCAAATATAGAGCTGACTAAAAGTAACCCATTTGTATTTCAGGTTGTTCCATCGTTTTATACACAGTTGGATGAAGCAATTATGTTTTTAGGTAATTCTCAGAAATCTAATTTTATAATAGTACACAATGACACAAAAGAAGAATTAAGCCTTATTGAAATATATAAACCAAAAATTATAAATGCCTTTGCGTTAAATGACAGCAATAATCATATTTTAATTAGGGAAGCATCGTTTAAACAAAATGGTATTAAAGGAATTGCACCACTACTTTTAAAAGATACCGGTAATGTAATAATAATTCCTTCTTCAGATCAGGCATTTGTTAGTGATGTTGTTACAAGAATTTTTATTCAATATCATGAGGATTACGATATTACTTTAATCGGCTTTCCAATCTGGGCTAAATTTGAAAATATATCATTAGAATATTTTCATGAATTACAATTAAATTCGTTTTCAAGCTATTACATAGATTATGATAATTATAATGTAAAGGAGTTTGTAAAACAATATCGTAAAATATATTTAGGAGAACCGGGTGCATATAGCTTTGCGGGTTACGATATTGCTAATTACTTTTTAACTGCATTGATGAATTATGGTACTGATTTTTCAGCATGTTTAGATAGTTTAAAAATTGAAACCATGCAAAGTAAGTTTAAGTTCAATAAAATAGATGAAACAGGAGGTTATGAAAATTCAGGTACTTTTATAATTAGATATGATAAGGAATTTAATGTAAACTCAATTACTGAAGAAGATTTGTATTTGAAAGAAGAGGAGGGAGTTGAGTAAACAATTGATTAGTTTTATTTTTAATAAATTCCTGTTATTATTTTATGATTTCAAAATATTTATCATTAGTAAAGTTTAGCCACACAATTTTTGCAATGCCCTTTGCATTAATAGGTTTTTTTCTTGCATTGCATACCAAAAATCTTTTGTTTGACTGGAAAATATTAATATATGTTGTTCTTTGTATGATATTTGCCAGAAATGCGGCTATGTCGTTTAATAGATATATTGATAGAAAAATTGATAAGAAAAATCCAAGGACATCTAATAGAGAAATTCCAAGTGGCTTAATAAATGCAAATTCAGCTTTTGTATTTGTTTTAATAAATTCAATATTATTTATAGTTACCACATATTTTATTAATCGATTAACACTTTTTCTTTCTCCCGTTGCTTTATTAGTAATTTTGGGCTATAGTTTTACTAAACGATTTACGTCACTTTGCCATTTTATTTTAGGTTTGGGCTTATCATTAGCTCCCATAGGAGCATATATCTCTGTAACAGGTGAATTTTCATTATTGCCAATTCTTTTTAGCTTTATTGTCCTGTTTTGGGTTAGTGGATTTGATATTGTTTATTCTTTACAAGATGAGGATTTTGATAACAATCAGAAATTGCACTCTATACCGGGTTTTTTAGGCAGAAAAAATGCTATGCTCTTATCAATATTTCTTCACATAATTTCAGCATTAATTATAATATTTATAGGATATTATTGGTCTTTTAATCTGTTATATTGGATTGGTGCTGTCATATTTATCGGACTCCTTTTTTTTCAACACATTATTATTAAACCTAATGATTTAAGTAGAATAAATGCCGCCTTTTTTACTACCAATGGAATTGCAGGTCTTGTGTTTTCGGTTTTTGTTGTTTTTGATTTGTATTTTACTCTGTAATTTCACTAAATTTTTTAACTTTGAAGTTCTATGAATATTAAATTTAATATATAATAGAAATAAAAAACACTACGCATTTTAGTGGAGTGTTACCCATCCCTAATACCAAAAACCATAAAAAAAGCAAAGCTTATTAAAAAAACTTTGCTCTTAACACTTATGATGAAATCCCGATTTGCTACGCAGTTGGGATAAGTTAGTTCTAATAATTTTAATTTGCCTAAGAGGAGGACTTTCTCCTGTTAGAGCTTGGAATTAAAGAGGGGACATTATAACAATTTGGAAAACAAACCAAAATATATTATATTTGCTAAACGTTTAAAATTAACAAATTGTAGCTATAAGAGATATAACGTGCATTAATGCACCTTATCCAAACGGTTACCAAGCATGACCCTACCAAGAAAAATCAGTTGAGTTTTTCAGCTAACGTTCGTATCTTTGATAAGATATGCTCCTTGTAAAGGCCGTTATTTTTAATTGGTGTTTTTAAAACCCGACAAGCATGAAGGCCAGAATGTAAAAAGTGAGAACAGTTTTGTTTTTACTTGAGTTTGAGTTTAGTGGCGATACTTTAATAGTAATCCCGATAGGAATAGTTTCAAAATTAGTAGTTACATTTCTTGGAGCTTTTTTAATAACTTAAAAAGCGTAATTATGGCGAAAAAGAAAATGAGTTTAGAGGTTGTCAATCCGAATGCTTCAGGCATTGATGTAGGAAGTCGTAGTCATTGGGTATCGGTAGGACAAAATTCACAAGATGTGAAAGAATTTGGTGTTTATAGTTCAGATTATCACGATTTGTGCAAATGGTTAAGTAAGCATAAAGTAACAACAGTAGCAATGGAAAGCACAGGTACTTATTGGCAAAATTTATTTTCTACTCTTGTTGCTTCAGGCTTTGAAGTTATTTTAGTCAATGGTAGTCAAACCAAGAATATTAAGGGGAAAAAGACAGATATTTTAGATTGTCAATGGATACAAAAATTACATACCTTAGGCTTGTTAAGCAGTAGTTTTTTACCAGATAGCACAACTGATATTATCAGAACCTATTCTCGACATCGTCAAAATATCATAAAACAATCCACAAGAACAGTAATGAAAATACAAAAGTATTTTCGATTAATGAATATGCGTTTAGATGTTGTTGTTAATGATGTTGTAGGTTTAACAGGCACAAAAATCATTAATGACTTTATAAATGGAGAAAAATCAGGAAAAATATTAGCCAAACATCGGCATCATAATATAAAGAAATCGGAAGAAGAAATAGCTAAAGCTTTGCAATACAATGGTCGTGAAGATTATTATTTTGCATTAAAACAAGAATGGAATACCTATCTTCATTTACAAAAACAAATTGATGAAGTAGATGTTCAAATAAAAAATCATTTATCAGAAGTGATTGATAATGATGACAATAAAAAACAACATATTGCATCTAAAAAACCTTACAAAAGAAAAAACAAAAATACTATTAGAGGAGTTGATATGAACCAAATGTCGTATCAATACTTTGAAGGTATAGATTTAATGGCAATAGAAGGTGTAAATGATGCTACGATAATGGCATTAATAAGTGAAATAGGTTTAGAAGGCATTAAGAAATTTGAAACTGCCAAACAATTTACATCATGGCTAAGGCTTGCTCCTAATAATAAAATCAGTGGAGGAAAAGTATTGAGCAATCATATCCCTAAAGGTAGTAATAGATTAAAAATAGCTTTAAGATTATCAGCCAATTCAATAGGAAACTTAAAAGAAGGACATTTGTCAGATTTTTTTAGACGCATTAATTACAAAAGAGGAAGAGCAACAGCTATTAGTGCAACTGCAAGAAAATTGGCTGTAATAATATGGAATATGTTAGTAAAAGGAGTTTCGTATAATCCTCCATCAGAATATCTGTTCTTGGATCAAAAAAGAAAGATGAAATTAGTCTCTCGAATTAAGAAAAATATTGCTAAATTTGAACTAAAACCTGAAGATGTTGGATTTTCTTTAAATACTGTTGTTCTGTAAGTTAAATTTGACGTTAGTAGGAAT
>Ga0307990_1001246_pt1 | contig 21641 bp, 18 predicted proteins | sample EllFjometagen129_FD_203168 | JGI IMG/M metagenome (GOLD analysis project Ga0307990, IMG submission 203168) | Marine microbial communities from Ellis Fjord, Antarctic Ocean - #129 | ecosystem: Environmental > Aquatic > Marine > Unclassified | place: Southern Ocean | collected 2014-10-08
CGGGAATTCCCTATCTAATGGGAAATTCATTTTTTTCGGTAATATTAGAAAATAGTATACTCACTTTCTTAATGGTATATTTTGTTAATGCATTTAATATAACAGATGGGCTTGATGGCCTTGTTGGGTTTGTAAGCTTACCCTTGTGTGTGGTTTTAATTTTAGTTGCATTAACTTTGCAAAGCAGTCAAATGGAATTGGTGTTAGCTACTAGTATTTTTGCTGCAATTATTGCCTTTTTACAGTTTAATAAATACCCAGCTAAATATTTTATGGGAGACTGTGGATCAATGGCCCTGGGTGTAACTTTATTTTTAATTGCAGCAACTCTCAAAGTTCCGTTTATATTTTTTATTGCATCTTTGATGGTAAGTATTGAATTAACTACATCGCTCATTCAAATAATCGCAATAAGAGTTTTTGATAAAAAAGTTTTTTCTATAGCACCTATTCATCATATGTTGGAAAAAAAAGGTGATAGTGAAATAAAGATAGTATCTCAGTTTACTAAAATTTCTGCATTATTTTCTATTTTTGCACTGTTAATTTTTTACTATTTTTATGGTTAAAAATGAGATTCTTATAATTTAGACTAAAGAGGAGTTTGCGAATAATTCTTTTTACATTTTGGAGATGTTATGAAAAAAAAACAATTATCAAAATCTAATAACTTTTTTCTATCTCCATTTGTTTATTTTATGTTAATTTTATCTTTAATTCTTTATGGGCTTGTTATTATGTATAGTGCTTCATATTATGAGGCATTACTCCATTCTTTAGACCATGATTATTTTTTAAAGCGTCAAATTATATTTTGTTTATTAGCTATAATAGTCGCTATAGTAATACATTTTATAGATTTTAAAGTGATTGAATTCTTTACTTATCCTCTATTAATTTTATCAACTATTTTGATGATAATTACTTTGGTTACTCCCTATGGAGTAACAATATTAGGAGCTAGGCGCTGGTTAGCTCTTGGGCCTATTCCCAGTTTTCAACCCTCTGAAATAGTTAAAGTTTCAACTATTTTGTTTATTGCTAAATATTATAAAACAGAGCATAAAAGTGACATTATCCCACTTTTAGTTGTTATAATTAATGCAATTCTAATTCTTTTACAAAAAGATTATTCAACAACTATTATTTATTTATTAACCTCATTTGCCTTATTACTGATTTGTGGTTGTGATTTTAAAGCCATAGCTATTATTGGTTTGTTTTTAATATTACCCGCTTTTTTAGCACTTTTTTCTCAAGGCTACAGAATTAAAAGAATTATTTCTTTTGTTTTTCCCTCTTTAGATCCTACAGGTTTAAATTATCAAATTAACAACTCTTTAGATGCTATTGTTAGTGGGGGATTATTTGGCAAGGGTATTGGTGGTGGTACTTATAAGTTGGGAGTATTACCCGAGGTTCAAAATGATTTTATATTTGCTCATTTAGGAGAAGAAGCAGGGTTTATCGGAATTTTTATTTTGATTTTATTTCTCTTCCTTTTTACCCATATCGGTTATAAGGTAGCGAGAGCAAATCTTGAAGAAAATAAAATCTATTCATATATTTCTTTTGGTATTACTACATCAATAGTTCTTCAAGCAATTATCAATATGATGGTTGTAATAGCTCTTATGCCACCTACTGGTATAGCCTTGCCTTTTTTCTCTCAAGGTGGTACAAATCTATTTTTTACAATTATATTGGTTTCAATTGTTCATAAAATATTATTTGAAACAGTTTCAATATCCCCTAATATAAATAATAATGATGATTTAAAGTTTATAGATAAAAGATACAAAACCAATTATGAGGAGATGTATTTTGAGTAATAAATCTAAAATTCTACTCTCATCTATTATTGTATTATTTGCTATCTCTTCAATTTTTGTAGCTCTATTTAATTCACAATATTTAAATATTAGAGTGATTGAAGTCAGTGTTGATCGAGGAGAAGTTCCTCCTTCAGTCATTAATTATTTGAAAATTTATGAAAATGAGAATATATTTAGAATCAATACTAATAGTTTAAAACAAGCATTAGAAAATAATCCATTTATTGAAAGTGCTAAGATAAAAATAACAGTTTCAAAAAAAATGACAATTAACTTAATAAAAACTAAAGTTAATGCTATAATAAAAGTTATAGAAAAAGATGCTTTTGCACTTTTAAGTGAAGAAGGCCTATTTCTAATTGAAAAAGAGGATTTATCTATCGTTGATACTCAATTAATTGTAATTGAAATGAAACAACACTTATTAAATTCATTGCTGATAAATGAATATTTAGGTAAATTTAGTATACTTGTTGGTAATCTTGATTTATTAAATGATAGTTATTACTTGATAAGTAGTGTGAAATACGATAATAATGTTAACAATGGTTTTGGCTTTTTTAAGCTTGAATTAGCAAATACTAATACAGTAATTAGAGTTCGGCAGAGAGTAAATACTCAATTACTAGAAAAAGCAATTGACCTAGCACAAGAGAAGCGTGTAAACGATCAAAGTATAACTGTATTAGATGTATACCATGGGGCTATTATCGAAAGAAGTAGACCTTTCGGAGGGTGAGTAATTGGCTGGAGAAAAAGTACTGATGGGGTTAGATGTTGGCTCAGGAACTATTAGATGTGTAATAGGTTCTATAGGGCGTGACGAACAATTCATGGTCGACAGTATTTGTGAGAGAGCCAGTGAAGGTGTTTTGCATGGGTCAATTATAAATATTGAACAAGCAGTTAGAGCCATAAATAGTGTTATCAATGAAGCACAATTATTAGCTGGAACAGAAATTACTGATGTAGTAATTGGTGTTGGTGGCGAATCTGTACAAGGAATAATTAGCCAAGGTGTTGTTGGTATTAGTGATCCTGATCAAGAAATAAAAAGAGATGACGTAATACGGAGTATGGAAGTTGCAAAAGCTTTTGAAATCCCTTCAGATAGAGAAGTTATTCATCTATTAGTTCAAGATTTTAAAATAGATGGTAGATCTGGTATTAAAGATCCAATTGATATGTTAGGTAGACGTTTAGAGACAAAAGTACTTGTTGTAACGGCGAGTTCTATTTTATGTCAAACACATAGAAAATGTGTGCAAAGACTTGGCTTGAATGTTAAAAAAACCACATTGCAAAGTTTAGCTGATGCTGATGTAACTTTTTCTGCTGAAGAAAAAGAAATGGGGACAATATTAATTAATATTGGAGCTGGAATTACAGATATAATTGTCTACAGTAATGGAACTCCTATGTATATCGGTGGTGTCAGTTTGGGTGGTAATTCTGTTACTGAAGATATAGCAATGATTTTTAGTAAACCAAGAGCAATTGCAGAACAGATGAAAATTGATTATGGACATGCTTTTGTTCCTTCAGTTTCAAGTGAAGAATTTTTCACTATACCCAGTGTTGGATCTCTCCCTGCCATACAAATGCCAAGAAAAGAACTTGCAAAAGTAATTGAAGCTAGAATGGCTGAAATCTTTTCAAGATTACAAAATGAACTATTAACAGTTCCTGACTTAGGAAATATTGGTGGAGGTATTTTGTTAGTTGGTGGTGGAGCACTTCTTTCCGGTGTGACTGATTTAGCAAGCGAAATATTTAGATTGCCTTGTAGAGTAGGTTTTCCAGAAGCTTTGGGTGGATTAGATAGAAACTATATTAATCCTCAGTATACTACAGTTTTGGGCTTATTAAAAAGTAATACTAAAAAGCAGATAGAATCTTCTTCTAATAAAAGAAAGAATAATAAAAAAGACAGAACTTTTGGAAATAAAGTTACAAGATTTTTCAAATCTTTATTGTAGAAATTAAAGGATAGAATTTATGGATGTGGGAATGTTTGAAGTACAAGATATGATTTTAGGAGACCAGGCTGTAGAAACCAGTATTAAAGTAATTGGTATTGGTGGAGCTGGTGGTAACGCTATAAATCGTATGATAGCAAGTGGATTAAAAAAAGTGTCCTTTGTTGCTATGAATACTGATATGCAAGCTTTACACCGATCAAATGCCCAAACAAGAATTACTTTGGGAAAGGCTTTAACCGAAGGCTTAGGTGCCGGTGGTATTCCTGAGATCGGTGAAAAAGCTGCTTTAGAAAGTAAAGAAGATATAAAAGGTGAAGTCGAAGACTGTGATATGGTTTTTGTTACCGCAGGTATGGGTGGTGGTACTGGTACAGGTGCAACTCCAATAGTTGCAGAGATTGCTAAAGGTGCCAATGCTTTGACTGTTGCTGTAGTTACTACTCCATTTTCTTTTGAAGGCAAGAAAAAACTTGCTTTAGCACAACAGGGAATTGAAAAATTAAGAGCACAAGTAGATACTTTGATAATTATCCCCAACCAATATTTACTAAATGTAGTTGAGAACAATACCCCAATAAAACAAGCCTTTTTAATGGCTGATGAAGTTTTATACATGGGTGTTCAAGGTATTTCTGAATTAATTACAGAACCTGGTGAAATAAATATAGATTTTGCTGATGTTAGAACTGTTATGAAAGGTAAAGGTGATGCTTTGATGGGCATTGGCTTCGGTGAAGGAGCGAACAGAGGTGTTGATGCTGCTAGACAAGCTATTAGCAACCCTTTACTAGCTAATGCGTCTATTAATGGGGCAAAAAGTGTTTTAGTTAATTTAGCTGGATCAGATTCTCTAACAATTCAAGAATATCAAGATGTTGTTGAATTGATAACTGAAAACTGCGCAGAAGATGCACTTATTATAGCAGGGCAATCCTTTAATCCTGATTTAGGAGATAGAGTAAAAGTTACTGTTGTTGCAACTGGTTTTGAAAAAACTAGTGACAATGTAGGGGACCATTTATTTAGTGCTCAAGGGGATAAGGCAAAAAAAGTAGAAGATACAGTTAGTCAAGAACCTGAAAAGGGTGACAATGATGATAAATCTAATATGGCAACCATTACCGTTAATAGATGGCAAGATTTACAACAAAGAATTGGTACCAAATCAACTGGTGAAGAACCTGATGATTATAATATTCCAGCTGTACTGAGATATCAAAAAAGAAGGGATTCAAGTAAAAAATGATAGATAATTCTTTATTAGTAAAAGAATATGTTGATTATTTACTATATCAGAAACGATTAGAGGATGCGAGTGTCGAAGTTTATTCAACACAAGCTTCCTCTTTTTTAGAATTTTTATTTGAAAATGACTTGAGTATCGAAACTTTTAAACTTGAGGATTTAGAGAGCTATTTTTCAAGCAGCAAAGAAAAAAGAAAGTTATCTTCGAGAACTCAAGCAAAAAATTTTAGTGCTTTAAAAAATTTGATGAAATTTATAATTGAAGAAGGACTAAGAAAAGATAATCCCTTTGATGTAATCGACTCTATAAAAGTATATAAACCGCTACCTGATGTAGTAAGTGAAGAAGATATAAATACACTACTAAATTCAATTGAATTGGTTGATGATTTGGCTATTAGAGATAGTGCCTTATTTGAATTAATTTACAGTTGTGGTTTGAGAGTTAGTGAAGTGGTTAATTTAGAATTAAGTAATTATCAAAAGGATTTTTTAATTGTCCAAGGTAAACGAGATAAAATGAGATATGTCCCAATTGGGGAGATCGCAAGATTGAAGCTTGATTTTTATTTGAACAATTGTAGAGCTCATTTACAAAAGAAAAAAACTCAATATATATTCCTAGGTAGAAGAGGCAATCAATTAAGCAGACAGGCTATCAATAAACGCTTAGAAATGTATTGCTACATGTGTAATGTCCATATTCATGTCCACACGCTTAGGCACTGCTTCGCAACCCATTTGCTACGTGGTGGAGCAGACTTGAGAGTAGTTCAAGAACTATTAGGTCATAGTGATCTTCAAACAACTCAAATATATACTCATTTGAGTAATAAAGATTTAGAAAATACCTACAAAAAATATCATCCTGAAATAGAAGAAGAAGAAAAGTTGGACGAGTTAAAATAAGAGACTATCAGTTTTCTATGACTATATTATTTATTAAAAGGCAAACTTATATATTTTTGTTTATCTAAGGTTATGAACTATGAAAATAAATTATTATTGTCTTTGGTTAATAAAATAAGCGAGATAGATAAAATAAACTTTTTAAAAGCTAATTTGAATACCCGAGAAATTAATTATTTACACAAAAAGTACTCCACAAAAGATTTGGATAAAAAATATTCCTTATTTAAACATTACAAATGTGCTTTTGTAGATGATTTTTACTACCCAGTCAATTTATCTAAAGTAGAGATACCCCCATTTAGAATTGCATCAACAAATTATTTTCCATCCACTTTTGATTATTATATTGGAGTTTTTGGCTCTGATCACCCCAATTTTTATAGCATGGATGATTATTATAACTTTGGATATGATTTGGCTAAAAATAATGTAGGACTCGTTACCTTGAATTTTTCTGGAGTCTCTAAGATTGTTCAAGAGGGCTATAGTGCTTGCAAAAAAGAGCATTATTGTTTGCTTGCTGGGGGCTTTACTGCTCTTAAATATATATATATAAAAAATCCCAATACTGTATTTTTATCTCCTTTTGAAGTCGATGGGACACCAACTCAAAATTCATTTTTGCAAAGTTATGAAATATATGGAGCTTTAATAGATTCATTAATACTATTTCAATGTGGAAGAGGGGATGACTGTAAGAGAGGAATAGCTAGAGTACTTGACTGTGGAACCAATGTGTATGTTCATCAAAGTGCTATTTCTAATAATAAATGCAACGAGGTTAGTTATAATATTTATGAGGAAGGTTGTCAGGTTATAAATTGTTTGAAAGATTTATTACTTTATCAATAGTTATTCTTTTTAAATTTGAGTTTTAGTAATTTATTATGGTATATTAATACAAAAGGAAAATTATGAGTCTAGAAACTATAAGAGATAATTATTTATTATATCTAAAAAATATCAGAAATATGAGTGAAAAAACTATTATAAGCTATAAGAGTGATATTCTTGAATTCTTAATTTTTCTAGAACAAAATGAAATTGATTTTTTCAATATGGATAGTAAAGTTGCTTTACTATATGTTAAATATTTAAAAAATAGAAACTTGAGTAAAAGTACAATATCTAGAAAAATAAGTAGCCAAAGAGGTTTTATAAAATATTGTAGGAAACATGAAATCGTAGCCTCTGATATTTTTTCAAATATCAGCCAAAGAAAAGGGGAGAGAAAACTTCCAACAGTCTTAAGCGAAGAAGAAGTATACAAATTATTAACAATTGCTGTCACTGATTTTGATTCATTAAGAAATATAGTTTTGTATTGTTTACTCTATGATACAGGTTTAAGAATTAGTGAAGCTTTAAATTTAAGTATTAGAGATATTGATTTAACAAAAAATAGCTTTTTGGTATTTACCAAGGGCAATAAGCAAAGAGTTGTGTTTTATACAAATAGGACAAATTCTTTATTAAAGAAATATATTAAAGTAAAAAATGAGTTGCAAATTGACAAGAAAATAGTTGAAAAAAAAATACGAGATAAATTATTTATAACAAATTTAGGAAAACCCTTGTCGATTTCCTCTGTTGAGAGTATTTTTGAAAGACAACGTGTTTGTTTTGGTTGGCAGAAAAACTTTACTCCACATGTTTTGAGACATAGTTATGCAACTCATCTTTTAAACAATGGAGCATCAATTAGAATGGTTCAGCAGATGCTTGGCCACTCAAGTCTTTCTACAACACAAATTTATACTCACGTATCACAAAAAAGAATGAGGGATGTATACTTAAAATCACATCCTCATGGAAGGAAATAAAATGGGATCATTTAAAGGAACAACAATTGTTGCAGTAAGAAAGAATGGCAAAGTTGCTATAGCGGGTGATGGTCAAGTTACTCAAGGAAATACAATATTAAAAGGCAACGCTCATAAAATTCGTCATTTGTTTGGCGGAAAGGTAGTAACTGGATTTGCAGGAACAACTGCTGATGCTTTTACATTATTTGAATTATTTGAAAAAAAATTAAAACAGTTTAACGGCGATTTAACTAGAGCTGCTGTTGATTTGGCAAAACAATGGAGAACAGATAAATCACTAAGACAATTAGAAGCTATGCTTCTTGTAACTGACGGTGAAAAAATCTTATTAATCAATGGAGCTGGAGATGTAGTAGAACCAGAAAATGACGTTATGGGCATTGGATCTGGTGGAAATTATGCACTATCAGCAGCATTAGCTTATTTAGATTCAAATACAGATTTGGATGCAAAACAAATCGCTGTTAAGAGCGTAGAAATTGCAGCGTCCCTTTGTATCTATACAAATAATTCAATTATCGTTGAAGAACTATCAAAATAACAAGGAAACAAGAATGAATATAATTCCAAAATTAGATGACATGAAACCTGCTCAAATTGTAGAAGAGTTGGATAAATATATAATTGGTCAAAACCAGGCTAAAAAAACCATTGCAGTAGCAATTAGAAATAGAACGAGAAGAAAAAGATTACCTGAAGAAATAAAGGATGAAGTTTCTCCTAAAAATATAATTTTAATTGGACCTACCGGTTGTGGTAAAACTGAACTAGCTAGACGAATTAGTAAATTGAGCAATGCTCCTTTTATAAAAGTAGAAGCTACCAAATTTACTGAAGTTGGGTATGTTGGACGAGATGTTGAATCTATGGTTAGAGATCTTATGGGAATTGCCATTCAAATGGTCAATAAAGAAATGAGTGAAGACCATAAAGAGGAAGTAGAAATAAAAGTTGAAGAGCGACTACTAGACTTGTTAGTGCCTATAAAAATGACAAATTCTTCATCCACTGAAATTTCTTCAAGTTCAATTGCAGAGGGCTCCAAAGCTACAAGAAATAAATTTAAAGAAATGCTTAGAGAAGGCAAATTAGAAGATAGAGAAGTAGAAATTAGTGTAAGTAATAAATCCAATATTGGTGTTGAAATGGTGGGTGCAACCTCAATGGATGATATTCAAAACGCCATGAATTCTTTAGGCTCTATTTTTCAACAACCAAAAAAAAGAACTTGTTCAATCAAAAGAGCTCGTGAAATATTAAGAGAAGAAGAAACTCAAAAAATGGTTGATCCTGATAAAGCAAAGGATGAAGCAAAAGATAGAGTTGAACAAATGGGAATAATCTTTATTGATGAAATCGATAAAATTGCTTCCTCCGAAGGACAAAAAAGTGGTCAAGATGTTTCAAGAGAAGGTGTTCAACGAGATATTCTACCAATTATTGAAGGAACAAAGGTAAGTACAAAATGGGGTATTATTGATACCACCCATATTTTATTTATTGGAAGTGGAGCTTTCCATATTTCAAAACCAAGTGATTTGATTCCTGAATTACAAGGTAGATTTCCCTTAAGAGTTGAGCTAGATGAATTGACTGCAGATGATTTTGAAAGAATTTTAGTTGAACCAAAAAATGCTATAACAATGCAATATCATGAATTGTTAAAAACTGAAGGCGTTAATATCATATTTGATAAAGAGGCTATAAGAGAACTTAGTGAAATCGCATATGAAGTTAATACAACTAATGAAAATATTGGAGCTAGAAGACTTTATACAGTAATGGAAAAATTACTTGAAGATTTAAGTTTTAGTGCTGATGAATGCTCTGGTCAAACTATAACAATTACAAAAGAATATGTTAATGATAAACTAGCTGATGTAGTTCAAGATCAAGACTTGTCAAGATTTATCTTATAATAAAGGGAGTTTAAAAATGGAGTTTCTTACTATTGATGCAAAAGATTATGATGAGGCAATAAAAATTGCCAGACAAAGATATGGTAGTTCTGTAAGAATTCATTCTTTATCTAATAATCCACCATCTTTTGCAAAAAAAAGTTCTTGTGTTATTACTTGTTATTTGGTAGATCAGAAGACGCCTGATGATAGTGAGAACTCCAATATTGATAAACCTGAAAGTATTGAAGCTCCAAGTGAAGTAGTAGCTAAAATGAGATCAATTTTAATAAACAATGATTTTTCTACAACTTTGATTGATAAAGTTATAGGAGATCTTGTTTGGCAAGATGCTAAAGGTATTACTGAAATGGAGCTAGGTTTAGTTAATACTCTAATAGATAGTGCAAGAATTGATAGGGGAAATATGTTGAATCCTCCTAAATTTTTTGTTTTACATGGATCTGCTGCCGTTGGCAAAACAATTTCCTTACTAAAACTTGCATTACTATATTCAACAAATATTGAAAAATCTTCAAGAAGGAATGTAGCTATATTATCATTAGGTGGTTCTACTCAATTAAATTCTATTTGTGAATTATATGAACTAGATGTTTTTCATGTAGGGGAGCCTCAGGCCCTTCGACAATTTGTTGAAACAGATTCACAAAAATATGAGTTGATATTTGTTGATGTAGGGGATATTGATAAAGATTTGAAATCTACTATGCTTGCTACTTTAAAAGATCAGGACATTGGTCATTATCTTTGTATTAATGCTCGATATAAATTGAGTGAGTTGATTCATACCTACGATATTATAAAACAAACTTATGAGATAAGAAGTGTAGTTGTAACAATGTGTGATGAGGCTATATCTGTTGGTAATGTTTTATCCTTTTGCAATAAAATGGATATCCCTTTAATGTTTTTTAGCAATGGGAAAAAAATAGATAGTGGAATATATCCTGCTAATAGTTCTTATATTATGAGCTTATTTCATGGGTTTTCAATTGATTTTAAATCCATGTGGGATTCTTCAATCAAACAAAATCTAATTTGAATGTAGCTTATTTTGTGCAACTAGCCCCTCTATAATATTTTTTATAGCAGGAGAGGCTACACCACTTCCCCAAATTGAATTTTTACTAGGAGCCTTTGCTGCGAAGTATATTATATATTTAGGATTATCTGCATCTACAATTGCAATTGTAGATGCAAGAGATTTTCCATCTTTATAACTTTTAGTTTCTTCATTTAATAATTGAGCTGTTCCTGTTTTTGCAGCAACCTTTATACCTTCAACTTTAGCTTTAATAGCAGTTCCACCTGCTTCTGTTGTTCTAACCATTGAATTTAAAACGGTTTTTGCTGTACTGGCTTTTATAATTTGTTTTGAAATAGATTCTTCACAAGGCATATTACCAATTTGCTTTATCAACTTGGGCTCTACTAATATGCCCTGGTTTGCTATGGCAGTAGCAGCGCTTGTTATATTTAAGGCTGTAGTTAAGAGTTCTTGACCAAAAGCAATTGTTGGTTTGGATCTAAGAGACCATAACTCCGGCTTTTGTATCCTGGATCTTGCAATACCATTGAGAGGTATATCGACTTTCGAATCAAATCCGAAGTCTAATAATTTATTGTAAAATAGATCTGAATCAGTTTGCAGTGCCCAATTACTTATTGCCCCGTTACAGGAGTATTTCAGCATAGTATCTTTTGTTACATTTCCATGCTCATGAGTGCAATTGATAGTAAAGGCTTGGTTATTTAGTTCAAAGGTAAAAGCTCCGTCACAAAAGAAGGGCGTTTCGAAATCAGCTTCATCTATATCTAAAATAGCCGCAAATGAAAATATTTTAAATACAGAGCCTGGTTCGTAAATCATAGACACTGTATTATTTTTTCTACTCTTCTCTTCACTTTGTTTAAAATTATTGCTATCAAACCAAGGATAACTTGAAAGGGCTAATATTTCACCATTTTTTGCATCCATCACAATGGCTACAATACTTTCTGGACTAAATTCAGTGTTTACTCTTTGAACTTCTAAATCACACAAATATTGAATATTCATATCGAGTGTCAAATATACATCATCTCCATAACTAATTGCTTCATTTAAGGAAGGTCCAGGATATAGGGTACTATTTAATGAATACTCAAGACCTTCAAGACCATTGTTGTCATTTCCAACAAATCCAATTGTTTGAGATCCGTGGAAGCTATAGGGATAATCTCTGCCATGTTTTTTTTCTATTTTAACCAAATTCATTAATTTATTGTCATTTATAAATTGGACAAAAGAATCTACTTTATCATCATTAATTCTCCCTTTTATCATAGCTTGGTATGTGTATTCATTAGCTATATTAATGATTTCTTCTACACTCATATTTAAGAAAGGAGCACATTGGGTTGCAATTGTTTCTAGATCAGTTATTTTATCAACTCTAAAGCTACAACTGTAATAGGGGACTTCAATAGCTAAAATTTTAGAATTCCTATCATAAATGGTGCCACGAATGATGGACTGGGCTACAATAGGATCCTCATATGTTACTCTTTGGTTTTTCCCTTTTATCATAAGAGAAGAAACCCTAAAGAGTATAATAGCAAAAAGGACTAAAATAATAAGCTCTGCAAAAATAAATAATTTATCTTTTTTAGTGGAATCCATGGTAAATTTATAGTACAGTATGAATAAGGTAATGTCGACATGAAAAGAGAAGATTTTGATATGGATGGCTCCTCGGATAAAGAAGATCCACGAGATAGGAATAAGGTTAAGAAGAAAAATGGTAGCATTCTTTTGATTGTTGTCTTTTTTATTCTGGTTTTTGTCTGTGGGTTTTTAGTCTATTTTAATATTAAAGATTTTAATAAAAATCCTTCAACCCAAGCCTCTAGTATAGATGATAACTCAAGTAAAACTAGTAGTATCGAAACAATAGATAATAATAGTGATAAGATAGTATCTCCTTCTAGTGATTTAAGCTCTACTTCAATCTCTGGTGCTAATGTAAGCCCAGTTTTAAATGATAATTCTCCCTTAGCTTTGGATATATCAAAGGTAAGAAGCACAAAAGATAGAGAAGGCGCTGTAAAATATATAGAACATATTGTTCAAACTAATGAAGATTTGAATAGCATTTCCAAATTATATGGACTAAAAGTTCAAACTCTAATTAGTATAAATGAAATAAAAAATGTTAGTGGAGTAAGAGATGGGATTGTCTTAACAATTCCTGATAGAAATGGAACATACTATGTTGTCAAGTCTGGTGATATGCTATCTACAATTGCAAATACCAATTGTCCAAATTTAGGATGGAAAACATTACAGGAAATAAATGGGTTAACTGATACTAAACTCGATATTGGAGATAAAATTTTTATTCCAGATATGAGTGAAATTAATGCAAATCCAGCAATAAGTATTTCAATAAACAAATTTAAGCGACCGTCTCAAGGTGCAATTATTGCTAAGTATGGTCAATTTATAGAGAATAATCCTTATAATGATGAGATCACTTTAAATGGAGTATTGATAAGAGTTGATTCTAATGTTGAGACATCTGCAAAAGGTGTTGTTGTTGATATATCAAATAATAAGGGCAAAAAAATTGTTAAACTCTCTCATGAAGGTGGATATGAAACTATTTATGGTAATTTAAAATCTACACCCTTATCAATAGGAGATGAGGTTGCTGAGAATTCACTAATTGGTACTGTCTCATTCGAGGATAAAATTCTTTACTTTGAAATTATTCAAAGTGGAATACCCCTAGATCCAGAATCCTTTTTCTAAACTAAAATTATTTTGCTTTAACATAAAAAAAGATGAGCTAGCGCTCATCTTTTTACTTATGTGAAAAATTGTTCTAATTATGTCTTCCACAACAGTTTTTATACTTTTTGCCAGAACCACAAGGGCAAGGATCATTTCTACCAACTTTTGGAGTATTCCTTTTAACCGTAACAGGAACATCATTGTTGCTTGAATTTCTATTAGCTCTTGTTTTTGCAGCAACATTACCAGCTTGCTCTTGGAAAGCAGCAGCTTTGGAATGTCTTTCAACTGTTTTTGTAGGTCTTCTCTTTTGATATTGTTCAGTATTTTCTTTAATTTCAACTCTAATCAAAGTTTGAGCCATAAATTTGTCAATGTTAAACAACATATCATTGAAAATATCAAAACCTTCTAATTTGTATTCAACTAAAGGGTTCTTTTGAGCAAAAGTTCTAAGTCCTACAGCTTCTCTCAATTCCTCTAACATAGATAAATGGTCTTGCCATCTTAAATCATATTGTCTGAGGTAATGGAATCTTAAGAAATCATTAAAAGGTTTTTCAGTTGCTAATTCTACTTTTGCAGCAACTTCATCATCAATTGTTTTTTTAAGATATTCTTTCCATTGCAATTTTGTTTGATTTTCAGCTAATGGAATAACATCAAACAACAATGAATTTTTCATATCTTCTATAATTGCATTAATTTCTTTGGAATCTTTTTTACTATAAGCATCGTCGACTATTTCATCTATCAAATCATGACTTATATCTAAAACTTTATACAATAAATGCACATTACTTAATATATCATCACGTCTTTCATATATAAAATTTCTTTGTTCATTCAAAACATCATCATATTCTAGTAAATGTTTTCTTATTTCAAAGTTTCGCTCTTCAACTCTTTTTTGTGCTCTTTCAATGGAACCTGTTAGCATCTTATGCTCAAGAGGCTCTCCATCTTTCATGCCGATTTTTCCAAGCATATTTTTAAGATTATCATTTGCAAATAACCTCATAAGAGTATCATCTAAGGAAACAAAGAATTTTGAACAACCTGGATCACCCTGACGACCAGCTCTACCTCTTAATTGGTTATCAATACGTCTAGATTCGTGTCTCTCTGTACCTAAAATGTACAAACCACCAAGACTTTTTACTTTTTCATATTCAATTAACCATTTAGGTTTAACTTTTTTAATTGTTTCTGCTAATTCCTCTATTGAAGCTTCACTTCCACAAACCTTTCTAGCCATATATTCAATGCTACCACCAAGTTTGATGTCAGTACCACGACCAGCCATATTAGTAGCAACAGTTACAGCACCAACAGCACCAGCTTCTTCAATAATTAAAGCCTCTCGTGCATGGTTTTTAGCATTTAATACTTCATGTTTAATTCCAACTTTTCTTAGTAAGGTTGAAATAATTTCACTCATTTCTATTGAAACCGTACCAACTAGAACAGGTTGACCCAATTCATGAACTTTTTTGATTTCTGTAACAATTGCGTCAAGTTTAAATTTTTCATTGTAATAAATTAAATCTTGACTATCAATTCTAGCAATAGGCTCGTTTGTTGGAATTACAACTACATCAAGACTATAAATTTTCATAAATTCAGTACTTTCAGTTTCAGCAGTACCAGTCATACCAGAGAGTTTATCGTACATTCTAAAGAAGTTCTGAAAAGTAATAGTTGCAAGAGTTTTATTTTGTCCTAAAACTTTAATTTTTTCTTTGGCTTCAATAGCTTGGTGTAATCCATCACTGTAGCGTCTTCCATGAAGGATACGACCAGTAAATTCATCAACGATTTGGATTTGATCTTCTTGTACAACATAATCAACTTCTTTAGTAAATAACTTTTCAGCTTTAACAGCTTGGGTAACATAATGTACAAATTCAAAGTTTGAACCTTCGTACAAGCTACCTGAAATAATTTGAAGTTTTTGAAGTAAAGTTTCTATGTGAGTCATACCTTGAGAAGTGAAAGAAATAGATTTTTTCTTTTCATCAATTTTAAAATCACCTCTTTCATCAAAAGCTGCTGATTTTTTATCAAATCTAGCTAAAGGATCTACTTCAAAGTAATCGTTAGTCTTAGGATCAATCTCACATTCAATTAAGGAGGTTACAATTTTTTGCGCCCCTATTACTTGTAGAGAGTCATCTTCAGCTTGTCCACTAATAATCAATGGAGTTCTAGCTTCATCAATCAAGATTGAGTCAATTTCATCGACAATACAGTAATGGTGTTTAGGTTGAATTTTATCTTCCTCGGACCATTTCATATTATCACGAAGATAATCAAAGCCAAATTCATTGTTTGTTCCGTAAGTTACATCTCTACTATAATTAAATTTTCTAGATTCATTGTCTAAGGATGAAACAATAACACCGACTGAAAGGCCTAAATAATTATAAATAGGAGCCATCCATTTTGCATCACGACTTGCTAAATAATCATTAACAGTAACGACATGAACACCTTTTCCTTCTAGTGCATTTAAGTAAGCTGCGGGTACACATGATAAAGTTTTACCTTCACCAGTTTTCATTTCAAGAATTTTTCCATTATGAAGAACAGAAGCACCCATGATTTGTACATCATAGTGTCTTTGACCTAAAACCCTGCAAGCTGCTTCTCTTGTAAGAGCGAAAGCTTGTGGTAATAAATCCTCTAATGATTTTTCTTTTGATTGAATTTGTCTTCTGAATTCAATTGTTTGTGCTAAAAAGTCCTCTTTTGATAAAGATTTTGCCCAACTTTCTTGTTCATTGACTTTTTTTACTGTGGGTAAAAGAGCTTTTAAATCTCGGTCTTGTTTTGACCCAAAAAGGGCTTTTAATATTGATTTGGCCATGTATTTCTCCGAATGTATTTTTAGGCTATATTCTCCATTATACATTGAAAAGCGCTTTAAGAAAAGGAGTATTTTTCAATCATTAGGAATATTAACAGCTATATATGCTTGTAAAAAATAATCATTATTCACAATTTAGTAAACATTAAAGCAAATAAATTTTATTATTAATTTTTTTGTAGTGTTAAAATAAGCCTTTTTACTAAAGTTAGAACTGAGAATCAAGATTAAAAGTAAGAGTAAAAGACTATTTAAGTGACAGGTGTGAATATGTGTTTTTTAAAACTAGATTAGAAACTAAAATAAATATAAGAGGGAGAAAGTTTTGAGCAAAAAGTAAAATAATTAATTCAACTTGCACTACACTTTAATTAAGAAGAAAGAAAAAGCTGATTTTGTGGTACTCTTAACTTAAGGATAAGTGGGGAAATTAGCTTAACTGTAACAATACTTAATTTGTATCTTAATTTTTAGGTTCTCAAGCTAATAAACTCAACTTTCTTGAATTTGAATTGAATTAATGATAACATAATAACCATGTTTTGTATAAAAGTGAAACCTTAATTAACTTGCAGGAAAATTAGGAGGTTTCACTTTTTTCTCCTCTTTTATTAATTTAAATCTAAATATTAAAGTCATTATATAATAGCTAACTTGATAAAGATAAGGTGACACCCTGATTATCGTATTTTGCATTATTAGACAAAAATATTAATCGGCAATGAGAAAACTAGAGTGAGCAATAACACATTGCTATATGGTTAATTAATAGAAGAAAAGAATGGATTCCAAAAAAAACCCAAATACTAAAAAAGACAGATTAAAGACAAAATTTTAACAAATATTTGTTTGCAGTCAAAACTTCAATTCCACCATCTAGAAAATCCCCGTCATTAGTCATTAACTTTAAATCTCTCTTTTTACAAATTTCAACAAGTATTGCATCATTAAAATCAACCTTTCCTAAAGAAAAACCTGCCAGAGCTTTTTTTAAATCCAATTCATTTGCTGAAATAGAGTGAATCTCACAGAAACTTAAAATTTTATTAGCAAATATTTCAGCAGATTTTCCCACGTGAAAAAAATCATAAGATTTTCTAAAATCTTTAAATATAGGATACTTCAATTTATAATTACCTGCCCATTCAATTCTTATATATCTATTCAAGTATTCACTTAAAATCATAGAGTCAAGAACGGGTTGAGCCTTTGCTGAAAGAAGATTTGAAAAAGCCTTTGAGTATTTTTTTGCATAATTATTTGACGAATTAGTGGGCGCTGGAAACAAATAAAGCCAAATATTTGTGTCTAAAAGAATTTTCTCTCCTTGTTGAAAAGAGTAAGAAGATAGATCATAAGCTTTATTATTCATTATCATCATCCTCCAACCATGCTTCATCGTAAGATTTTTTATTTAAATAATACTTTTTTGCATTATCTACAACACTCTTGACTAGCGTCATATCATCTGAGGATAGTCCTTCAACTTTTAACTGTGTACGAATCGCCTCTTCACTAAATGATCCATACAATTGGCCAATTGCAACATTAAGAAAGACCGATATAAGCATTGTCACATTCTCAAAAGAAATTGTGACGTGATTTCCATCTTTTACTAATTGATCCACTTTATCAAAAACTTTCTGTCCATCTTCTACAGAGATACAAAGCTGACTGCCTATTAAGTCAGAGACTTTTATTTTGATTTTATTATTCATAATAACCCCTTTAATACTAGAAGACATCTTCACTTTTTAATTCAGACTCTAAACAGTAACTGCTTTTGTCTTCTGTATTAATTTCAATATTTATACAAGTTCCAGGAAAATCATTATTCATTTTCTGAAAAGTCTCTCCATTTGATAAAAATTCATAATATCCATACCTAGAGATAATCTGTAACTTTCCATTATTTTTTTGAATAAAATCTTTAATTAACTTAAGTCCAAGTCCACCAGGATGGTTTCCCGTTTTTGTTGTATGACCTTCAGTTAAAGCCCACTTAATTGACTCACAAGAGTCTAATTTTGCATCACCAGTATATCTTCTTACATTTTCTCGGATACCTACTCCCGCATCAGCTATTGTAAAATCCAGTCGATGTTTCTGTGGAAAAAACTGTCCACATACAAAAACTCCAGATTTAGATTTAGAGTGAATTGAAGCATTAAGGAAAATTTCAAAAAGATTTTGAAGAAAATGCTTGTTTAAAGCTTCAGACATTTCAGGAATGCCTTTACCTTTCATATAGGTCTCAAGATAATCATTAAACTGATCACCTGAATTTAACTTAAAAATCTTAAATGGTAATGTTGTCTGATTAATATCAATCAATTCAGGAAGATTAAAAACCGTTAGAAATTTATTCTTCTTGAGAATTGTATATACAGCCGGTGGAACACTAAGAATTGAAACATCATTAATATTATCACGTAAATTTGCGACAACTGTATATAGTGGTGCTACCATATTTGCTTCGAAAAAGCTGCAGTTAGTAAAATTTAAGTCAATTGAGTCAAAGTATAAAGTCTTAGTTTTTTCAGCAATATCAGAAATACTATCAAACCCATTGAAGTCGCTTTTTATTGAACCAACATTAACTTGCATCTAAATCTATTCTCCTTACTCTTTTAAACATAGAAGTTTTTTATTGTACCGTATAGTACATTTAAAATCTTGCTAAACTATGTTGTTTAAGATTATTCCCTCTAGATGATATTATCTTCACACTATTAACAAGCTATTTTAAATCCAAAACAGATGATTATCAACCAGCATATTTTGAGTTTAATATTAACTATTTATATTCTTAAACTCTCTGAGAATACTTTTTTATTAAATTATAGCAAATTCAGAATATCATCAATTTTTTTCCTAGCATTTAAAACAATCATAGCCAGATTATGATAATTATTAGCGGCAAATTTTAGGTATCTTAACAACTTCTTTTCAATCAGATTTAGCCCTTTTCGCTCCTAACTATAACCATTAATATTTATCCAATTTCTTATTCTTAATAGAACAAGCATTAAGAAAAGACTAAACAATGACTCAATCAGAGTATTTGTAAAAAATTCATACTAATTCCTGCAATAAATATACTGGATGAGAAACTAGTAATCAAATATTATTTACTATTTAAGCTACTTCGGAATCAGTTTGTCTTTTACATATTTTTTTATTTTTCCCAGATTAATAAATAATACCACACTCCTTTAGTAGATGGTTTTCAAACAATAGTGTCTTTTACTAGTAGAATTGTATGGTAACCGGAATATTTATGGCAGTGGCAACACAGATAAGATTATAAAATAATCCAGCTTTCTTTGATGATCCGCCTATGCAAAGCAACTTTTTATCAACGCTATATTGTAGATATTCTGGGTGTTTTTTATTAATCTTTTGAACTCTTATACGAATTAATAATACCAGAAGTGCTAATAAGAAAGTAAATTACATCTAATCCTTTAAAGCCTTGAAATTTTTCTTGATTTTCAAAATATTCTTTGAGTGAATTGCTTATTTTAGGTCACCACCTAAAGGCTATCAGTACAGAAATATCAAAAACACTCGCTATGTTTGTTTATGCCTGGCGCATTAATATTTCTTTTTACCTCCTTGAGAATAAGAACTAATTATTTCATGCCTTTAACATTTTAGACAGAATTCTGGTTTATTTGCTGGGGATTTTGACAGTTTATTATTTTGCCTTTTTTCATCAAGTATATCAGTTATATAGTTAAGTAAAATGTTAAAGGGCGTATCATCTAAATCAATTAGATATTATACTAAGTTCTCAACAACTTCGATGGTAACATGTGGCTTATCACAAATCTAATTAAAATTATTTTATATAATATACTGTATGCAAATAATCTATATCTAGTTTTTCTAAAACCTTTTCTAGAGTTGATTTAATAAAATCAAATTTCATGCTAAATGCATTTTGTCTAACATCTACAACTAATTTAATATTGTTCTCAATTAATTGATTAATAAACATTTCAATTGATTTCTTCTCATATCCAATCGTATACAAGCTATAAGGTGATTTTTTTATATTTGAAGTAATAGAATTGATGGTATCTATATACTCTAAATCATTACAAAAATCAGATTTAATCAAACTGTTGATAGAATAATAGGGTTTTCTTTTGTAGGTTAATTCAATTAACTGATTGTCATCATAACCCTGGTATTATTCTATAAACTCTTTAATCGATTGTTTCACTACATTAGTAATTTTAGGAATTTCAGAGTCTTTATTCAAAGAAATAAATGAGAATCTTGAATCATTGAACCTTTGTATATCGATGAACTTTTCTTTCTCTAATTTTATTTGATCTTTATGTAGTGTAAATGAGTAACATCCATAGTTATAAGGAACAAAATCATAAAGTCTTTTTTTACTACAATTCTCCTCAGAATATAGATATAGTAATTTTTGGAGTTTTAGAGAGGATACCCCATCTTGCAACATATCTAATATATTTATTACTATTTTTTGTCGATTAAACATTTTGACTCCTGATAACTTATATTAATATATTTTAAAAATATGCAATAAGGCATATATACAATTATACCATTTATTAAAGGAATGCATTAAAATTTACTATTTAAAAATAAATATTTTTATCAAGACGTCTTATAAATCCATATTAAAGGCACTGCTACCATATTTTATAAATGAGAGACAGCAAAAATATTCTACTTTTTAATTTCTTGGTTTTTGAACTTTATATCTAATTTTTAACCTTAGCTTGTAACATTGTTGGTGAATCTAGATCTACACGCTTAAAGGGCTTACCATACAAATATCCTTAGTATGGCAATAACATATAGTTGTTCTCCGTAAGGTAAGCATCTTAAAAAGAAATGAGTTTGACTAAAATGTTGATGGTGTGAAGGTTACTAAATGATTTATAGTAGAAGCTGAAATGAAAAGGCAAACGCAACCTTTTTTTGTTTTGTAATACTAAGTGCAACCTTTTAAAAAAAAATGTTCCAAAAAAATCTTTTTTCCATTTGACTTTTGCATTTCTTTGTTAGAGGTTATCTAATAATAAAATCCAAACCTTTGCTTTTTTAATTTCTTAACTATAAACAATTAATATTTGAAGGTTTGGATTTATGAAAGGTTATGATACCGCTGAAATGAAAAGGCAAACGCAACCTTTTTTTGTTTTGTAATACTAAGTGCAACCTTTTAAAAAAAAATGTTCCAAAAAAATCTTTTTTCCATTTGACTTTTGCATTTCTTTGATTGAAAATTAGG
>Ga0307990_1001247_pt1 | contig 21638 bp, 16 predicted proteins | sample EllFjometagen129_FD_203168 | JGI IMG/M metagenome (GOLD analysis project Ga0307990, IMG submission 203168) | Marine microbial communities from Ellis Fjord, Antarctic Ocean - #129 | ecosystem: Environmental > Aquatic > Marine > Unclassified | place: Southern Ocean | collected 2014-10-08
TGATCCATTCGTGGTGCTAGGCTGCCATGAGCTCGACGATCACTGGGTGGTACGCGCATGGTTGCCGAATGCTGTCAGTGCTATGCTTGAAGGTGGTATTGAGCTGCAGCAGCTTGACTCTAGTGGTATGTTCCATGCTTTTCTAAATGCCGAGCAAAAAAACAACCTGCCGCAGCACTACTGGGTGGAGTGGACGGAGACCACCGGTCAAGTGTCCCGAGTGGTGTCACCCTATACCTTTTTGCCCCAGGTCGGTGCGCTGGATATGCACCTGTTGTCCGAGGGGCGGCACTGGAATTTGTATAACGTTCTGGGGGCGCGCGTTTGTGAGATAGATGGTGTTTCCGGGGTGCAATTTGCCGTGTGGGCGCCTTCTGCGGCGCGAGTATCGGTGGTTGGCAATTTCAATGGCTGGCATGGTTTGCGTCATCCCATGCGTTCGCGGGGGCGCTGTGGGGTGTGGGAGCTGTTTATCCCTGGTTTGCAGTCTAATGATCGTTATAAGTTTGAGTTGCGCACCCTAAACGGTGACTGTATTTTGAAAGCAGATCCCTATGCGCGCGCTATGGAGATGCGGCCGCGCACGGCGTCTATAGTTCATGCCAGCAATTATCAATGGCAGGATGCAGACTGGTTAGCTGCTCGGCGTAGCTCTGATTGGCAACATGAGCCAATATCTATGTACGAGGTACATTTAGGCTCATGGCAGCGCAGTGATGATGGGCGCTTTTTGAACTATCGGGAAATAGCTCATCGTCTAGTTGAGTATGTCCTGTGGATGGGTTACACCCACCTCAATTTATTGCCGATCAGCGAACATCCGCTGGATGAATCCTGGGGCTATCAAACTTCAGCTTATTTTGCACCGACCCGGCGTTTTGGAGAGCCAGATGATTTTCGTTACTTTGTTGATCATTGCCACACACATGGGATTGGCGTGTATCTCGATTGGGTACCCGCCCATTTTCCCAAAGATGCGTTTGCTCTAGCGCGCTTTGATGGTACGGCGCTGTATGAACATGAAGATCCACGCCGGGGCGAGCATAAAGAGTGGGGTACCTATATCTTCAACTATGGGCGCAACGAGGTGCGTAATTTTCTTATTGCCAATGCGTTGTATTGGGTACACGAGTTTCATGTCGACGGCTTGCGTGTCGATGCCGTGGCCTCCATGTTGTATCTCGACTACGATCGTAACAATGGCGAGTGGTTACCTAATGTCCATGGGGGCAATGAAAACTTAGAGGCTATCGAGTTTATCAAGACGTTAAATACCGAAGTCCATGCCCAGGCACCTGGTGCGGTGTTGATGGCTGAGGAGTCGACTTCGTGGTCTATGGTATCGCGCCCGGTGTGGATGGGCGGTTTGGGTTTCAGCATGAAGTGGAATATGGGGTGGATGAACGACACTCTGGATTATTTTGCTCAAGATCCAATATATCGTGCTTATAACCAAAACCAGCTGACCTTTGGTCAGATGTATGCCTACTACGAAAATTTTATTTTACCGCTATCTCACGATGAAGTTGTCCATCTCAAAGGGTCGCTGGTGAGTAAGATGCCGGGCGATGTGTGGCAGAAACTGGCAAATCTACGTTTGCTGCTCAGTTACCAGATGCTTAATCCGGGCAAGAAACTGTTGTTTATGGGTGGGGAGTTCGGTCAGTGGCGTGAATGGGATGAGAGCAGTCAACTTGACTGGGGATTGTGTGATCAGGAGAACCATCGCGGTGTGCAGCTTATGGCGCGTGATCTTAATATGCTATATCGTCAGCAGCCAGCTTTATATCGTCATGACTTTGAAGCATCTGGTTTTGAGTGGATAGACTGTCGCGATTGCCAGCAATCGGTGCTGAGTTTTATTCGTCACTCTGATGGAGAACACTTGATCTGCGTCTTCAATTTTACCCCAGTGGTGCGACTTGATTATCGCATCGGCTTGCCGTGCGCGGGTAAGTATAGTGAGCTTTTTAATTCCGATGCTGGCACCTATGGGGGTAGCAATGTAGGTAATGCTGGCTGGATAAATGGAGAAGATTATCGCTGGATGGGACGCCCGGCCAGTGCTTGTATAACGTTGCCACCGCTATCGGTGCTGGTATTACGTCTACAGGAGAAATGATGAAAATATTATTTGCTAGCTCGGAAATATACCCACTGATTAAAACGGGTGGTCTGGCTGATGTTTCAGCGGGATTGACCTCGGCACTGAAATCTTTACATCAGGATGTGACCCTGATTATGCCAGCTTATGCAGCGGCGCTGGAGATTCTCGGTGATTTGGAACTCGTGTGTACCAGACAGGTAAATGGTTGTGGGCGTCAGCGCCAACTGCGTTTGTTCAGGGCTGATACCACCGGAGTTGCCGCCTTGAGTGGCTGCTCGCTGTTGTTGGTAGACATCGAGGATTTGTTTGCGCGCCCGGGAGATCCCTATCGAACTGCGGTAGGAGATGACTGGCCCGACAACGGTGAGCGCTTTGGGATGTTTGCCCAAGTTGTTGCCGATGTGGCTATGGACAGGTGTGACTTGGATTGGAAGCCGGACGTTGTACACAGTAACGATTGGCAAACCGGTCTGGTGCCAGCTCTGATAAGTTTGGAGCGCCGTGATCAGCGCCCGAAAACAGTTTTTACCATCCATAATCTCTCTTATGGCGGCTACTTCCCCTACGCATTGTTTGAGGGTTTGAATCTGCCGCAGCAGTGGTGGCATTTGGGTGCTCTGGAGTTTTATGGCTCTATGTCGATGCTGAAGGGGGGTATTGTTTTTGCCGATTATGTAACTACAGTAAGTCCCAGTTATGCTGCAGAGATATGTACTATCGAATATGGTTTTGGTTTGGATGCGGTGCTGCAACAGCGCCGTATCCAAGGGCGGTTGCTCGGAGTATTGAATGGTATTGATCCGCAGGTGTGGAGTCCCCAGTTTGATCAATATTTGCCGTTTAATTATTCGGTGCAAGGTGGTCGCGTGGCGCAGAAAAAGCGCAATAAACAGGCGCTGTTGCAACATCTTGGCGTGGATAGCTCAAGTGCGATCTCTGCGTCTCCACTTATTGGCTTTATCGGGCGCATGGTAGAACAGAAAGGGGTTGACCTGATGGTGCAGGTTATTCCCAAACTGGTTGAGGAAACTGATGCTTGTTTTGTCATAGTTGGCTCTGGCAGTGCTAAATTTGAACAGCAATTTGCTGAATTAGCGCATGATTTCCCGCAACGCGTATTTGTTACTATTGGTTATTCGGAGGAGTTGGCACATATGATTGAGGCTGGAGCTGATATGTTTCTCATGCCATCGCGCTTTGAACCATGCGGCTTGAATCAGATGTATAGCCTCGCCTATGGTACGCCACCAATTGTGCATGGTACCGGGGGGTTGAAGGATACAGTTGTCGATACCAATGCTGCAACCCTTGCCGCTGGAACTGCTACCGGTTTTGTTTTTAATGGCTTGGATGCCCGCACTTTGTTCTTGACGGTGCTGCGCGCTTTAGCTGTGTATCGTCAACCCCGGAATTGGCAATCCCTGCAAAAAAACGGCATGCTGCAGGACTTTGCCTGGCAACGCAGCGCTCAGACCTATCTGGAGCTCTATCACCGAGTAACCCATTAAGGAGACCGTGATGTCGATACCGACCTTGGATGATAAATCAGCTGCGGTGATGCTCAAAGCCCTGCGCAGTTTAGGTAATGATGTGGAAAGTGTCGAAACCAGCTTTATCCATTACCTGTATAACACCTTTGGTCGCCACCTAGACTCTCCCAGCTATTATCTGTTTAAAGCCCTAACCTACACAGTGCGTGATCGTTTGATGGCTCACTGGAAACAGACCTGGCTCGCTGACTATCAGGCCGACACCAGGCGGGCTTATTATCTGTCCATGGAATTTCTTATTGGGCGCTCGCTGAGTAATAATCTGCTCAACCTTGATCTGGATGATAGCGTAAATAAGGCGCTGTTTGAGGTGGGCAAAGCCTTAGAAGATATTGAGGATGCCGAGCGTGATGCCGGGTTAGGCAATGGAGGGTTGGGCCGGCTGGCTGCTTGCTTTATGGATAGTTGTGCCACCATGCAGTTGCCGGTAATGGGTTACGGTTTGCGCTACAAATATGGCATGTTTCGTCAACGTATTCAAAATGGTTATCAGGTGGAAGAACCCGATCAGTGGTTGGGCTTCGATGAATATCCGTGGGAGGTGCGCCGCCCGGATTACACGTGCATGGTGCGTTTTGGTGGTTATACCCGCATGTATAAGGATACTCATGGTGACGGGCGTTTGATTGTTCATTGGGAACACGATGAAGAGGTGTTGGCTGTCCCTTATGATGTGCCGATCTCTGGTTATCACAACCAGACGGTTAATACCTTGCGCCTGTGGTCCTCGGCTTCGGCAGAAGCTTTCAACCTGTCAGAGTTCAATGCCGGTTCCTATTTTGAGGCCGTATCTGAGAAAAATGAGGCTGAGAATATAACCATGGTGCTCTATCCCAACGATAGCAGCGAAAGTGGTAAAGAGTTGCGCTTGCGTCAGCAATATTTTCTGGTTTCAGCCAGTTTGCAGGATATTCTTGGTCATTGGAAAAGGGGACACGGCAGCGATTTTAGTTCTTTTGCTGCTAACAATGTTTTTCAACTCAATGATACCCATCCCAGTTTGGCAGTTGCCGAGTTGATGCGCCTGTTGCTCGACGAAGAACAGATGGAGTGGGACGCAGCTTGGCAGATTGTGCGTAATACCATGGCTTACACCAATCACACCCTGTTGCCAGAAGCTCTGGAGTGTTGGGCGATAGTGTTGTTTAAGCGCTTATTGCCGCGGGTGTTGGAGATAATCTACGAAATTAATGCCCGGTTTATGATGCAGGTTTCCATGCGCTGGCCCACCGATCAGTCACGCTGGAAGAGCATGTCAATTATTGATGAACAGCAGAATATCCGCATGTCGCATCTGGCTATTGTCGGCAGCTTTTCTGTTAACGGTGTGGCAACATTGCATTCGCGGCTACTCAAGGAAGGGTTGTTCAGTGACTTTTACGCCATGTGGCCAGAAAAATTTAATAATAAAACCAATGGCGTGACCCCGCGGCGCTGGTTGGGGGTGGCGAACCCAAAGTTGCGCCAATTGTTATGCGACAGATTGGGAGATGGTTGGCTCACAGATCTTAGCCAATTGAGCCGCGTGGAACAGTTGATTGACGATGGTGATTTTGTTGCCAAGTGGCTGGAAATGCGGCAGCATAATAAAAAACGGCTTGCCGCGCTAGTTCTGGAACGTACCGGAATTATTTTACCACCAGCCTCACTGTTCGATGTTCAGGTAAAGCGTATTCACGAGTATAAGCGTCAGTTGCTAAATGTGCTGCATATCATAAACCTCTATGCGCAAATAAAGTTTGGCTCTACCCAAGGTTGGACAAATCGCTGTGTAATAATTGGAGGCAAGGCAGCTCCTGGCTATGCGGTGGCGAAGACCACCATTAAACTTATTCACAATGTTGCTCAGGTAATAAATAATGATCCCGCGATTGGTGAGCGCCTAAAGTTGGTGTTCCTGCCAAATTTCAATGTTTCAGCCATGGAGGTGATCTGCTCGGGTAGTGATCTGTCTGAACAAATATCTACTGCGGGCAAAGAAGCTTCTGGTACCGGCAATATGAAGTTTATGCTTAATGGTGCGGTTACTATCGGGACTTTTGATGGTGCTAATGTGGAAATTCTTGAGGCGGTTGGTGCAGAAAACTTTTTCTTGTTTGGTTTGCGTGCCGACGAAGTTGAAGAAATGAAAACTCACTATGATCCTGTAGCACTGATTAATAATGATCCGCAGCTGAAGCAGGTGATGAATTTGTTGGAATCCGGATATTTCAATCAGTTTGAAGCGGGTATTTTTGATAATCTAATTGCGTCACTTAAGTCTGTGTTTGATCCATGGATGACTCTTGCCGATTTTCGTAGTTATGTCCAGACTCAGGAACTTGTGGCTGCCGCATTTACGGATCAGCAGCGTTGGACGCGGATGAGTATCCTTAATTGTGCGCGCAGCGGTTATTTCTCTACTGATCGGACTATGGCCGAGTACAATAAAGATATATGGCATCTGCGACCAGTTGAAGTGACTACGATTTTTGATGAAAAAGGTGAGGTTGTCGAATGAATGGCTTGACATTTGTCAAGCGCATAGCTATGGTTCGCATTCTGCTTTGGCAGAGTAAATAGTTTATTGAAAGTGGGGTGATTGTTAGTGGAAATTCAAGTTCTTGATAACAACGTTGAAAAAGCGATCCGCGTGCTCAAGCGTAAGCTGCAGCAGGAAGGACTTTTTCGTGAAATGAAGCAGCGTAAATTTTACGAAAAGCCAAGCGTGAAGCGTAAACGTAAAGAGAAAGAAGCACAACGTCGTTTGCGTAAGAAGCAGCGTTTGATGCGTGTAGACTGATCACCTCAGTCATCATAGGTTAAGAAAAAGGGGAGCCGTGTTAACGGCTCCCCTTTTTGTGTTTTATTTCTAGTCTGTTAGCACATTGACCCGCTTAGCGGGGCAGGGTAGGTAAGTTAAGACCGACAATTTCCTTAACCAAGCCAACCACCTGATTGCTGTAGCCATATTCATTGTCATACCAGACATAGAGCACGCAGCGGTCGCCATCGACGATAGTGGCTAGCGAATCGACAATACCAGCAAATTTTGAACCAACGAAGTCGGTGGATACCACATCTGGAGACTTGGTGTAATCGATTTGATCCTGTAACGGTGAATCAAGCGACATATCGCGCAGATAGGTGTTGAGCTCTTCGACTGTAGTTTCCTGATTCAGTGTCAGATTCAGCATGGCCATGGAGACGTTAGGCGTAGGCACGCGAATTGCGTTGCCGGTTAGTTTGCCTGCCAATTCTGGCAATGCCTTAGCTACCGCTTTTGCGGCACCTGTTTCGGTTATTACCATATTTAGTGCCGCACTGCGCCCGCGGCGGTTGCCATTGTGGTAATTATCAATCAGGTTCTGATCATTGGTATAAGAGTGGCAGGTCTCAACGTGCCCCTTGAATACGCCAAATTTATCGTTTACTGCTTTTAGTATTGGTACTATGGCGTTGGTGGTGCAACTGGCAGCAGAGTAAATATTTTCCGTGCTGGAGATTAGCTCGTTGTTGACGCCAAATACTATGTTAGGGATATCGTCTTTGCCTGGAGCGGTAAGGATAACTTTGTTTACCCCCTTGGTTTTAAGGTGCAACCCTAAACCTTCACGGTCGCGCCATTTGCCGGTGTTGTCGATGAGGATGGCATCTTTAATACCGTACTGGGTGTAATCAATGCTGTCAGGGGAATCGGCATAGATGATGCGGATCATGTTGCCATTAGCTATGATGGCGTTTTCCTCACTGTCAACCTTGATAACTCCCTGAAAACGACCGTGCACGGAATCGCGGCGCAACAGGCTGGCACGTTTAACCAAGTCGTCTGGACCACCTTTACGAACCACCGCCGCGCGCACGCGCAGCTTGTCACCACCGGCGGTCTGTTCTATCAGTATGCGCGCTAGCAAGCGCCCAATGCGACCAAAACCATAGAGTACAACATCGCGTGGTTCATTCAAAACCGAACTAAGTCCGGTGTTGAGGCTGGCTAACTCCTGCTTGACGAAGTCTTCAACTGTGCCACCAACGTCCTGTGCCTGATAGCGTACGGTGAGCTTGCCAACGTCTATTTTGCCTGGAGCTAAATCTAGTTTACTCATGGCTTTCAGCAGTGGAAAACTGTCGCGCACTGAAATCTCGCTGTCCAGAATGAGGCGGGCAAAACGGTGGGCGCGCAGGATACCAAGCGGGGTACGATTTACCAAACTGCGCCCATAAATGCTGACATTGACTCCATGATGACGGTAAAGGCTGCCAATGATTGGCCCCATGCTCTCTGCTAGGTCAAGTCGTTGAGTCCAGTCATTGAAATACTGCTCCGGTTTGTTACAATCCATGCTCAGGTCCCTTTGTAGAATCGGTTATGGTTTTGTTGCTATTGCAGAACAAGCCGCTGTTCTTCAGTTACTTACCCACCTTAAATTCTCCGCATCCTAATGGAAAATATCCATGTTTACAAGGATAGATAATAAGTGTCGTTGAGTGTATGTTAAACAAGTCAATTGATTAAAGGATGGAGGTATTATTGCTTAAGTTACTTAGCGCTGGACATTAAGTGATAGCGCTGATATTAAAAGTAATTATGGACATGGTTAACTAATTCAAATTTTGGGAGAATATGCTATGGAAAACAAGATTCACTACAGCGAACTTGGTCTAGTTAATAGCCGTGAAATGTTCGCTAAAGCCGTTCACGGTGGCTATGCAATTCCAGCTTACAATTTTAACAATATGGAGCAATTGCAGGCCATTGTTATGGCCTGCAGCGAAACTAATTCTCCGGTTATAGTACAGGTAAGCAATGGCGCGCGTAACTACGCTAATGGTGCGATGTTGCGGGGAATGGCAGCAGGCGCTATCGCTATGATACGCGAAATGGGTTCGGATATTCCGGTGTGTTTGCATCTTGATCACGGTGCCACCTTCGAGTTGTGCAAGACCTGTGTCGACAATGGATTCTCTTCGGTTATGATCGATGGTTCGCATCTCAACTATGCGGATAATGTGGCGTTAACGCGTCAGGTGGTTGAGTATGCCCATCAGTTTGATGTAACTGTTGAGGCTGAACTCGGAGTTTTAGCTGGAATCGAGGATGAGGTTGTGGCCGAAAAATCGCACTATACTCAGCCTGATGAAGTGGAAGATTTTGTTGCTAAAACCGGAGTAGATTCGCTGGCTATCTCTATTGGCACCAGCCACGGTGCGTATAAATTTAAGTTAGCCCCCGGTGAAGAGGTGCCACCGCTACGTTTTGATATCCTCTCTGAAGTGGAACGACGTATTCCTGGATTTCCCATTGTGTTGCACGGAGCTTCCAGCGTGGTGCAAAAGTATGTTCAACTTATTAACCAATATGGTGGCAAAATGGATGGTGCAGTTGGTGTACCTGAAGAGCAATTGCGCCAAGCTGCCAAAAGTGCTGTGTGTAAGATAAATATAGATTCTGATGGTCGTTTGGCAATGACCGCAAAAATACGTGAATTTTTAGCTAACAATCCCGAAGAATTTGACCCACGTAAATATCTAGGTGCAGCACGCACCGAACTCGTTGCGCTAATGAAGCACAAGAATGAGTTTGTGTTAGGTAGCGCTGGTAAAGCATAAACGGTCTATCGTTTAAAAGCTCATATACCATAGCCACTTGCAAAAGTCGTCATCCTCGTGAAAACGGGGATCCAGCTTTTTGGTGAACCCAGAAAACCTCTGGATACCCGCCTGCGTGGGAATGACGATTACTGGATTTTGAAGAGTTTTATAAGGGCTTATCGGACAGTAATAAATGTATTACGCAGAAGCTGACAGTTGGTGTCTCCGGCTCAGCAGGTAGCTATTTTGATATTTAGCAAAAGGTCCAGTGCCTTCAGTATTATTCTGCGGACAGGGTGATTAAAAAAAAATCACTACAATCTATGGACCTCCAAATCGACCCGATAATTGGCATTGCGATAATGCTCATTTGTCGGGTCGTAGTTTTTTCTCGTACCTCCTCGTATATGGTGAGTCTTTGGCTGCTGCGCAGAACCTCTCAGTGGGAGTTGCGCCACCGATCTCCCCTGCAGCCCATACTCACCAGATACCTCTCAATCCAGGTAAGTCGCATATTTAAGTATGCGCTGCATACTCTGTCCGGTAAATTATTTATCTAGACTGTTTCATTTTATGCGATCTGCCCATTTAGTCAACGAATTGGCTGGATCGCAAATAGACTCAAGGCGAACTTTGAAAAGTTTTTCGTGGGGGTGTAGCGTTGGTTCTTCTGGTTGCTGTTTTGTCGGGGCGATGATGTGGATGGATATTTTGCGCGCAAAACAATGTAGCTCATTTTACTGATTAACCAAGCAGTTATATCTAGTTAAGTTGTTTACCCTGATGGGATAAATAGGCTGTGGGGTGGTGCATTATTATGCTCAACACTTTAGATTACAATCGACCTCCACCGTTTAGAGGGGGGGTTGACATATACAGTCAGACACCCTAGTATTGGTACTACCATTGCTCGGCTATCTTAATCGCATTATTTATCGCAAGGGCAATCCAGACAGGAAAAAGTCTAATAAAAGGGGGGTTATGCCGATTTCTGATCGGTAAACGATGGAGATCTTTGTCTTTTTTGTTTTCTTGGTAGTACCATTCATGGGTTGGAGACAGGTAGTTTATGATTACGAAAGCATTATTTATCCCGGCTCGAGCCGGTCGCGCTGGTGAGGATGTGGCTCTGCAGATCGAAGCAGCTATCCTGGGCGAAAAGATTCTTCCCGGGGAAGGTCTTCCCAGTGAGCGGGAGCTACAGGCACAGTTTAAAACCGGCCGCGGCGTTATCCGGGAAGCCGTGCGTGCCCTCAAGCAAAAGGGTCTGATCGAAATCCGCAAAGGAGCTAAGGGCGGGGCCTACGTAAAGCAGGTCGATGTTGCTAATGTCAGCGAATCTCTGGCTCTATTTTTGAAGCAGCATCACGTCGGACTTACCTATATCGCTGAATTTCGCGAAAGCATCGACCGCACCATTACCACTTTGGCGATTGCTCGAGCTGATGCCGCCGAAAAGCAGCGGCTGGTGGCACAAGCTGAAAAACTAATGGAGTACCTTAGCCAGCCAGAACCGGATATGGCTGCGCTGGGAGAGCTGGATCGCGAACTGAACATCGATCTGGCTCGGATGACCCACAATCCGATTTTCGAGTGGATCATGCAAGCTCTGCAACTCGGATTCAGCTCTCAGGATTACGCTTTGTATGATGACCCAGACTATCAACAAAAAACAGCCATGAACTGGGTCGAAACAGCCCGTCATATTGCGGCCAATGAACCGCTGCGAGCTCTTTCTTCCATCGGTGCCCACTACGCTATGCTAGAACGCTGTGTACTAAAAGTAAGTGATACCGACCCGGTCAGCAACCCCATCGATCGATAACCAGAGACAAGCCGATAGCGTAACACTTTATGAAAACGGCTGAAAACAACAAGGAGAATAGATTATGGACAAGCAGAAGTACGACTTTATTGTTATTGGCGGTGGCTCTGCAGGTAGCGTAATGGCCAACCGACTGAGCGCTAACCCGAAACACCGGGTACTGGTTCTTGAAGCAGGCAAGCCTGATTACAAATGGGATTTTCGCATCCACATGCCGGCCGCGCTAACCTATCTTCTCACCGACAAAACTTATAACTGGTTGTACGAATCGGCTCCTGAACCGCAGATGAACAATCGTCGCATAGCCCATCCGCGCGGCAAGGTTCTCGGCGGATCAAGTTCTATCAACGGGATGATCTATATCCGCGGTAACGCTATGGATTACGAAAAGTGGAGCAAGAACAAGGGTCTCGAAATCTGGGACTATGCCCATTGCCTGCCTTACTTCAGAAAAGCTGAAACTCGCCTGAATGGTGCGGACCAATACCACGGTTCGAACGGTCCTCTTGCCCTGACCACGGCGGAATGTGACAATCCGCTTTTCGATGCCTTCTTTAAAGCCGGTGAGCAGATCGGCTATCCTGTTACCGATGATGTCAACGGCTTTCAGCAGGAAGGGCTCGGCCGCTTCGATCAGAATATCTACCGTGCTCGCCGGCAAAGCGCCGCCCGCGCCTATTACCACCCGGTTAAAAACCGCTCGAACCTCACCGTCCAGTGTCGGGCTATGGCGACGCGTATCCTTTTCGAAGGCAAAAAGGCGGTCGGCGTTGAATATACCCGTGGCGGCAAAAGCTGTCGGGCTTACGCCGGCGAAATCATCTCCTGCGGCGGGGCTATAAACTCTCCGCAGTTGTTGCAACTCTCTGGCATCGGTAATGCCGAACATCTGAGTAGCATCGGTGTCGATGTGGTTCACAACCTCCCCGGAGTTGGCGAGAACTTGCAGGACCATCTGGAACTCTATGTCCAATACGCCTGTACGAAGCCGGTCAGCATATACCCGGCGCTGAAGTGGTACAACCAGCCGAAAATTGGTTTTGACTGGCTCTTTCGCCGCAAAGGCGTGGCAGCCACCAATCATTTCGAAGCCGGAGGCTTTATTCGTGGCAATGAGCAGGTCGCCTATCCCAACCTGCAGTTTCACTTTTTACCGATAGCTATCCGCTACGATGGCTCGGCACCAGCTCAGGGGCACGGTTTTCAACTCCATGTTGGGCCGATGAATACCGATGTGCGCGGCCACGTCAAGATAACGTCGAAGCAAGCCTCGGATTATCCAGAGATCTTCTTCAACTATCTTTCCACCGAGCAGGAACGGCGCGAATGGGTCGAAGCTATCAAGTGTTCCCGCAACATCATCGCTCAAAAGTCCTTCGATGGACTGCGGGGCGAAGAATTGTCCCCCGGTTCTAAGGCGCAGACCGACGAAGAGATTCTCGACTTTGTCGCCCGTGAAGGGGAGAGTGCATACCATCCCAGCTGTACCTGCAAAATGGGTTACGATGAGATGGCCGTCGTTGATGCCAATCTTAAGGTGCACGGGGTGGAAAACCTGCGGGTGGTCGATGCCTCGGTCTTTCCCTCAATCACCAATGGCAACATTTACGCTCCAGTGATGATGGTGGCGGAAAAAGCCGCCGATCTGATCCTCGGCAATGCTCAGGAAGCTCCTGGGCAAGCAGGTTTTTATCGCCATGAGGCTGGGGAACAGAATTAATGAGTATAATTAGCCATAAAATGTATATAGCTGGTCGCTGGGTCGCTGCCGAGTCGGGACAAACTCGCCAGATCATCAACCCATTCAACCAGCAGGTGATTGCTGAAGTCGCCGAAGGGGGGCGCGCAGATGCCAAAGCTGCTATTGCGGCAGCGCGGCAGACCTTCGATAGCGGTGTCTGGTCGGACCAAAGCGGCGCGGCGAGAGGAAAGCTACTCTACCGCCTGGCTGAACTTATCGAGCGGGAGCGGGAAACACTGGCGGAACTGGAAAGTCTTGATACCGGCAAGACGGTCGAAGAGAGCCGCTGGGACATGGACGATATTGCCGGTATATTCCGTTACTATGCGGGGTTGGCTGACAAAGATGGCGGTGAAGTTATTGCCTCGCCGATTCCTGATTCCAGTAGCCGGGTGGTGCGCGAGCCGGTTGGGGTCTGCGGACAGATCTCGCCGTGGAACTATCCCTTGCTGCAGGCGTCGTGGAAGCTGGCTCCGGCCTTGGCGGCCGGATGCACCGTGGTAATGAAACCGAGTGAAATTACCCCGCTGACAACGATCAAGGTTACAGAACTGGCTATCGAGGCCGGATTCCCGGCGGGGGTCGTTAATATCGTTCTCGGTCCCGGCGTCACTGTCGGCGCAGAAATGGCGGAGAGCCTGGAGGTTGACTTGATATCCTTTACCGGCAGTATCCAGACCGGCAAAACGATCATGCGGGCCGCTAGCGTTAATGTGAAAAAGGTTGCTCTGGAGCTGGGCGGCAAAAATCCCAACATCATATTCGCCGACGCCGATCTCGACATCGCCCTCGACTACGCCTTGAACGGCGTCTTTTTCCATGCCGGACAGATTTGCTCTGCCGGCTGCCGGCTGATGGTCGAGGCGTCGATTCACGACAGTTTCGTCGCTCGGCTCAAGGCTAGAATGGATAAAATCCGCATCGGCAATGGCTTTGACGTGGGAACTCAGATGGGACCGTTGGTATCAGCGGAACACTTGGCCAAGGTCGAGGACTATGTCCGCATCGCCATTGCAGAGGGTGCTCGGCTCGAATTGGGCGGTCAGCGGCCGGATGCTCCCGAACTGCAGGAGGGATTTTTCTATCTGCCCACCATGTTTACCGGCTGTACTAATGACATGCGCATCGTGCAGGAAGAAGTTTTCGGCCCGGTTATCACTGTAGAGGTCTTTACCGACGAAGATGAGGTGATACGCCGGGCCAACAGTACGATTTATGGTTTGGCAGCTGGTTTCTGGACCCGGGACGCTGACCGGATGCACCGGATGAGTAAGGGGCTGCGCTTCGGCACCGTCTGGGAAAATGATTTCAATGTTTACTTCACCCAGGCACCATGGGGCGGGTACAAGCAGTCCGGCCTCGGCCGGGAACTCGGTCGGATAGGGCTGGAAGAATATACCGAGGTCAAGCATATTTTCCAGAATTACAATCCACAACCTCTCAACTGGTTCGGCATTTAATATTCTAATCGATACGGCTCACTAACGCTAAGGGCCATTCAATACTCGTAACTATTCAGCATGATAGGTGCTCAATCCCCACAACAAGGGACCCATCCATGGGGTTTGTTGTCGCCGTCCATGGCGACAAACACCCTTGTTATGGGGGAATGCGTACCAACCTGAAGAGGTGCTGAATAATTACCAATAATCATCTAAAAAGGAGAAGTCCATGTTCTATCCTCTTAAACGGAGACTTTTGATTGCATGCATCTTAATCGTAGTGACCTTGATATTCGCCGGGAACGCTTTAGCTTCAAACCAGATACGTTTTGCCAGTGTCAGCTGGACTGGTGTAACGGTTAAGACCGCACTGGGAGTGAGCATTCTCAACAGCCTCGGCTACGATGCCTCGCAAAACACTCTTTCTGTGCCCATCGCCTACAAGGCTATGGACATGGGGGATGCTGATATCTTTCTCGGTAACTGGATGCCCTCTATGGAGAGTATCGCTAATAAGTTTTTTGAAAAAGGAACGGTGGTCCAATACTTAGCCAATATGCCTGGGGCGAAATACACCCTGGCGGTTCCTGCCTATGTTGTCGACGGCGGGCTTAAAGATTTTTCCGACATTGCCAAGTATGCCGACCGACTCGACAATAAGATCTATGGTCTTGAGTCCGGCAATGACGGCAACAAGATCATTCGCACCATGATTGATAAAAACATGTTCGGTCTTGGTGATTTCAAGCTGATCGCTACCAGTGAACCGATCATGCTCTCTGAGATCAAGAGTTTTGTTCAGCGGGAAAAATGGATTGTTTTTCTCGGCTGGTCTCCTCATTACATGAACCAGATCATCGATATGAAGTATCTCACCGGCAGCACCGCTGAAACCTTCGGTGAAAACAACGGAACAGCCACGGTTTTCACTAACCTCCGCAAGGGTTTTGCCGAGGAACAACCGAATGTCGCCCGGTTTCTGAAGAATTTCACTTTTCCAATTACCATGATGAACGAGATTGCCCAAATGCTTCAGGACAATCGCAGACTGAAGCACGGCGAAGCCGGGCTGATCTGGCTCAAGCAGCATCCAGAAATCTACCGGGGCTGGCTCGAAGGAGTTACAACCGTTGACGGCAAACCTGCACTGCCGGTCTTTGAATCTTCCTTGCCGAGTATTTAAACCGCGGTACTCACGGATTCAGTACTTTGTTAAATGGTGAGTCGACTCACAGTCGAACGCCCGAGAAAACCACATTTAGGAGTAATATAATTGAAGATAGCAAAGTTTTTTTCGCTGGCAATCGTCGCTATTGGCGCTGCCGGTCTGTTGTTTCCCAGCCCGGCCAGGTCTGCAATTTCTCTCTATGATCAGAACGGAGTCAAGGCTGACCTCACTCTTGAGGCCGGTGCCGGACTGTTCTTTAACAACGATGTCAATTTCGGAGCAGGGCGGTTTTCCGATGGTAAAACATCGGTTCAGTGGCAGGAAGGTTACTTTAAACCAATCCTTGATGCTAGTTACACCACCCCTAGGGCAGGCACATTTTACGGCGGTCTGAGCTACGTTGCTACTTCTACTATAGGCGACGGCGATGGTGGAGATTTTTCCAACGACCGCCCGGAAGCAATAGAATCCGAATTGGGATACATCGGTTGGAAATCTGGGCAGGTATTCTCTTCTCTAGGAGAAGATGTCGTAGATATCTCTTTCGGTGAACAGGAATTTGCCATAGGCGACGGTTTTCTGATCATGGACGGTGCTTTCGATGGTGCGGATGGCGCTTACTGGCTTGCCCCTCACCGCTCATTCGATAAGACGGCGATACTACGTCTCAATACCAAGCCGGTCCGTGCTGATCTCTTTTATCTCAAGGCCGATGGTGATTACGACGACACCGAACTTTACGGAATCAACTTCGAGTACATTCATGAGCTGGGAACCGCTGGAGTGAGCTTGATGGATGTTACCGATTCCGACGGCGGTGGATTCTATGAAAATCGCAAGGGTATGAAGGTTTTCAGTGTGCGGGCTCAGGGTACACCTCTTGCCAATATCAACCAGGAAGAGCTGTTCTTGGCGTTTGAATACGCGCAGCAAAGCCAGGGCAACCGTCTCGATGTAGACGCCAAAGGCTGGTATGGCGAAGCTGGGTACACTTTTTCCCAGTGTGCCTGGACGCCAACGTTAAGTTACCGTTATGCTTTTTTTAGCGGTGACAGGAATCCGAACGATGACCAATATGAAGCCTTTGATCCGATGTTTTACGGTTTCAGTCGGGGATGGGGTACCCACTTCATGGGCGAGATTACCGGGGAATATTTTTTGTTTAACAGTAACGAAAAAGTTAACATGGTTCACTTGAACCTGCTCCCAACTGATAAACTTTCCATTGGGGCTCTGTATTACGAATTTCGCCTCGATCAGGGAAATATTTTTGGGACAGAGGTCTCTGGAAAGAAGTTTGCTGACGAGGTGAACCTGTACGCTGACTACTCAATAAACGACCATCTGTATGTCAGCGGTGTTTTTGCCTGGGCCACCCCCAGGACTGCCGCTAAGGAATACACCGGTGGCAACGACGACTCCATTCTTTTTGAGGTGTATGCTGTTATGACCTTTTAATCAGCGCTGCATCTCCACCCAGATAAGCCTACTTCACTGTGAGTTTAAATCCCGGAGATACAGCTATTATCAGCGTACTGTAACCAGGAATTTTTTATGCCAATCAAGATAAAAGTCGAAAACCTCTACAAGATTTTCGGCCATAAACCTAAAAAAGTGTTGCAAATGCTTGCGGAGGGTGTTGATAAGGATGCTATCTACAAGCGCACCGGAATGACCGTCGCAGTTCAGGACGCCAGTTTTGAGGTCATGACTGGCGAGATATTTGTCATCATGGGGCTCTCAGGTTCCGGAAAATCTACCATGGTGCGCATGCTTAACCGCCTGATCGAGCCAACCTCCGGACATGTCTTCATCGACGGTCAGGATGTTGCGAGCATGAGTGATGCGGAACTTGTAGAGGTTAGGCGCAAGAAGATGAGCATGGTCTTCCAATCTTTCGCCTTAATGCCCCACATGAACGTGCTCGAAAACGCCGCCTTTGGGCTGGAAATGGCCGGTATAGACCGGGAAACCCGCAATGAGAGGGCGATGGCGGCCCTCGAGCAGGTCGGGTTGCAAACTTATGCTAAGAGCAGTCCTAATGAACTCTCCGGCGGTATGCAGCAACGCGTGGGCTTGGCCAGGGGGCTGGCTGTCGACCCCGACGTGTTACTCATGGACGAGGCCTTTTCTGCCCTTGATCCGCTGATCCGGTGCGAGATGCAGGACGAACTGTTGAAATTGCAGGCCAAGCACAAGCGCACCATCATCTTTATCTCCCACGATCTCGACGAGGCGATGCGGATAGGCGACCGGATCGCCATCATGGAAGGGGGGCGCGTTGTCCAGATCGGCACCCCTGAGGATATCTTGCAGAATCCGGCCGATAGCTACGTTGAAGCTTTTTTTCGCGGTGTCGACCCCACTAATATCCTCACCGCTGGCGATATCGCTAGAAACACCCAGGTTACGCTTGTTCGTCATCCGGGGGGCGGCCCTCGCGCAGCATTACAGCGCATGGCCAATGCGGATCGAGACTATGGCTACATTCTTGATGTAGACAAAAAGTTTGTTGGCATCGTCTCTGCCGACTCCCTGCGGGAACTGATCGATAGCCCCGCGGATGACAAGGATATCACTCAGGCACTTCTCGGTGAAGCTCAAGCAGTACAAGCGAAGGATTCAATGCAGGAAATCCTCCCTGAAATTACCTCTAAACCCTGGCCAGTGCCCGTTCTCGATGCCGATGGCCGATATCTCGGAGCTGTTTCCAAAAACCACTTCTTGCGCACCTTGCAGCGAAGTCAAAATAGCTAAATCTATTCTCTCTACGGAGTTGAAAATTGCATATGCGTATTTTTGAATTTAAAGACCGACTTATACCCCTTGACAAGTGGGTGCAAAACGGTGTCGAGGTACTTGTCGAAAACTATCGAGAACTCTTCCAAGTAGTCAAGGTGCCGATCGAAAAGATACTGCAGGGGTTAGATTGGGCGCTGAACATCCTCCCTCCCTCTGTTGTCATGCTTTTTTTCGTTCTGGTGGCCTGGCGCTATGCCGGTAAGCGGGTCTCTATCTTCTCCTTGGCGACTCTTCTCACCGTTGGATATCTCGGTCTTTGGGATGAAACAATGACGACCCTCTCGATGGTCCTGTGCTCGGTCATGTTCTGCGCTATCCTCGGCATTCCACTAGGAATCATGGCTGGTCGTAGTGATCGCTTCGAGATGTTTTTACGCCCTATGCTCGATGTCATGCAGACCACCCCCCCCTTTGTCTACCTAGTGCCAGTGGTTATGCTGTTCAGCATCGGTAACGTTTCTGGGGTGCTGGCAACCATCGTCTTCGCGCTGCCGCCGTTAATCCGTCTAACCAGTCTTGGTATACGTTCAGTTCATCCTGAACTGGTCGAGGCTGCTACCGCCTTCGGCGCAACCCCTTTCCAGTTGCTGTGCCGGGTCCAGGTCCCCCTTGCCCTCCCCTCGGTGATGGCTGGGTTCAATCAGACCATCATGATGTCCCTATCCATGGTCGTTATAGCCGCTCTCATCGGTGCCGGTGGACTGGGTGGACCAGTTGTGCGTGGGCTTAACACCCTTGATATCGGTCTTGCCACTGTTGCTGGACTTTGCATCGTACTCATTGCCATGGTTCTCGACCGCATTTCTCAGGGAATGGCTAAGAGATAATCGGGCGATGGTTACGTGCATTAATTAACAGGATGGACAGATCTACTGCTGGCGCTATTTGTTGTGCCTTAGTTGACAATAAGGTTTCCTGAAACAGGGTCAAGGGGAAACCGGACCGAGTCAATGGTGAAACGGCAAAACCAGATTTTCTACCAAGCGCTGAATCTCGACGATGTTGACTACTGTACCAATAAGTGATTTATTGTTTTGCTTAACATCTTTTTTGTTTGAGAAAAAAGCTGTGATCATATATTGTACAAATTACGACAAATTAGGTTATCAATTGTTCCCAGCATAGCATAGGAGATATCCATGATCAGTGATGCCATGGCGAAGGCCATCAATAAACAGATGAATTTTGAATTTCTTTCGGCAAACCTATACCTGTCTATGAGTGCGTATTCAAGTTATAAGGGGCTGGATGGTTTTGGTAGTTGGTTTTACAACCAATATTTTGAAGAACAGATTCACGCTATGAAGATGTATAATTATCTGCTGGATCAGGCGCACAAAGTAGAATTGGATTGCTGTCCAAAACCGGCAAGTGATTTTGGTACGCCACTGGAAGTTTTTGAAGCGAGCCTGGTTCATGAGCGTGAAGTCACTAAACGCATTTATGCGCTGGTAGATCTTGCATTAGAGGAACGCGATCATGGTACCAATTCGTTTTTGCAATGGTTTGTCAATGAGCAGGTTGAAGAGGAATCAACGCTGAACAGTATTATTGATAAGGTGAAGCTGGTGGAAAGCTCAGGCAACGGTATATTCATGCTTAATCGAGAACTTGGGTTGCGCCCGGCACCAGTTACTGCGGTTTAATTTGTTAAATATTGTGTGCTGGCAAGCTGGCGCACGGATATATCGTGGTTAATTAACTTTAAAAGGAGAACTAAAATGAAAAACTTGGTCTGTGGTCCTTGTGGTTATATGTATGATCCGGCTGTTGGAGATCCAGATGGTGGTATCGCTGCGGGGACTGCTTTTGCGGATATCCCCGATGATTGGCGCTGCCCGGTATGTGGCGCATCCAAGGATAACTTTGCCCCTGAAGATTAAGAGATTTAGCTAAAACGTCGTTAAATAAACACCAGCCCGGCACATTTAATGTGCCGGGCTGGTGTCTTTTTGCGTAGCAATAGGTGCCGAAATTAGTGGAAAATATTTTTTGAATAAAAGATTTCTGTCATTTCCTGATGCAGAAGTTTCGAGACGCGCTCTTTCTCTTGATCGGAAAATGTTTGCATGGCAGCACCAAACAGATACTGTTTGATGTCAATATCTTTGAGTATCATTTTAGTGTGAAATAGATTTTCCTGATAGATATTGATGTCAATACAGTTATACAGTTCGCGTTTTTTCTTGTCGATAAACTGTTGTATCGAGTGGATACGGTGATCGATGTAGTGCTTTTGCCCATAAACGTCACGGGTAAAACCGCGCACCCTATAATCCATCAGTACGATATCTGATTCAAATGAGTCGATGAGGTGATTAAGCGCTTTCAGTGGGCTGATTTTGCCACAGGTGGACACGTCAATATCAACACGAAAGGTGGATATTCCCAGTTTGCTGTCAGTTTCTGGGTAGGTGTGGATACACAGATGACTTTTATCCAGATGAGCAAGTATCTGGTCGTGTTTTGGTTCAATCGGTTCTTCAGCAATTAAAACCGTTACACTGGCACCCATCGGATCATAGTCTTGACTGGCTACGTTGAGAACAGTGGCACCGATAATATCCGCTACCTCGGCAAGGATGGTTTCCAGCCGCTCAGCGTTATATTCTTCATCAATATATTCGAGGTATTCTTTGCGTGCCTGAGGTTCTCTGGCGTAGCACACATCATAGATGTTAAAGGATAGGGTTTTGGTTAGATTGTTGAATCCGCGCAGTTTGATTTTTGGTGCTCGCTTGGTGCGAGTTGCTTTTTTTGCACACATGGCTGAAAACTCCTTCAGCAGGTTAATCAATTGATAACCTGCGGGTTCCCAGGGCGGAAACCCAAAATGGACACCATGGTTGGTGGCGATTTTGAACAAGCAGCGCTGCTGTTTGTCTTGTTCTATCTGCTTCAAGCAAAACATTATTGCCCAGTAGATGTTTGGTCACGCCAAACCGGACAATAAGAGCACAAACTTATGTAGAGGACAAGAGAAATAAGCTGCCACTAAGTTGCCCTTGGTTATATTTTTTCCTAATTAAGCTGGCGCTGGAAATTGAGCCTGCTCAGTATATAGCGCAAGCGTAGCACCAGCATGATGGCGGCACTGGTTAGCCCACATATCAAGCCCACCCAGAAGCCACGCGCTCCCCATTGTAGGTACAAGCCCAGATAGCAACCGACAGGCAGTCCTATGCCCCAGTAGGCAACAGTCTGGATAAACATCGGGACTCTGGTGTCTTTGCAACCGCGTAAGGCACCGGCACAGTTGACCTGAATGGCATCTGGAATCTGGTAGATGGCGGCAAGGAAAAGCAGTGTTGCCGCTGCGTGGCTCAGTTGTGGGTCGGTGGTGTAAATCGATACACATTGTAGTGGTAGTAATGCAATTGCTGCCGCACTGATCACTGCCAGTGCGATTGCACCAGCTATGCCACAGCGAAT